>Ga0007797_1000221_pt1 | contig 16738 bp, 16 predicted proteins | sample CryBogmetaGMA25M_FD_60364 | JGI IMG/M metagenome (GOLD analysis project Ga0007797, IMG submission 60364) | Freshwater microbial communities from Crystal Bog, Wisconsin, USA - MA2.5M | ecosystem: Environmental > Aquatic > Freshwater > Lake | place: Crystal Bog, Wisconsin, USA | collected 2009-07-06 | reverse complement strand
ATTACTATTGAATCGCTATGACTAAGCCTCCAATGTTGACTGCACAGCAGGCTTTGGATCATCTGCTTTCTCATGCCAAGCCGGTTTCCGAGTGTGAAAGTGTGCCAATGCAGGCTTCTTTAGGTCGCGTTCTTGCTGACAACGTCAGTAGCTTAGTTGATGTACCACCACTTGATAACACCTCGATGGATGGATATGCGGTTCGTACTGCTGATACTCAAAATGCTGGAAGTATTCTGAGAATCGCACAACGGATTCCGGCAGGCTCTGTTGGAGCCCCGCTAGAGCCTGGCACTGCTGCCAGAATTTTTACTGGTGCACCGGTTCCCCTAGGTGCTGATGCAGTAGTCATGCAAGAGGACTGTAGTATTCCTGATGGATCGACCGATAAAGTACAGGTGAATACATCACCGACAGTTGGGCAATGGATCCGTCGTCGAGGTGAGGATTTAACGACAGACAAAACAGCTCTCACTGCTGGAATACTTTTACGCCCGCAAGAGTTAGGCGTTGCAGCATCTGCTGGCTTAACGCATCTCAACGTTAAACGCAGAGTGAAAGTTGCTGCATTCTTTACTGGTGATGAGCTCTCTCTTCCAGGTGAGCCGCTTAAACCAGGTGGTATTTATAACTCTAATCGCGATACTTTATTGGCATGTCTTAAATCATTAGGGTGTGACGCAACAGATTTGGGAATTGTTCCTGATCGACTAGATGTAACTAGGGCAGCATTGCGCAAAGCCAGTAGAGATCATGACCTAATTATTACTTCAGGTGGCGTATCAGTTGGCGAAGAAGATCACATTAAGCCTGCGGTAACTGCTGAAGGAAGATTGGATCTATGGCAGATTGCCATTAAACCTGGTAAGCCATTAGCCTTTGGTGCAGTTCGTAAATCAGATGAACTAAAGGATGGTGAAGCTTGGTTTATTGGATTGCCCGGCAATCCAGTTTCAAGTTTTGTAACTTTTCTCTTATTCGTAAGACCATTTATTTTGAAGTTACAGGGAAGAAACGATACTCCACCACAGCCTTATCTTATGCGAGCAGACTTTGATTGGCTTAAAGCCGATCGTCGCAATGAGTTCTTGCGCGTCAAACTCAATGACAATGGCGGATTAGATTTATTCCCTAACCAAAGCTCTGGGGTGCTCACAAGCGCATCTTGGGGTGATGGTCTAGTGGATTGTCCGCCTAATCAGCCAATTAAGGTTGGTGATCTCGTGAAATATATTCCCTTCGATGCACTTCTCAAATAATCGGATTACGATTCTGATATGAAACTCGAATTACGATTCTTTGCCTCTTTACGCGAAGCTCTTGGCGTTTCACAAGAAAGTATTACCGTGCCTGAGAGTATCAAAACGATTGCTGATCTCAGAACCTTTTTAACAGAGCGTGGCAATCCTTGGTCTGAAGTATTGGCGCAGGGCAAAGTCCTGCGTTGTGCCTTAAATCAACACATGGTTGATGCCAACACACCGTTGCTAGACGATGCTGAGGTGGCTTTCTTTCCTCCTGTGACGGGGGGCTAATATGCCAATTCGAATTCAAGAAGATGATTTTGATATCAGCACTGAAATAGCGCTACTTCGCAAAGGTTACCCCAGAGTGGGCGCAGTCGTGACTTTCTTAGGCACTGTGCGCGATATGAATGACGGTACCCAAGTCAAGGGTATGACTCTCGAGCATTACCCTGGTATGACTGAAAAAGCGCTACAAGAAATTTTGGATCAAGCCAAGGCCCGTTGGGACATCTATCAAACATTGGTGATTCATAGAATCGGCTCATTACTACCAGAAGATCAAATCGTTTTAGTGGTAGTAACTAGCGCTCACAGAGGGGAGGCGTTTTCTGCCTGTGAGTTCATCATGGATTACCTTAAAACTGCGGCCCCATTTTGGAAGAAGGAAGACACTCCTGAAGGCGCTCGCTGGGTAGATGCCCGCATTACTGATGACGATGCAATGGCTCGCTGGAATAAGCGGTAAATTTAACTACCTTCAAAAAACCTCAGCTTCTCAGATCTAGGAAGTTGTTTCAATCTACACTCAGCCTTAGAGGCCTCTGATCGGTCAGGGTGCTCTTGGGTTGCCAAAAGGATGACTGGTCTACGTGATCTAGTATAGCGAGCACCCTGCCCGGAATTGTGAGCTTCCAGCCGATGCTCAAGGCGGTTAGTAATACCAGCATAGTAGCTGCCATCAGCACATTCAAGAAGGTAAACAAGCCAGGTCAAAGTGGGTAAAGTCGGTTAAAAAGGGGGTGTAAAAGCCTTGAAATATGTCATATTGCCCTTATATTCTATAGATAGATAGATGGAGTACAAAAATGAGAATAGATAAGTTAACTACCAAGTTCCAAGAGGCTCTCAGCGAGGCCCAAAGTATTGCTTTAGCCAAAGATAACCAATACATCGAACCAGCCCACATCTTGCTGGCAATGTTGCGTGATTCGGATGGTGCTGCTAAAAGTTTATTAACCCGTGCTGGCGTAAATGTCTCAGGCCTTGAAAAAGGTGTTGAGAAGATCATCGGTAATTTACCGGAAGTGCAGGGCACTAGTGGTGAGGTTCAGGTTGGTCGTGATTTAAGTAACTGGCTGAACTTGTGCGAAAAAGAAGCTAATAAACGTAGTGATCAATTTATTGCTGGTGAGCTGTTTTTACTAGTAGTGGCTGATGATAAAGGCGAGCTTGGAAAAGTGGCTCGCGAGAATGGCTTAAATCGTAAATCGTTAGAAGCGGCTATTGATTTAGTGCGCGGAGGAGAATCAGTGAATAGTGCAGATGCTGAAGGTCAACGTGAGGCCCTAAAAAAATATACCGTCGATTTAACTGAGCGTGCTCGCATGGGTAAATTGGATCCCGTGATTGGTCGTGATGATGAAATTCGTCGTACCATTCAGATCTTGCAACGTCGCGGCAAAAATAACCCCGTGTTGATTGGCGAGCCTGGTGTGGGTAAGACTGCCATCGTAGAAGGTTTAGCGCAGCGTATCGTTAATGGCGAAGTTCCAGAAACTCTTAAGAATAAACGCGTTCTAGTGTTGGATATGGCTTTGTTATTGGCAGGCGCGAAGTATCGTGGTGAATTTGAGGAGCGTCTCAAGGCGGTGTTAAGCGATGTCGCTAAAGATGAAGGTCAAACTATCATCTTCATCGATGAAATTCATACAATGGTCGGTGCTGGTAAGGGTGATGGTGCAATGGATGCCGGCAATATGCTGAAGCCTGCATTGGCTCGTGGTGAATTGCATTGCATTGGCGCAACGACTTTAGATGAGTATCGCAAGTACATCGAAAAAGATCCTGCACTAGAGCGTCGCTTTCAAAAAGTGATGGTGGAGGAACCGAGTGTTGAGGCAACCATTGCAATCTTGCGTGGTTTGCAAGAGCGTTATGAGCTTCACCATGGTATTGAGATTACCGATCCGGCAATTGTGGCTGCTGCTGAGTTATCCCATCGTTATATTACCGATCGCTTCCTACCAGATAAGGCGATCGACTTGATTGATGAGGCTGGTTCCCGCATTCGAATGGAAATTGATTCCAAGCCTGAGGTGATGGATAAATTAGAGCGTCGCTTGATTCAGTTAAAGATTGAACGCGAAGCTGTCAAGAAAGAAAAGGACGAAGCTTCCCAAAAGCGTCTCGGCTTAATTGAAGAAGAGATTAAGCGCCTAGGCGCTGAGTACGCCGATTTAGAGGAAATCTGGAAAGCAGAGAAGGGCGCTGTCTTGGGCGCAGCTAATCTGAAGGAAGAAATTGAAAAAGTGAAAGCTGACATCGCAAAGTTACAGCGCGATGGTAAGTTAGAGCAGGTTGCTGAATTGCAATACGGTAAATTGCCAGAGCTCGAGGCTAAGCTCAAGTCTGCCGCCGCTGCCGAAGCTAAGGGTGATAAAGATGGCGTTGTGAAGAATAAGCTTTTGCGTACCCAAGTAGGTGCAGAAGAGATTGCTGAAGTGGTATCTCGTGCTACCGGCATTCCAGTATCAAAGATGATGCAGGGTGAGCGAGATAAGTTATTGAAGATGGAAGAGTTGCTACACAAACGTGTGGTTGGCCAGGAAGAAGCTATCCGTGCGGTATCGGATGCGATTCGTCGTTCCCGTGCTGGATTGGCTGAAGAGAATCGTCCTTATGGATCCTTCTTATTCTTGGGACCAACTGGCGTTGGTAAGACTGAGTTGTGCAAAGCACTGGCTGGTTTCTTATTTGATAGCGAAGACCACCTCATCCGTATTGATATGAGTGAGTTTATGGAGAAGCATAGCGTTGCTCGTTTAATCGGCGCGCCTCCAGGCTATGTTGGTTACGAGGAGGGCGGTTATTTAACTGAGCAAGTTCGTCGTCATCCATATAGCGTCATTCTCTTTGATGAGATAGAAAAAGCTCATCCAGATGTCTTTAACGTGCTTTTGCAAGTACTAGATGATGGCCGCCTAACCGATGGTCAAGGTCGCACAGTAGACTTTAAGAACACGGTGATTGTGATGACCAGCAATATCGGTTCGCATTTGATTCAGTCGATGACAGATAAAAAGCAATCTGAAATTAAAGATGCTGTATTTGAAGAGCTCAAGAATCACTTCCGCCCAGAGTTTTTAAACCGCATTGATGAGATTGTGGTGTTCCATGGCTTGGATAAAGGCAATATTGCGAATATTGCGAAGATCTTGCTTAAAAACTTGTCAGATCGTTTAGCAAAAGTGGATATGCAGCTTGAGGTAAGTGATGCAGCTTTGAGTAAGATTGCTGAGGTTGGTTTTGATCCTGTCTTTGGAGCAAGGCCGCTAAAGCGGGCTATTCAGCAGCATATTGAGAATCCTGTTTCCAAGATGATTTTGGAAGGTAAGTTTGGACCTAAGGATGTTGTGCCTGTAGATGTCGATAAAAAAGGTGACTTTAGCTTCACACGTCAGGTTCACTAAGTAGCAAATTAGCAGAAATCTTACTGCGCCAGTAAACTCGGTACATGACTGTAGCACTACAAAGTAGGCGTGCCAGTGATGTCCGGGTTATTGGTCTCATCAGCCTAGCGCACGGCAGCTCTCATTTCTTTCATTTAGTACTTCCTCCCATGTTCCCGTGGTTGAAGGATGCTTTTGCCTTGAGTTATGCCGAGCTTGGTTTGCTTATGTCAATCTTCTTTATCGTGTCTTGTATTGCACAGGCAGCCTCTGGATTTTTAGTGGATCGCATTGGGGCAAGACCGGTATTGTTCGGTGGTATTGGTTTACTTGTTCTTGCGGCCCTAATCTATTCTCAAAGCAATGGTTATGCGATGCTCGTAATGGGAGCGGTCATTGCTGGTTGTGGTAACGGTATATTTCATCCGGTTGATTACACGCTCATTAATCACAAGGTAACACCACCTAATCTTCCTTATGCTTACTCAATGCATGGTGTAGCTGGTTACTTAGGATGGGCTGCAGCGCCAGCCTTCATGGTTGCAATAGCTCAATTTGCTGATTGGCGTATTGCCTTCTTAGCCGCAGCCGTACTTGAGGTCTGCGTTTTAGGGATTCTTTGGTTAAATAAAAACTACCTCGTAGATAACGTCAGAGAGCGCCACGAGAACGCCCATGCAAGCACCCAAGCAGCCAATCCCGGAGTTGCTCCTGAGAGTGCGTTTGCTTTTTTAAAGCTTGCTGCAGTGTGGTTGTGTTGGATTTTCTTTTTCTTCAGCATGGCATCAACCTCGAGTTTGCAATCTTTTGCCCCAAGCGCACTATTCGAAATTTACCAAGTACCTCTAGATGTGGGAAGTTACTACATCACACTACTGGCACTTGGTAGTGCTGGCGGTGTTTTATTTGGCGGATATCTGGCTGCAAAGTTACAGGCACCAGAGCGAATTGTTACTTCCTGTCTATCTATAACGATAGTGATGAGTTTGTTGTTGGGTACCGGATTTATTCCAGTGAGCCTCATTCCATTTCTCTTTTTTGGATTAGGTTTTGGTTACGGCGTTGTTGCACCATCTCGCGATCTTTTGGTTAAGGCAGTAACACCTAAAGGGGTGGCGGGGCGTGTATACGGAATTGTGTATTCGGGTATCGATTTAGGTGCTGCAGTGGGACCTTTTATTTTTGGTTTCTTTATGGACGCCAGCCTACCAAAAGCATTGTTTCTAGGCATTGTTTTATTCCAGCTCATGATCATTCCAACGGTATTTAAGGTGTCTGCTGATGCCACACCCAAGACCGTCTAAACATACCAAAATAATTTTCATAATATGAAATGCCATTACGCTGCTTAAAATGCAGTGCAATAAACCATTGGATATTCAATCTCAAGCAATGGATGAGTATTCCACATTATAAAAATAAACTCTTAACTCATTGTTTTTAATAAGTTAAATATTTTTATCAAAATCTTCAATTTCTCTTGCGTCCACTCTTGATTTGTCTAAACTCTTATATAAGACATAAGACTTGAAGAAGCCTTACAGGTCTAATACTTTTGATGTACTTGTTTAACTTAGGGAGAAAAACATGGCAGATCGCAAAGCAGAAATCGCAGCCTTACAAAAGGATTGGGATACCAACCCACGCTGGAAAGGTATTACACGTGGATATACGGCAGAAGACGTTGTTCGTCTACGCGGCTCTTTAAAGATTGAGCACACTTTAGCTAAACATGGTGCTGAGCGTCTTTGGGAATTGGTCAATAACGAAGCTTACGTTAACTGTTTAGGTGCTTTGACTGGTGGACAGGCAATGCAACAAGTTAAAGCTGGGGTACAGGCAATTTACTTATCTGGTTGGCAAGTAGCTGCTGACGGTAACTCATATGCCGCTATGTATCCTGACCAATCTTTGTATCCAGTAGATTCAGTACCTAAGATGGTGGAGCGTATAAATAATTCATTTCAACGAGCTGACGAAATCCAAACAGCCAAAGGCATCAACAAAGGCGACGCTGGTTATATTGAGTACTTTGCTCCAATTGTTGCGGATGCTGAAGCAGGCTTTGGTGGTGTATTAAATGCATTTGAATTAAGCAAAGCGTTGATTAAACAAGGTGCTGCTGGTGTTCACTTCGAAGACCAACTTTCTTCTGTTAAGAAGTGCGGACACTTAGGCGGTAAGGTTTTGTTACCAACTACAGAATCAGTTCAGAAACTGATTTCTGCACGCTTGGCCGCTGATGTAATGGGTGTGCCAACAATCATCCTCGCTCGAACTGATGCTGAAGCTGCTGACCTACTCACATCTGATTATGATGCAAATGACAAGCCATTCTTGACTGGTGAGCGCACTGCTGAAGGTTTCTATAAAACACGTAAGGGCTTGGATCAAGCGATCTCACGTGGATTGGCATACGCTGCTTACGCTGATATGGTTTGGTGTGAAACCGGCACTCCTGATCTTGATTTTGCTCGCCAATTTGCTGAAGCAATTCGTGCAAAGTTCCCAGGCAAGATGCTGGCGTACAACTGCTCACCATCTTTTAACTGGAAGAAGAACTTAGATGATGCAACGATTGCTAAATTCCAGCGTGAGTTGGGTGCAATGGGTTACAAGTACCAATTTATTACTTTGGCTGGTATTCATTCCATGTGGTACAACATGTTCGACTTAGCTCAAGACTACATGCAACGCGGTATGACTGCGTACATTGAGAAAGTACAAGAGCCTGAGTTTGCTGCACGTGATCGTGGATATACTTTCGTTTCACATCAGCAAGAAGTTGGTACTGGTTATTTCGACGACGTGACTACTGTTATCCAGGGTGGTAAGTCTTCTGTAACAGCATTGACGGGTTCTACTGAAGAAGAGCAGTTCCACTAAGAATCCCTAAGTAGTATCGTAGTAGCAGTAGTACTCATTGCTGCCACGGCACCTAAATTACTCCACAAGGGTGACTTAGGTGCCGTTTTCGTTTACATTCTTCCCATGGCAAATTGCATACTTTGTAAAGAAGATCTAAAGCCTGAGGAGGGCGAACTCATCTGGAGGGGAGACGAGTGTCGCGTCATTCTTGTGAATGATCCGGATCTACCAGGATTCTGTAGAGTCATCTGGAATAAACATGTCGCTGAAATGACTGATCTTACTTATGGTGAGCGTGAACATTTAATGGCCTTAGTCTTTGCGGTGGAGGAGGCAGTGCGTCATGTGATGCAGCCGCATAAGACCAATATCGCCTCTTTAGGAAATATGGTTCCTCACATACACTGGCACATTATTCCTAGGTTTAAAGACGATGCCTTTTTCCCAGGATCGGCATGGTCGTCAAGAACGCAAGAGACTGCTAAGACTTCCATAGTCGCTAGAAAAGAACTTGCCTTGGGCCTACCAAAGGCAATTCGGTCAGCAATCGCTCAAATGCATTAAATTAGCAGGTAATCAGCAAAAAGCTGATAAGCAGTACCCAAAATAAAAAAGAGATGGAGACAAGTAGTGATTCAAAAAATGATTCCTAGCGCAGCTGAGGCTGTGCGGGATATTCCGAATGGTGCAAGTGTTTTGGTTTCTGGGTTTGGTGATGCTGGTTTGCCAATTTATCTTTTGGATGCACTGGCAGAGCAAGGAGCTAAAGACCTCACTATCATTAGTAATAATGCCGGGAACTCAGGTATTGGGATCTCTAAGTTGATTGGACTTGGTCAGGTAAGAAAGATGGTCTGCTCCTTTCCTCGGCAGCCAGAATCCGGGGCCTTTGATGATCTCTATCGCGCTGGAAAAATTGAATTAGAGCTTGTGCCGCAGGGAACTCTGGCAGAGCGTATTCGAGCAGGTGGCGCAGGTATTGGGGGTTTTTATACACCCACAGGTTTTGGAACTGAGCTCGCCAAAGGTAAAGATACGCGGGTTATTGATGGAGTAAACCATATTTACGAAGAAGCCATTAAGGCGGACTATGCCTTAATTAAAGCCCACAAGGGTGATCGTTGGGGCAATCTTACTTATCATGCTACCGGCAGAAATTTTGGGCCAGTCATGGCTACTGCTGCGCGATGCACTATTGCGCAAGTAAATGAAGTCGTTGAATTGGGAGACTTGCATCCAGAGGTCATTGTGACTCCGGGGATTTTTGTAAAGCGAGTTGTGCTTCTCGGAGGTAAATCATGATAGATCTCTCAAAATTGCAAAAACGTAGCACTGCAGATATTGCGAAGAGAATTGTGCGCGATATACCAGATGGAGCACACGTTAATTTAGGCATTGGTCAACCAATGACGATTTCAAATCATTTACCATCTGATCGTGAGATTCTGTTACACAGTGAGAATGGCTTATTGGGTATGGGCCCCTTAGCTCAAGCTCATGAAGTTGATCCAGAGCTGGTCAATGCTGGCAAACAGCCGGTCACCATGTTACCTGGCGCCTCACTCTGTCATCACGCAGATTCTTTTGTGATGATCCGTGGCGGGCATATTGATATCTGTGTATTAGGTGCCTTCCAGGTTTCTGTAAAGGGCGACATTGCTAATTGGCGAACCGGCGACCCGAAGGCAATTCCTGCGGTCGGAGGCGCGATGGATTTAGCCTTGGGAGCCAAGAAATTATTTGTCATGATGGAGCATCTGACTAAGTCGGGAGAGTCAAAGTTGGTTCAGGAATGCACTTATCCTCTAACTGCACTGTCAGCAGTGGATTGTATCTATACCGACCTTGCAACCATTGCAGTAACACCAGATGGTCTCGTAGCAATTGATTGGATAGATGGTCTCACTTTTGAGCAATTACGCGACTTAAGTGGAGTCCCAATGAAGCAGTTAGTTAATTAATTCAAAGCAATACCTTTAAGGAAGATCTATGTCTTTTGCTGCAACTAAATACGATGCTTGTATTGCCGGAATATATGAACATCCTCTACGTGTAGCTCCCGATCACACGGTGGCTCAGTTGCATGCTGAAGTAGCACGAGGTGCACTGTTAGATGCTGGACTAACTTTAGATGATGTTGATGGCTATTTCTGCGCAGGAGATGCGCCAGGCATGGGGCCAGTTTCCATGGCTGATTATCTCGGGCTAAAAAAATTAAAGTATGTCGACTCTACTGACACCGGCGGATCATCGTATTTAACCCACGTAAATCATGCTGCTCGTGCTATTGCTGCGGGACAGTGCCGTGTAGCTTTAATTACTTTGGCAGGACGTCCTAAATCAGAGGGTTCCAGTGGAACACAGGTGCGCAGCCAGTGGGCTAGTGCGCCAGACTTTGCTTTTGAAAAACCATATTCACCTGCACCACTGAACACTTATGCAATGTGCGCAATGCGCCATATGTATGAGTTCGGTACTACTAGTGAGCAATTAGCATGGATTAAGGTAGCGGCTTCACATCATGCACAACATAATCCTAATGCTGCATTAAAAGATGTGCTCACCGTAGAGGATGTATTGAATTCTCCAATGATTGCAGATCCATTACATCGTGCAGACTGCTGCGTTGTCACTGATAGCGGTGGAGCGCTGATCGTAGTTCACCCTGATATCGCCAAGACTCTTAAGAAGCCAGTTGTGACTATGATGGGGGCTGCTGAAACTACCAAGGGGCAAATGGGGGGTAAGGTAGATTTAACATATTCAGGTTTAGCTTGGGCTGCCCCATTAGCATTCAAGGAAGCTAAGCTGACTCCCGAGCAAATTCGTTATGCCTCTATTTATGACAGCTTCACTATTACCGTTCTGATTCAGTTGGAAGATTTGGGATTTTGTAAAAAAGGTGAGGGTGGAAAATTTGTCGAAGGAGGTCAACTGATTTCAGGCAAAGGTAAGCTTGCCTTTAACACCGATGGCGGCGGCTTATGTAACAACCATCCTGCCAATCGAGGCGGTATGACTAAGGTTATTGAAGCGGTTCGTCAGTTACGTGGCGAGGCGCATCCGGAGGTACAAGTGCCAAACCTGGAATTTGCTCTTGCTTCCGGTATTGGGGGTGCTTTAGGGACTCGGCATGGCGCTGCAGCCTTAATTATGGGGAGATTAAAATGAGTCAATTGAATGAGAAAAATTCAGCAAATAAAGAGCATCGTTTGCCAAGCCCAATTAACAATCTAGAAAACAAAGCTTTTTTGGAGGCGGCTCAAGATAACCAGCTTGTACTGAAGTTTTGCAATAGCTGTAAAGAGCCCCATTACTATCCGCGTACCATCTGTCCTCACTGCGGTAGTGATGACACTACTTGGGTTAAATCAAATGGCCTAGGTGAGATCTACTCATACACAGTGATGAGGCGTGGTGTAGAGGTTCCATTTGCAATGGCTTATGTGCGGCTGCAAGAGGGTATATCCATGCTGACACATTTAACGAATTGTGACTTTGATGCTATTCGGGTAGGCCAAAAAGTGAAGGTGGTTTTTCAGGAAACGCAGGACGGGCAAAAGACCCACCTCTTCGAACCTGCCCCTTGATTAGGTAAGTCTTTTTAAAGCTTCAAGGTAGTTCTCTGGGTTAAGAGGTTTAGCCTCGCGCTGAGCTTCCCACATGACTTGACCTAAACATTCCATCATGAGGTGTTGGGCTTCGTGCTCTGAGCCCAGCTTCTTAGTAAGTTTTTCTGCAACTTCTTTAATGCCTGGCGGTTGATCAATGGAGATCTGCTCACTAATTGATAAATGCATTGAGAGGTGTAAAAAAGGATTTGTTTCACCTCGTTCCGGCGTGTAGTCTTGAGATAGGGCGCCCTCTGGATCTGTAAGTAGCGCATGGTATTCAGGGTGTTGTTCCATCCAATCGCCCGCAAGCGTTTCCATGGAATCCAAGATATGACCCTCAGTTTTTTTCCTCCAGCTATCGCAGAAAAAGCGACGTACTTCTTCGCGTGTTGGATTAAATATCGCCACGAACTTTTCCTTTACCAGTTTTTTGTTTAAAGCCACATAAAGGCTCAACAATACATTGCGCACAATCTGGATTACGCGCTTTACAAGTATATCTACCGTGCAAAATGAGCCAGTGATGGGCATCTAGTAGGTACTCTTTTGGCACGCGTTTGAGTAATTGTTCTTCAACTTTTACTACGTCCTTACCGGGCGCTAAGCCAGTACGGTTAGAGACCCTAAAAATATGAGTATCAACTGCAATCGTAGGCTGTCCAAATGCGGTATTGAGAATGACATTAGCTGTTTTTCTGCCTACACCAGGTAAGGCCTCTAGCTCTTCGCGTGTTTGGGGTACTTCGCCACCATGCTTTTCTAGTAAAAGGCGGCAAGTTTCTTGAATATGTTTCCCTTTGGAATTAAATAGACCAATGTGTTGAATGAATGGTCTAACACCTTCCTCACCAAGTTCTAAGAGGGCCTGTGGTGTATTAGCAATCTTAAAAAGTTTGCTTGTTCCTTTGTTTACGGAAACATCAGTCGCCTGGGCAGAGAGTAATACTGCAATGAGTAATTCGAATGGAGAGCTGTACTCCAGTTCAGTTTCTGGTTTTGGATTATTGGCTTTTAGTTGCTCAAAAAAAGCACGCCGCTTTTCAAGATTCATCATGTCTTTTCTTGAGAGCGTGCAATCGCAGCAGCAATGATGGCGCGTTTACGTTCTTGCTCTTTCTTTTGCTCATCTGAAGATGGATTTTCGGCATTAACCGCTATTAACTTTGCCGCAGCTTTTTTGGCTAAACGCTCATCGTTATCCTTTTGTTCACGATCAAGGCGTTGCTCGCGGTCTTGGTAACGAGTACGTGAGATCTCCGCTAGTTCGGGAGACCAGGCATTCCAGCCAGTATTATCGTCAGTGACATCAATCATGCTGATGCAATCTACTGGGCAAGGCGGAATACAAAGATCACAACCAGTACACCATTCAGTTAAAACGACGTGCATTTGTTTTGAAGCCCCAACAATCGCATCTACTGGGCACGCCTGAATACACAGCGTGCAGCCGATACATTTTTGTGAATCGATGAAAGCTACCGGCCTAGGGCGCTCTTTACCGCATTCTGGGTTAATCGTAGGATGCAGATCGAAAGCATCTTGGGGGTAAATCGGTACTAGTATTTTGCTGAGTCGATGAATGCCCTCAACACCACCGGGCGGGCAGCGATTAGGTAATGCATCACCACTTGCTAGCGCTTCCGCGTATCCACGGCAATCCGGGTAGCCACATTTAGTACATTGAGTTTGAGGAAGAACATCTTCCAAGCGATCAGTGAGTTCGTTCGCTTGATTGTTTTTCATTGCTCAGTGTTTGTATAAAAAAAGTGAGGAACTTAGCCCTCACTTTTTATTTCTAGTTAGAACCTTCTAATTTAGGAGGCCTTGCTCCACTCTTCTTATGGACACCTTGGTGATCACGAATAAAAGATTTGATCCTTGGATAAACCTTATCACGCCAACGGCGTCCAGCAAAGATGCCATAGTGACCTGCACCGGCTACTTCATAATGATCTTTGTTTTCTTTTGCAATCCCAGCACACAAACTATGTGCTGAGCGGGTTTGACCGCTACCAGAAATATCGTCAAGCTCACCTTCAATGGTCAATAAAGCAGTCTTTGTGATGTCTTGTGGTTTGACGAGATCACCGGATACTTCCCAGGTGCCATTGGGTAACGCGTAATCTTGGAATACTGTTTTGATAGTATCCAGATAGAACTTGGCATCTAAATCCAAAACAGCGTTGTACTCATCATAGAAACGAATGTGCGCATCGGTATCTTGCTCATCTCCACGCACGAGGTTTTGGAAGAAGTCCCAATGAGATTGCAGATGGTTTTGTGGATTCATGGCAATAAAGCCAGTGTGCTGCAAGAAGCCTGGATATACCTTACGACCAGCACCCGGATAGGTTGGTGGAACTTTATAGATCACATGACTTTCAAACCAATCATATGATTTTTGCTCAGCCAAGTTATTCACAGCAGTAGGTGATTTACGTGCATCAATTGGGCCGCCCATCATGATCATGGAGGCTGGGGTTGCTTCACCAGCAGAGGCCAAGAGAGAGATGGCGCCCAATGTAGGAACCGTAGGCTGACAAACAGAAATGACATGCAAATCTTCTGCACCAATTTCGCGGATAAATTCTTGAATATAGTGAACATAGTCATCAAGACCAAATTCACCATCCTCAACTGGAACGTTACGAGCATCGATCCAGTCTGTAATGTAAACCTTGTGATCCTGCAGAAGCGTACGAACAGTATCGCGCAACAAAGTGGCATGGTGGCCAGACATAGGAGCAACTACCAATACAACAGGATCTTCCTTAAGACTCTTGATAGTTTCTACATCATCTGAAAAGCGCTTAAAGCGAACCAGATTACAAAAAGGTTTTGCAATGATGGTTCTTTCATGGATTGCAACTTCATGGCCGTGTGCTTGAACAGAGCGGATACCAAATTCTGGCTTCGTATAGTTTTTTCCCAAGCGATAAAGTAACTCATAACTGGCAGCTAAACGTTCAGATCCTGGAACCTTGGAGGCGGGATTGGAGGCATTGATAAATGCCTCTGAGGCAGCGTGCGCCCATGAGCTCACTGGTTGAAGTAAGGCCTTTTGAAATTCGTGTAACTGATAAAGCATAGTACCTCCTGTAATTCTATATAGCCGCTTATTACGCTTTTTAGGCCAATACGCGGGCGATTGCTTTGGCTACTTTATCAATATTTTTAGTATTGAGAGCCGCTACACAAATGCGTCCAGTAGAGAGGGCATAAATGCCATCCTCTTTCTGTAAGCGATCAACTTGCTCAGCAGTTAAGCCTGAGTAAGAAAACATTCCACGTTGCTGTTCAATAAAGGAAAAATCTTGCTTCACACCAGCAGCAGCGAGTTTTTCAACAAGACCATGGCGCATTGCTTTAATACGATCACGCATTTCTGCCAACTCATCTTCCCATAGCTTACGCAACTCTGGAGAATTCAAAACAGCAGCAGCAATCGCAGCACCGTGAGTTGGAGGGTTCGAATAGTTAGTGCGAATCACGCGCTTTAATTGTGAGAGTACGCGAGTGGATTCATCTTTACTTTGTGTCACGATAGACAGGGCTCCAACACGCTCACCATAAAGTGAGAATGATTTAGAGAAAGAGCTTGATACAAAGAAGGACATGCCTGATTGAGCAAAGAGGCGCACTGCAATACCATCTTGTTCAATCCCAGCTGCAAAGCCTTGATAGGCCATATCCAGGAAGGGAATCAAGCTTTTGGTTTTACAAATTTCGATCACTTGACGCCACTGCGCTTCAGTAATATCAGCACCTGTTGGGTTGTGGCAGCATGCATGCAATAACACGGTGGTGTTCTTTGGGAAAGACTCTAGAGACTTGACCATCCCGTCAAAATCAACGCCACGTGTGCAGCCATCAAAGTAGGTGTAATCAACTACCTCAAAACCAGCGGATTCAAAAATACCGCGGTGGTTTTCCCAGGTAGGGTTACTGATAGCACAGGGTGCATTTAAATTCAGACGCTTAATAAAGTCAGCACCAACACGCAACGCACCAGTACCACCAAGACACTCAGCAGTGACAACGCGACCATCTTTGATGAGAGCAGAGTCTGTCCCAAACAATAAAGTTTGTACAGCGTTGTTATATGGGTTTGGACCTTCAATAGGTATGTAGCTACGCGGCGAGTGCTTCGCAACAATTGCTTCTTCGGCTTTGATGACCGCTTTTAATAAAGGCACCTTACCTTCATCTGTGTAATACACACCCACACCAAGATTGACTTTGTCAGGACGTTGATCGGCAACGTAGGCTTCTGTGAGGCCAAAAATAGGATCTTTGGGGGCTAATTGGACTGAGGCAAACAGGGTCATTGGAGGTCGGAAATGATGGTTTAAGTTTATTTTTACTAGTAATTGACGTTAAATTAAGCTTAATTGTCGGTTTTGAAGGCCAGAATCAACTATTTCTAAATAAAAACGGCAAAATCATTGTTTGTACAAAATTCGCTGTGAAGAAAACTCACAGTTGAAATGATAGCCGAGATGCCCCCTAAGTCCCCCAAAACCACCCCAAATTCTGCAGCTAAGGAAGATATAAATAAGCCGATTGCCGACCCACTGGGCGAGGCTGGGCATGACTTGGATCCGGCTAAATTCGTCAGTTTCCCTGACTCCCCATATCAGCTTTATCAGCCATTTAGCCCTGCTGGTGACCAGCCACAGGCGATTGAAGCTCTGGTAGAGGGAATTGAGGACGGCTTGACGTTTCAAACTCTCCTGGGGGTTACTGGGTCTGGTAAGACCTTTACTATGGCCAATGTGATTGCCAGAACTGGTCGTCCAGCCATTATTTTTGCCCCAAATAAGACTCTAGCAGCTCAACTTTATAGCGAATTTAGGGAGTTTTTCCCTAAAAATGCGGTGGAGTACTTTGTTAGCTACTACGACTATTACCAACCTGAGGCTTATGTGCCTCAGCGCGACCTCTTCATTGAGAAAGACTCATCGATTAACGAACACATTGAGCAGATGCGCTTGTCCGCAACGAAGAGTTTGTTAGAACGTCGTGACGTCATCATCGTGGCAACGGTGTCTGCAATTTACGGTATCGGTAATCCAGGCGACTATCACAGCATGGTGATGACCTTACGTCCTGGTGATAAGATGAGTCAGCGCGATATTTTGATGCGTCTCATAGCAATGCAATATGACCGTAATGAAACTGATTTCAAACGCGGCGTATTTCGTGTGCGTGGTGACACGATTGATATTTTTCCAGCTGAGCATAATGAATTAGCGGTGCGCGTTGAATTATTTGATGATGTAGTGGAGAGTTTGCAATTCTTTGATCCGCTTACTGGCAAGATTCGTCAAAAGATTCCACG
>Ga0007797_1000218_pt1 | contig 16821 bp, 16 predicted proteins | sample CryBogmetaGMA25M_FD_60364 | JGI IMG/M metagenome (GOLD analysis project Ga0007797, IMG submission 60364) | Freshwater microbial communities from Crystal Bog, Wisconsin, USA - MA2.5M | ecosystem: Environmental > Aquatic > Freshwater > Lake | place: Crystal Bog, Wisconsin, USA | collected 2009-07-06 | reverse complement strand
GGAATTTGGGGATGGGCTTAACATATAACGATTAAACCATAGGCATAAAATCCCTTCCACCATGGATGAACGTTCCCGCGCTTTACTAAAAACCCTCATCGAGCGATATATCGAGGAGGGTCAGCCTATTGGCTCGCGCACGCTATCAAGATTCTCGGGATTAGACCTTTCAGCCGCCACTATTCGAAATGTAATGGCGGATTTAGAGGATATGGGCTTGGTGACGAGCCCCCATACCTCTGCAGGCCGAGTTCCGACTCCGCGAGGTTACCGCCTCTTCGTAGATACGATGGTGACAGTCCGACCCCTGGAAGAAATGGCTGCAAGAGAGGTTAAAAATGGCCTACTCCCAGATTCTCCCCAGAGGGTCCTCAATTCGGCCGCACAGATTTTGTCGAACTTGACCCACTTTGCCGGGGTAGTGATGACCCCAAAGCGAGCGCAGGTCTTTAAGCACATTGAATTCTTGCGCTTAGGTGAGGGCAAGATCCTATTAATTATGGTGACACCAGAGGGCGATGTCCAAAATCGTATTTTGCCAACGAACCAGGATTACACCCCTAGTCAATTAATAGAGGCTGGTAACTATATTAATGCCCAGTTTGCAGGAAAAAGTTTTGACCAGGTGCGCTTACACCTTAAATCTGATTTAGATAATTTAAGAGCGGATATTTCTGGTTTGATGGCATTGGCACTCCAAAGCGGCGTTGCCGATTACGATATGAGTCGTGGTGATATGGTGCTCTCTGGTGAGAGGCGCTTATTGAATATTGGCGATTTAAGCTCTAATCTCGATAAGCTCAGAAAAATGTTTGATATGTTGGAGCAAAAATCGGTATTGATGCAATTACTGGATGTTTCCAGTCATGCTGATGGCATTCAAATCTTTATTGGTGGTGAGAGTGATTTATTACCCTACGAGGATTTAGCGGTAATTAGTGCACCATATAGCGTAGATGGCCAGATTGTTGGTACCCTAGGTGTGATTGGGCCAACCCGTATGGCCTATGACAGGGTGATTCCAATCGTGGATATCACTTCTAAGTTATTGTCGGGTGCACTGAGCTCCTAAAAATTGATTGCATGCACTTATTAAATATTGATTAAAGACAGATTATTTTGAATCAGAATCCACACCTCAGAGCCTCTAAGACTGCAGTCTTATTATTAAATTTGGGAACGCCAGATGCGCCAACTCCAAAAGCAGTGCGTGCGTATTTAAAAGAGTTTCTCTCTGACCCTCGTGTTGTAGAAATTCCACGCATTATCTGGTGGTTTATTTTGAATGGCATTATTTTGCCAATTCGTAGTAGCGCTTCTGCAAAAAAATATGCCTCGATTTGGTTGCCACAATTGGGCTCACCTTTAATGCATTACTCACGATTACAGGCAAAAGCGTTGGGGGAAAAATTTTCCAATGATGGCCACACTGTTTTGGTAGATCTGGCGATGCGTTACGGCAAGCCTTCTACCCAAGAGGCGCTAGAGGATTTGAAGGCGCTTGGAATGGAGCGTTTGCTGCTTTTGCCTTTGTATCCCCAGTACTCTGCCACTACCACTGCATCAAGCTTTGATGAAGTCTTTAGGGTTCTGAGAACGTGGCGCGATCAACCTGAGCTACGCTTGGTGAAGCACTATCACGATAATCCTGCCTATATCGAGGCGCTTCGTGATCAAGTGCTCACGAGTTGGGATAAGGATGGGCGGCCAGATTTTGTGAAAGGCGATCGTTTTGTAATGTCGTTTCATGGTTTGCCTAAGCGTAATTTAATGAAGGGCGATCCTTATCACTGTGAGTGTTTAAAAACAGGACGCTTACTTGGCGAGTCTTTAGGTTTGGAGTCAGGCCAATATATTGTGACCTTCCAGTCGCGTTTTGGTAAAGCTGAATGGTTAAAACCTTATACCGCCCCGATGATTGAAAAATTAGCCAAGGAAGGCTGTTGTCGAGTAGATATTTTTTGTCCAGGATTTCCGGCGGATTGTTTGGAAACCCTTGAAGAGATCGCGATGGAAGCTAGAGAGATCTTTTTAGAGCATGGTGGCAAAGATTATCGTTACATTCCTTGTTTGAATAGCAATCCAAAATGGATTGAGGCCTTAAGTGATATAGCCTATCAGCACTTACTGGGGTGGTCTTTAGGAACTGAGTCTGAGGCTGAGTTGGCAAAGCGTAACGAAAGGGCTGAGCTAGCCGAGAGATCGAAGGCTTGAAAAAAAATGAAATGTCCCAATATGAAGAAGCATTAGCCACTTTTATAGAAAAGTAAAATAGCGTCCATGACACAAGAAAATCAAAACCCATCTTCTGAGCAAGAAAATTCTGCTGTTGATCCACAGTCAGAAACAGCTGTGGAATCTGCTGCTGTAAAAACGCCTGAGCAAGAGATAGCAGAGCTCAACCAAAAGGTTGGCGAGCTTCAAGATCATTTTTTGCGAGCTAAGGCTGAGGGCGAGAATATTCGTCGTCGTGCGGTGGAGGATATTGCTAAGGCGCACAAGTTCGCAATTGAAAGTTTTGCTGAGCACTTAGTGCCAGTAACGGATAGTCTTTATGCGGCTTTGAGCACCGATGCTGGTGATGCTAAGGCCTTTAAAGAGGGGCTTGAAATTACCCTTAAACAGCTCTTGTCTGCCTTTGACAAAGGTCGCATGACTGAAATTAACCCGGCAGTAGGTGATAAATTCGATCCACACCATCATCAGGCGATTGCTTCTGTGCCCTCTGAGCAGGAGGCCAATACTGTGGTTTCGGTGTTGCAAAGGGGCTACACAGTCGCTGATAGGGTTCTCAGACCTGCTTTAGTGACGGTGAGCGCCCCCAAATAGGCCTGAAATCCTCAAAAACCCATAAAAAAGGCAGATTTCTGCCTTTTTTGCTATTTCAACCCTTGAATTCTTCTTTTTAGACCCCATTTAGAGGGTATTGGAATATCCCTGGCTGTTCAGATGAATTGCCAAATCAGATTAGAAGCACGACTTAGAAGTACAACAAAGTAACTTAATTTTTTGGAGTAATTATGGGAAAGATTATCGGAATCGACTTAGGAACCACGAATTCATGCGTTTCAGTCGTTGAAAACAATGCACCTAAAGTTGTTGAGAACGCCGAAGGCGCTCGGACAACTCCTTCAATCATTGCCTATGTTGAAGATGGCGAAGTATTGGTTGGTGCACCTGCGAAGCGTCAGTCAGTAACTAATCCTAAAAATACCATCTATGCAGTCAAGCGTTTGATGGGTCGTAAATTTACTGATCCTGAAGTACAAAAAGATATCGGCTTGATGCCTTATTCAATTATTGCTGCTGATAATGGCGATGCCTGGGTTGAAGCACGTGATAAGAAAATGGCACCACAGCAAGTTTCTGCTGAGATTCTGCGCAAAATGAAAAAGACTGCCGAAGATTATCTCGGCGAAGAAGTAACTGAAGCAGTGATTACTGTTCCGGCTTACTTTAACGACAGTCAACGTCAAGCAACTAAAGATGCTGGTCGTATTGCTGGCTTAGATGTAAAGCGCATCATTAACGAGCCTACTGCGGCTGCCTTGGCCTTTGGCCTAGACAAACAAGACAAAGTGGATCGTAAGATTGCTGTTTATGACTTGGGCGGCGGTACATTCGACGTTTCCATTATCGAGATTGCTAACGTAGATGGTGAGAAGCAATTTGAAGTTCTCTCTACAAACGGCGACACATTCTTGGGTGGTGAAGACTTTGACCAACGCATCATTGACTGGATCATTGCTGAGTTCAAGAAAGAACAGGGCGTTGATTTGAGTAAGGATGTTCTGGCGTTACAGCGTTTGAAAGATGCTGCAGAAAAGGCCAAAATTGAATTGTCATCCGCACAGCAAACTGAAATCAATTTGCCATATGTAACAGCTGACGCTAGCGGTCCTAAGCATTTGAACTTGAAGTTGACCCGTGCCAAGTTAGAGTCATTAGTAGAGGAATTGATCAACCGTACGGCTGGCCCTTGCTTAACTGCGATTAAAGATGCTGGCGTAAACGTGGCTGATATCGACGACGTGATTTTGGTCGGTGGTCAAACTCGTATGCCTGCAGTTCAGGATAAAGTAAAAGAAATCTTTGGCAAAGAGCCACGCAAAGACGTCAACCCTGATGAAGCGGTTGCAGTTGGTGCGGCAATTCAAGGCTCTGTATTGTCCGGTGATCGTAAAGACGTATTGCTCTTAGACGTTACCCCATTGTCATTGGGTATCGAGACTCTTGGCGGCGTAATGACTAAGATGATTCCTAAGAACACAACAATTCCAACCAAGCATTCCCAGGTGTACTCCACTGCGGAAGACAATCAGCCTGCCGTAACTATTAAGTGTTTCCAAGGTGAGCGTGAGATGGCCGCTGCTAATAAGTTGCTTGGCGAATTTAACCTCGAAGGTATCGCTCCTGCACAACGCGGTATGCCACAAATTGAAGTGACTTTTGACATCGACGCCAATGGTATTTTGCATGTAACAGCAAAAGACAAAACCACTGGTAAAGAGAATAAGATCACTATCAAGGCAAACTCTGGATTGACTGAGGAAGAAATTCAACGCATGGTGAAAGATGCGGAAGCTAACGCTGCTGAAGATAAGAAAGCGCTTGAGTTAGTAACTGCACGCAATACTGCTGATGCCTTGGCCCACTCAACCAAGAAAGCTTTGGAAGAGCATGGTACAAGCTTAGAAGCCTCTGAAAAAGAAGCGATCGAAGCGGCCTTGAAAGAGTTGGACGAAGCTATCAAAGGAAGCGATAAAGAAGCGATCGAAGCGAAGACCGAATTATTGGGTAAGGCAAGTCAGAAGCTAGGCGAGAAAGTCATGGCTGCTGAACAAGCTAAGGCTGGCGGTGCTGCTCCTGGCGCGGCCCCTGGTGGCGCGCAACAAGCTGCCCCAGATGCTGATGTAGTCGATGCTGACTTTAAAGAGGTTGATGACAAGAAATAATCGAGTCATTGGATATTCATTAACGTTTTTTGAAGTACTTAAATAACAAGTCGGCCTCGTGCCGACTTGTGTCATTGAGGTTGTTGAGAGGAATAGGCCGTGCCTAAAAGTAAACGCGATTTTTATGAAGTACTAGGTGTATCAAAAGGCGCCAGCGATGAGGATCTTAAAAAAGCCTATCGTAAGTTGGCAATGAAGCATCATCCTGATCGCAACCCCGATAGCAAAACAGCGGAAGCACAATTTAAAGAAGCCAAAGAAGCTTATGAAACATTAACCGATCCTAATAAACGTGCTGCCTATGATCAATATGGTCATGCTGGCGTAGATCCGTCGATGGGTGGTGGTTTTGGCGGTGGTGGTTTTGGCGGTGGTGGCTTTGCTGATGCCTTTGGCGATATCTTCGGAGATATTTTTGGTCAAGGCGGCGGCGGTCGTCATGCTGGCCCACAGGTTTATAAGGGAGCAGATCTTCGTTACAACATGGATATCACTCTTGAGCAAGCTGCCGAGGGTTATACAACACAGATTCGAGTGCCAAGTTGGAGTAATTGCAAACCTTGTCATGGCACAGGTGCTGAGCCCGGTACAAAAGCAGAAAAATGTTCCACCTGCGATGGGCATGGACAAGTACGCGTGCAACAAGGTTTCTTTTCTATGCAACAGACCTGTCCAAAATGTCGCGGTACTGGGGAGTACATTCCTAAACCTTGCAAAACTTGTCATGGTTCAGGCAAGCATAAAGAACAAAAAACGCTTGAGATCAAAATACCAGCAGGCATCGATGATGGTATGCGAGTGCGCTCGGTTGGCAATGGTGAACCAGGGCTTAATGGTGGACCATCAGGAGATCTATATGTAGAGGTCCGCGTTAAACGGCATCCTGTATTTGAGCGCGATGGTAGTGATTTGCACGTTCAAATGCCCATCTCGTTTGCAACAGCAACCATTGGCGGAGAAATTGAAGTCCCAACTTTATCGGGTCGTGTTGAATTCCCGATTCCGGAGGGGACTCAAACTGGTAAGACTTTCCGCTTGCGCAATAAAGGTGTAAAAGGATTACGCTCTACATTAGTGGGCGATCTTTTTGTTCATGTTCTGGTTGAGACACCAGTGAAATTGACAGATGAGCAGAAAAAATTGCTACAGAAGTTTGATGAAAGTCTACAGTCTGGCGGTGATAAGCATAGCCCTCAACAAAAGAGCTGGTTTGAGGGTGTGAAGAGCTTCTTTACTTAAGAACCCATTAGCCTGCAAAGCAATACTCAGGTCCGGGAAACTTTCCGGACTTTACTTCACGTACATAGGCTTTAATTGCTGCCTCAATAGAGTGGTGGCCATCCATAAAGTCTTTAACAAACTTGGGTGGCTTACCTGGGCTGATGCCCAACATATCCTGCAATACCAATACCTGTCCAGAGCAATCTGGTCCTGCACCAATTCCGATGGTAGGAATGTGGAGCTCAGCAGTAATTTTTTCACCTAAGGTAGAGGGTATTGCTTCTAGTACAACCATTTGTGCCCCTGCATCTTGGCAGGCAATGGCTTGCTCAAGCATGATAGTGGCAGCATCTTTTGATTTGCCTTGAACCTTGTATCCACCTAATAAGTGAACTGACTGGGGCAATAAGCCAAGGTGAGCGCAAACAGGCACAGCACGTTCAACTAAGTATCGAATGACGGCTACTTGCCAATCTCCACCCCCTTCAATTTTGACCATATCGGCACCAACGCGCATTACTGCAGCAGCTGACTCCAATGCTTGTACTGGATCGCCATAACTGGCAAATGGTAAATCTGTAATGAGGAATGCATGCGTGTTGGCACGAGCCACGCATTCTGTGTGATAAACCATCTGCTCAATAGTGACTGGGGTAGTACAGGAGTGACCTTGGATGACATTACCCATGGAGTCACCGATCAATATCGTTTCAACGCCGCAGCGATTCAGGAGCGCTGACATGGTCGAGTCGTATGCGGTGAGCATAGTAATTTTTTCTCGCTCTGCGTGCATTGCGAGAAGCTTAGTAATTGATATTGGCTTATCGCCTTGTAAGTAACCCATGGCGTGAGTTTAATGAATTAATGCGCCGATGGGCGATAAACGTCTTTTTCCCCGCAATTACAGTTCCTGCAGGGTAATTTTTCGATTCTTTGGTGGGCTACGTTTGGTAGGTAAGTCTTTAATTCCCCGAGATCCGGGAGGAAAAAGTTAGGGGCAATTTCTAGTAACGGAAGAAGTACAAAAGAGCGCTCAATGATTCTAGGGTGGGGCAATATCAGTTCAGTTTCATTCTGGGTGACGCCCTCGAAAGAGAGAATATCAAGATCGAGTGTGCGTGGTGCATTGGAATAAGGACGCTCCCTACCAAACTCTTGTTCAATCGCTTGGCAAACATTAAGTAAGCCATAAGGACTTAATTGAGTTTCAATTTCGATTACTGCATTAATGTAATCACCGCCAGTTGCTTCTACAGGCGCGCTTTGATAGAAGCAACTCTTAGCCAAGATTTGTAATTCAGAGCGTAAGGCTAAGCAAACAATAGCATCAGTGATGAGCTGACGTGTGTCGCCGATATTGCCACCAAATCCGATAAATACTCGTGCCATACGATTCCAAACTAGAGATAAAACTACTTTACTGAAATTTTTCTAAGTCTGCTTAGCTTGCCAAATTTTCTGGTGAGGTGTCAGACTTGGGTTTTCTGCGACGCCGTCTTTTAGTGGAGGAGGCCATGCTACTACCGGATTCACCTTTGGCGCTAGCCATGAGGGTTTCTTGTCCTAAAGGGTCTGCAGCAATGAAATCGGTCCACCATTCACCAATAGCAGGGTTTTGCTCTCCTGTCGCGCAGCGTAGGAGCATAAAATCATAGCCTGCTCTGAAGCGTGGGGATTCAATAAGGCGATACGGATAGCGCCCCACGCGTTTTTCAAAGCGGGGTTGCATTGACCATATCTCACGCATATCACTCTCAAAGCGACGCTGTATGGTCATCCCGCTACTTTGGGCGGCAATCGTATCGTCCATCGCATCGTGTAGCGCTGGGATATTGGCCATACCTTTGGCTAAGTTGGCTTTCCAGTTCTTCAGAAGATCTGGCCAAAGTAGGGTAGCAAATAAGAAGCCAGCCGAAACACTTTTGCCAGATTGAATACGTTCGTCGGTATTTGCCAAGGCCAATTTGACAAAATCATTCGCACCCTTAGATTCTTCGCCAGAATCCAAAATATGGTCTAGCAAAGGTAATAAACCATGATGAAGGCCTGCGTCTCTCAAGCCTTGAATTGCAGCCCAAGAATATCCAGACATGAGTAGCTTGAGGATTTCATCAAAGAGCCGAGCAGAGGGCACATCTTGCAACAGGTCGCTTAATTTGGCAATTGGAGTACGTGTTGCTGAATCAAGAGTAAAGCCAGTCTTTGCAGCGAAGCGAATTGCTCTGAGCATTCGGATGGGATCTTCACGATATCGTTTTGCGGGGTCACCAATCATGCGCAAAGTTTTCTTTTGCATATCTATCATGCCGCCGTGATAGTCCAAAACAGTTTCGCTCGAGGGGTCGTAGTACATCGCATTGATAGTGAAATCACGCCGCGCTGCATCTTCGCCTTGTGAGCCCCATACGTTATCGCGCAAGATACGTCCGCTTTCAGCAAGGTGATCTCCAGCGTTATCTAGCAATGCTCTAAATGTCGATACCTCAATAATCTCAGGGTGACCCTTACCAAAAAAGGTGACGTGCACAATCTGAAAGCGACGACCAATCAGGCGTGCCTTGCGGAATAATCTTTGAACTTGATCAGGTGTAGCGTTAGTTGCAACATCAAAATCTTTTGGACCAATTCCTAAGGCAAGATCACGAACTGCGCCACCTACGATAAATGCTTCAAAGCCTGCTTGCTGGAGTGTTTGCGTTACTTTGACAGCATTCTTTGAAAGCAGATGCGGATCAATGCGATGCGATTTTTTTGGAATACGCTTTGGTGCACCCGTATTATTCGCATGCGTATGTTTGACCATAGGATCACGACGCAAGATGCGCTTAATGAATTTGGTGATCATGCAAATAGCTCAAGAATTGGCCAGTTTCGTTTAATGGCCTCATTACGTAGGCGGTCATCAGGATTAGTAGCAACCGGGTTACTGACCTCTTCTAGGAGGGGTAGATCATTGATTGAATCAGAATAGAAATAACTTCGCGGCATCTTATCGAAAGAGAGTTGATGTGTTGCTAACCAATCATGCAGGTTCTGAATTTTGCCTTCGCGGAAATTGGGAGTGCCCTTTACTTCGCCGGTGAAATTAGCTGAGGGGTTATCACCGACAGTAGCGGGCTCAGTAGCGACAAGGTGTTGAATGCCGAAACTCTCGACAATTGGGCGTGTTACAAAACTATTGGTTGCGGTAATGACACAACAAAGATCTCCGGCATCTTGATGTCGTTTCACCAGATCAATTGCCTTTTGCCGTAACTGGCCATTGATGACCTCTTTCATGAAAGCGTCATGCCATTCTTTAAGTTGAGCGCGGGAATGCTCCGAAAGCGGCTTTAAGGAAAAACGAAGAAATGCATTAATGTCGAGCTTACCGTCTTTGTAGTCTTGATAAAAGCGCCCATTCTTTTTAGCGTATTCTTCGCCATCTACTACGCCAATGCGTGCTAAAAATTGACCCCATTCATAATCGCTATCGCAAGGGAGAAGGGTACTGTCTAAATCGAAAAGGGCTAACTGGGTCACAAATTAAATATTCAGTAAATTATTTTGGCTGTAAGAGCTCGCGAACGAGAGGCAAGGTTACAGCACGTTTGGTTTCAAGTGAATAAGCATCCAAAGCATCAATTAAAGCCATTAAATTGGGCATGTCCCGATAAAAGCGGTTTAACAACCAAGGCAAGACATCCGGAGATAGAACTAATCCTCGCGCCTTAGCTGCTTGTTCTAATGCTTGTATTTTCTCATCATCATCTAAAAGTTGTGTTTGAAACACCAAACCCCATCCCAGGCGTGTGCGGAGGTCTTCGCGTAGATCCAGATTAGCGGGAGCAGCTTTGCCAGCCATCAAGATGTGAATGTTCTTACTAGCCTGCACTCCATTCATAATACGAAAGAGTGCCCCTACTAGCCGATCATCTAAGCGATCAACATCATCAACGGTGATGATTGAGGGCGCTTCGCTTTGCTCGAGCGCGCCCATCTTTTCTTCGAGACTTATCCAAGAAATGGGCTCATTTGGATTTAAGGAAAAAGATTCAAGACCAGCACTCTCCGCATTATTTGCCATTGCTTCTAGTAAATGCGTCCGGCCAGACCCTTCTAATCCCCACCAATAGATCCAGCGATGATTCAGAGGGTTGGTGCTCTGATTGCCAGAGCTAACTTGCCAAGACTGACAAAGCTGTTTAAGGGCCGATAGCAAAGCAAGATCTCTGCCGGGCAGATAGTTATCAAGGCTTGCTTTGGGAGTGTGACTGAGATCTAGAGCGAACTGTCTTGGTAGCGAGGGTATGTTCATTACAGCAAAATTTATTTTTGATACCAAGAACTTTGGGTGTAGACAGACCAAAGGTACTGAACTAATACCAAGCTCACAGCGCTAATGGGTAAGGCGAGTAATACACCAAAGAAACCAAATAAGTTTCCAAATAGTAGTAAGGCGAACAATACAGCTACTGGATGTAAGCCAATGCGCTCACCAACTAGACGAGGAGTTAAGAAAAACCCTTCGAGAAGTTGTCCTATGCTGTAGACGATAAGAACGCCAAGCAGTTGAGTCCCAATACCAAATTGCAGAATTGCAGACAGAACTGCAAGTGTGAGGCCAAGCGTAATTCCGATATAGGGAATCACAATCATCAAGGCCGTGAAAACACCAAGAGCCACAGCACCTTTGATTCCAACAATAGTAAGACTAATACTATAGAAAGCAGACATGATGGAAATAACGATGACCATCCCGCGTAAATATTGCGAGAGTAATCCGTCGGTATGCATCGCTAGGTGATGGACAGTTTCTTGTGCGCGCAATGGCACAAGATTTTTAACAAGACTAAAAAAGTGATCCCAGTCAATCAGCAGATAGAACATCACAAAAATAATCAATACTGAATTTACAAATCCAGCAATCACTGAACTTCCGGACATGAGTACCGTGTCAATCGTTGTTGTCATTAGTGAATCAGCATTGTCACTAATGTGTGTTGAAATTTTCTGTGTGACAGTGGTCTTTAAAGTACCCCAGTCGATATTTAAGTGAAGCTCTACCAACTTAGGGCCTAGCCATGCTTGAGTGTTTGCAATCCACTCTGGTAACTGTTCCTTGATCAGAGGTAACTCTGTTTTAAGCAGTCCCACAAAGAGGCTCAAAATGGCAATGAGCACGCCCAAGCCCAGAGTTACAGTCAGTAGTGCTGCCAAAGAAGCCGGTAGTCGACATCTTTCTAGCCATAGAAATACAGGCCTCAGGATGTAGGCTAGGATGAATGCAGCCAGAAAAGGGGTAAAAATTTCAGCCATTACAAGTAATCCTCTAGAATTCAATGATTCTACTGACCCAATCGTATTTTTAACTAATATTCCCGCCAAGTTATGACTTCTTCCTCGAATTCCTCCTCAAAAGGCCTTTCCTACCGCGATGCAGGTGTCGATATTGATGCTGGTGATGACTTGGTTGATCGTATTAAGCCCCTGGCCAAGAAAACCATGCGGGAGGGTGTATTAGCTGGAATCGGTGGTTTTGGAGCGCTTTTTGAGGTTCCTAAGCGCTATAAAGAGCCAGTATTGGTTGCGGGTACTGATGGCGTGGGCACCAAACTTCGCTTGGCTTTTGAGTGGAATCGTCATGACACCATTGGACAAGACTTGGTAGCCATGAGCGTCAACGACATTTTGGTCCAGGGCGCAGAGCCACTCTTTTTCTTGGACTACTTTGCTTGCGGAAAACTCACTGTTGATACAGCCGCTACAGTTGTTGGGGGCATTGCCAAAGGCTGTGAACTTTCTGGTTGTGCATTAATTGGTGGTGAGACTGCAGAAATGCCTGGTATGTATCCGCCTGGCGAATATGACTTGGCTGGATTTGCAGTTGGCGCTGTTGAGAAATCTAAAATTATTACTGGTAATACGATTGTTCCTGGCGATGTCGTCTTGGCAATTGGCTCTAGTGGTGCACACTCCAACGGATATTCTTTAGTGCGCAAAATTATTGAGCGCGCTGGCGCAAAGCCAACAGATGATTTAGGTGGCCGCCCGCTTGGTGATGTAGTGATGGCCCCAACTGAAATTTATGTAAAACCACTTTTGAAATTAATCTCTGAGATTGATGTCAAAGGTATGGCGCACATTACTGGCGGCGGCTTGGTGGATAACGTTCCTCGTGTCCTTCCAAAAAATACGCAAGCAGTATTGCATCGCGATAGCTGGCAGATGCCAGAACTCTTTCGTTGGTTGCAAATGAAGGGTGGTGTCGCTGATGCAGAAATGGTTCGTGTCTTTAACTGCGGTATTGGGATGGTGGTGATTGTTTCTCCAAGCCAAGTGGACGCTGCAATCAAATCATTAACAGCGCAAGGTCTTAAGGCTTGGGTGGTTGGTGAAGTGCTTGAGCGACCTAAGGGTGCTCCGCAAACTATTGTTGTCTAAAGTAATCGCTTTTTATTTCTTTAATTTACTTTTGCAGTAAGTAAGTGCAGCATTGAACTCTTGAGGGCTAAAGGGGTCAAAAGTTTTTCTGCCTGAGATTGCGCGCAACCAAGTTAATTGTCGTTTCCCCAGCTGTCTAGTGGCGGCCAAAGATTTATAGCGCATCTGCTCAGCATCAATTTCGCCATTAAGAAATTCCCAAGCTTGACGATAACCTACGGAGCGAATTGCAGGCAGATCTGCGTGTAAGTTGGCATTAGTGCGCAAAGCTTTAACTTCATTTATAAATCCAGCAGCGAGCATTTCATCGAAACGTTTCTCTAGGTTGGCATGTAGTCGCTTACGATCACTGGGTTCAAGCGAAACCAGATCAATCCAAGTGGGAATGCTTGAACCCTCTCTACCATCCTCACTTGGTGAATCAGCCAATAGTGCGGACATGGGCCTACCGGTAATCTCAAATACTTCTAATGCTCTTTGAATTCTTTGCGAATCATTGGGTTTTAAGCGGGTAGCAGTTTCTGGGTCTACTTCTGTAAGTTTGGCGTGCATTGCCGGCCAGCCAATTGACTTGCCTTCTTCATCCAGCTTTGCACGAATTTCTGGATTAGCAGGCGGTAGAGAAGAGAGTCCGTAGGCCCAGGCACGCCAATACAACATCGTGCCACCTACCACGATGGGAATATTTCCTCTGCTGCGTATTTCTGCGCATAGTCTCTTAGTATCCTTGGCGAAACGCGCTGCGGAATACACCTCAGTCGGCTCGAGGATATCAATGAGGTGATGAAGAACTGCCGCTTGTTCTGCTTTAGTGGGTTTGGCGCTGCCAATATCTAAGCCACGGTAAACCAGCGCTGAGTCCATGCTAATGAGTTCTAGGGTGATACCAATTGATTTGGCGTATTCAGCCAACAACATAGCGAGGTGGGTTTTGCCTGCACCAGTTGGGCCAACAATACATAGTACTGGCTCGGTCTCTGGGGCTTGCATGGGCTGAATGTAGGGTTCAGTTTGCATGCCTAATTATAAGAGCCTGTTAATATCCGCATCAAGCCAATATTTGGAGTGCCAGTGGATGGATACCCTTTTACAACTAAGTGATTTATTTCTGCACATTGACCGTCACTTAGATGTAGTGATTGCGCAATATGGTCCTTGGGCTTATGGGCTCTTATTTGCGATCGTGTTTGCAGAGACCGGTTTAGTTGTTGCCCCCTTCTTGCCAGGTGATTCTCTCTTATTTATTGCTGGTGCTTATTGCGCAACTGAACATTTCAATATTTGGACCTTATGCATTGGATTGTTGGTTGCCGCAATAGCAGGTAATACAGTCAATTACTTTATTGGTCGCTGGATTGGTAAGCGTGTTTTTAGCAGCCAGTCTCGCTGGATTGACCAGAGAGCCCTACTGAAGACACATGCGTTTTATGAGAAGCACGGTGGCAAGACGATTATCTTGGCTCGTTTCTTGCCCATCATTCGTACCTTCGCACCATTTATTGCCGGCGTATCTGAAATGAATTTTTCCCGCTTCCAGTTTTTTAATATCACTGGGGCAGCGCTGTGGGTATTTGGCTTGGTAATTGCTGGATACTTTTTTGGCAATATTCCCATCATTCGCCAAAACTTAAACGTGATTGTTTTGATTGGCGTTGGTGCTGCTGCAATACCAGTGGTAATAGCTGCGCTCTACAAAATCTTTCAGCGAAAGCAAAAGTAAAAACCAGCCTTAGTACTTCAATCTTAAATTTAGTGAAACTTAGCTTGGCTTTCGAGGGTGGCAATATGTTCACGAATATCACTGGCATCCTCAGCTTCTGGAGATTCGCTTAAGTAACGATGCATATCCTCTAATGCAGGACGTAAATACTCAAGCTGAGCAAATATCAATCCTCGATCACGAATCTCTTCAATAGAGTCCGGCAACAAAATGACTAAGCGTTCTTGAACGCCCAACAAACGCTCCCAACGCTCATGTTCTGAGTAGATCATTTTGAGGTTTCTCAGGAAGCGAGATAAGATTTCACGTGCGTTAGAGGCCCGCAAGAAGACATTGAGCGGTAGACTTAAATCGCCACGATAGCCCTTAGCGTCTAGGTATGGATCTAACATCTCTTGCAATTGATTTTTGGAGAGCGATTCACCAGTTAGAGGGTCCATGATGATTTCGCCTTGTTGTAAGGAGATGCGCATCATGAAGTGATTGGGAAAAGAAACGCCACGAATCTTCAAGCCTATTTGCTGTCCTAATTCCATCATCAGAATAGCTAGTGAAATCGGAATACCTCTGCGATTCTCCAGCACATAGTGCAAATAAGAATTTTCAGGAGCATAAAAATCATTTGCATTCGGACCAAAACCGAGCTCGGTATAAAAGAAATGTTTCAGAATTTGTAGGCGCTGCATGGGAGACGTATCTGGCGTGATGCGTGACTTCAATTTATTACCAAGCTGATCCATTTGATCGAGAACGTTTTGTACATCCAAATCAGGATATGCATGTTGCGCAACGGCAACCGCAGCTTCCGTTAATGGAAAGTGCTCATCTTCAGCAACTAAAGAAGTGAAGTAGTCGAGTTGTTGTGTTGGCATAAGTCCTATTTTGCATGACGCAAGAATTTTTGCCAGCGAATTCCAGCTAAACCTAGGGAGCCAAAGTAAATAGCGGCTGCGACGGCCAGCCATCCAGCCAATAAACCAATGCGAGTCCAGGGTTCTGCTTGCAGGGCAATCCAATTGTGAGCGCCTGCCGCATAAAAAAGGACTGCGGAGAAGGGGATTAGCGCCAAGAGTAATTGGCCTAGATATTTTGCCCACGCAGAGCTTGGCAGGGCGCCGCGTCGATGGAGTCCGATCCATAGGAGGGCTGCATTTAAGCAGGCACCGGCGCCAACCGATAGGGCTAAGCCTGCATGACCCAGCCAAGGCACAAAGACCAAATTGGCTAATTGAGTGGCAACCAAGACTAGTAAGCCAATTTTGACGGGAGTACGTATATCTTGGCGAGAATAAAAACCAGGCGCCAAAATTTTTACCAAAATCAAGCCAATCAAACCAACTCCATAAGCTGCTAATGCTCGCTGCGTCATTAGTACATCAAGGGCGTTAAATTTTCCGTAGTGATACAACACCGCCGCTAATGGCTCACCAAAAATAAAGAGGGTAATGGCACAAGGTGCAGCTAATAAGAAAGTCAGTTGTAATCCCCAGATCAGCAGCTCGCCAGCATGAACCAAATCATTCTTGGCATTGGCCTTACTTAAGCTTGGCAAGAGAACGGTACCTAATGCAACACCCAAGAGCGCAGTCGGAAATTCCATCAAGCGATCTGCATAAGAAAGCCAGGACACACTACCTGTTTGTAAGCGTGAGGCAATATTGGTATTGATGATGAGGGAAATTTGTGCAACAGATACCGCAAAGACGGCTGGCCCCATCAACTTTAAAACTCGCTTCGCTTCGGGATTTGATGCTGCAGCTTTAATGGCGCTTGGTAACAAGCCAATTCGTGGCAAAAGTCCTAAACGAGAAAGAGCAGGAACTTGAATTGCTAATTGCAATACTCCGCCCAGTAGAACGCCAACACTCAGAGCGTAAATTGGTTGATCTAACTGGGGTGCTAAGAAAAGAGCGCTGGCAATTAAGGCTACGTTCAGTAAAACGGGAGTAAAGGCAGGAATCGCAAAACGCTGAAATGTGTTCAAAATTCCGGCGGAAAGTGAAACCATGGAAATGAGACCGATATAAGGGAACATGATGCGGGTCATTACAACGCTCGCCTCGTAAGCTGGTCCACCGCTAAAACCCGTAGCAATCACCAGAATGAGCAGAGGGGCGCCGATAACCCCGAGTATTACAGTGAGTAGCAAAGCCCAAAATAAGAGGGTAGAGACGGCATTAACGAGGGTTTGAGCCTGTTTTTGATCCCCGTCTTTGGAGATTTCCCCCAAAATTGGCACAAATGCTTGAGAAAAGGCTCCTTCAGCAAACAGGCGACGTAATAAATTTGGTAGCCTAAAAGCAACATTAAAGGCATCTGTCCACTCGGAGGCCCCGAAACTACGGGCAATTAAGGTTTCTCGTAGCAATCCCGTAATGCGGGACAGCATGGTCAGGGAGCTTACCTTGGCGGCGGCAGAAAGCAGGTTCATGAGCCGATTTTCACCTATTTATGGGTCGACTGGGCTTTTTTGCCCCTTTAAGGTAAAATCTTGGGTTTTGG
>Ga0007797_1000212_pt1 | contig 17097 bp, 17 predicted proteins | sample CryBogmetaGMA25M_FD_60364 | JGI IMG/M metagenome (GOLD analysis project Ga0007797, IMG submission 60364) | Freshwater microbial communities from Crystal Bog, Wisconsin, USA - MA2.5M | ecosystem: Environmental > Aquatic > Freshwater > Lake | place: Crystal Bog, Wisconsin, USA | collected 2009-07-06 | reverse complement strand
TTTAGGGCGCTCAAAGAGTTGTATTCGATACGTGGAAGCGATGTGCGACCCATCTTCTTTGCTTGAACATCATTCAAACTAAACCATGGATCGAGTGATCCTTGAATGACAAGGCTCTTAGCTCTCGAACCCACCCAAGCCGAAGTTGTAAAGCGCTGCGTTGGTTGCAGGTAAGAATATGCGGCAGTTGCACTAAGCAACTTGAGAACAGAAGCTGGCTTACGTGGCGATGTTGCATTCTTCTCGTAGACAACTTGCCCAGTCTTTTCATCAATCACATAAATTGAAGGGTCAGCTAAAAACCTATTGGATGCCAAGCGATCAAAGATGGAAGCGACAGAGTTTGGGTCGAGAGCATGTGCCTGAGAAGTTGCGAAATTAGGGATGGCAAAAATAAGGCATGCCAAAAATAATAATTTCGTCTTCAAGTGAATTAATTCCAGGCAGAAGCAATAACTACATTAAGAATTGTTAATCCGAGCATCGTCGCCCAGACTGAATTCTTAAGCACAGCTTTCTTCACATTGGAGTATCCCAATGTCAGAATGACAGCAACAACTAAGCCCTTTATTCCGAACTTTGTATGGTTGAGGACTTCATCGGGATGGACTTTGGAAAATAGTCCAACCATCACGATGCCTGCAATGAGCGCCGTGAGAGTCGCATGAACGACGCCAGGATTGAGCTTCTTTTCGCTCTTTTTTACTTGAGACAGAAGCAATCCCAAAATTGCGAGTACGCAGACGATATGGATTGCAAAAGCTGTGTAGTAGATAGCGTTCATGGGTCTCCTTGGTATTTACGATGGCTTAAGTTTAGAGTGCATCCATGGAAATCAATACGCCTGCCGTCATTGGGCCGGGTGAATTTTTTCCCGTTGTCGGAGTTGGACCTCATGAAAAACCTTGGCCAACGGGACCTCAATATGATCCCGAACTCTTAGAAAATGGAGATCGGCGAAATGTTTTGGATCACTATCGCTATTGGACTGTCGAAGCGATTGTTGCTGATTTAGATACCAAGCGACATAAATTGCAGATTGCTATTGAAAATTGGCAACATGATTTAAATATCGGCTCGATAGTTCGCACAGCAAATGCCTTCAATGCAGCTGCGGTGCATATTGTCGGCAAGCGCGACTGGAATAAGCGTGGCGCAATGGTTACAGACCGATATCTCAAAGTTATTCATCACCCGACAATCAGCGACTTCTCAGATTGGTGTAAAGAGCACAAGATTCCAATTATCGGAATTGACAATGTTCCAACGTCAAAGCATCTTGAAGGTGCGGAACTTCCTGAAGAGTGCGTACTTCTCTTTGGTCAAGAAGGTGCCGGAATGTCCGATGAAGGAATTGCAGTGTGCGAAGTCTTATATGCAATCGAACAGTATGGTTCGACGAGATCGATGAACGCTTCTGCTGCTGGTGCTATTGCGATGTATCACTGGGCGCTGCAGCACTTGCCTCGAAAGCGCTAGCTAGGCCGCAGATTTAACCGGACGGGTTGCCTCAAGCAAGGTAAAGGCCAACATGAGCGCTACTACTGCTGGCATAAGCCACCAGGAAGTTGTGCCCAACGCATGAAGAGCAAAGAAGCCAGCGACGACACCGGCTGCAACTCTCCAATCATCTCCGATGATGAAGTCGTACCAAAAGAATAGGAAGCCGCCTACCCATCTCACAATTGCCGAACTATCGCTGCTTGGTTCAGAAAATGTTGGCAAGTTCAATTTTCGAATTGGCAGATTCTTAGCTTTTCTCACTTTCAGGAATTCAATCAGAGCGAAAGAGATAAGCAGTACAAATGGAATAATCGCAAGCAGGGACAAATCTTGATGTGGCCATTCGGCTCCCGCACCTTCTGCTCCCCAGAATATTCCGAACGATGTAAGCAGAGTTCCTACAATAAATTTCATTGTATTTTCTGGAACTTTGGAGAGCGGCTTGTGAATTGCAAATCCAGCTATTGCAACTAACACTACTGCTATGGCAGCGGCCCAGATCGCTAGTGAAAATGCTTGAGGGTTTGAGCCTTTCTGAATAATTCCAAATGTCACAACAATAAAGACGACTTCGAGTCCTTCGAGCAATACTCCCTTAAATGAGAGCGTGAAGGCGTACCAGTCAGAAACAACAAAGCGAGAAACCTTTGCAACTTTCTTTGCGGCTTCAACCTCTTCAAGATAAATCTTCTCTTCATCATGAAGCGCCTTAAAACCACTTGCGCGCAAAATTGCCTTACGAAGCCATTGCATACCAAAGACGAGTAAGAGCCCGCCAACAGCTAGGCGAAGTGTGTTCTTGGGAAGATTTTCGATACTTGGTCCAAGAATGACAATGAGTACTGCGAGAAGAAGCAGGCCAGATATAACACCTTGGAAAGTTGATTTCCAGTCACGTGACGTGCCTGCGGCCAGAATAATGGTGACTGCTTCAACTGCTTCAACTGCGCACGCTAAAAAGACTGAAACAAATAGGGCTATGTCATTACCGCTGAGTGAATGGAACATGATTCTCCTTCTACTTTTCCTGAATTGGAAATGCAATACATCTATCGGGATCAATCGATACCGAAATTCTGCCACCTCGGGGGTGTGAAACATTGTCAAAGACTCCGGTTAGAGCTCCATATTTTGATTCAATCGCATGCTCATAACCACGCCCACGATATGCCACATCAGTAATAACTGATGAAATCCGATTTTCACTCTCCTTCTTAAAACTTGTAGCTGCAGGTCGGATGAGTACATCTACTGTCTGGCCGACTTCGAGACCCACTGTGTGCCGAACTTTCAGATCATCATCGCCGAGTGAGACAACGCAACTATTTTTCAAGACGCGCTTTACCGTGCCCGTGAAGGTGCCTGCAATACCCGTGAAGTTGGCAACAAAGCGATTGATAGGGCGCTCATAAATTTCTTCCGGTACACCAACTTGTTCAAGATTTCCACGATTGATGACCCCTATTTTATCTGCGAGGGCGAATGCTTCAGATTGATCATGGGTGATGTACAAAGCGGTAGCACCAATTTCACGAGTAAGTGTCGAAATTTCAATTCGTAGACGTTCGCGCAAATCAGCATCAAGGTTAGAAAGTGGTTCATCAAAAAGTAGAAGGGCGGGATCGGCCACAATTGCGCGAGCAAGGGCTACACGCTGCTGTTCACCACCCGAAAGTTCATGGGGATAATTTTTTCCTTTTGTTGAAAGACCAACTCTTTCAAGTGCAGTCTCGACTCGCTTACGTGAATCATCTTTCGATAACTTGCGGCGCTGAAGCGCATATTCGACATTTTCAAAGGCGCTTAGGTGGGGCCATAGCGCGTAATCCTGGAAGACCATCGCTAGATTTCGCTTCTCGGGAGCGACATTAATTGGCCCACGATTTACTTCTTGTGTATCTAGAAAAATAGATCCGGAGTCAATTTTCTCGATACCCGCCAATGATCTGATCAGTGTTGATTTGCCGGAGCCAGAAGGTCCAAGCAGAACCGTAAATTGGCCCGGCTCAATAGTGAGAGAAAGTCCATTAAGGGCCGCAAGAGAACCGTAATTTTTACGCGCATTCTCAATTCTGACCAGATGGCCCTTCTTCGTTGATGTACTCATTGATGTGCTCTCCCTAGCTGTTTCCATCCGACTGGCGCTAACTTTTCATATAGTGCATAAGCAATCGCAACGACAACGAGTGCAGAAATAATCGCAAATACTTCCATTGCGGTTCCGCCGCCGAAGTCATAATTGCCAAGCGCATGATCTATACCAACGGCTAGTGGCGCATGTCCTGGTGGAAAGAGGATTTGACTAACTGGAAGTTCGAGAAGAGTTCCGCAATATGTAAGACACCAAGCTGCAAGTAGAGGGCGTGAGATAAGCGGAAGTACGACAGTGAGCCACGTTTTGATTCCGTTCGAACCATGAACGCGGCAAGCTTCAGAGAGTGATTCTTGAAATTGATTCATATTTCCTACAAGCGAACGCGTTGTCGAAGGAAGTGCAGTGGCAATGTAGGCAAGTACTAGTAGCGCAACGGTTCCATACAGATGAAAGCCATACTTCTGGGCGATCGGTAAGTTGTAGGCGAAAATGTAGCCGATTGCAAAGACGATTCCGGGCAAACCCACTGCTGCAAGTAAGAAGAAATCTAGAAATTTCTTTCCCACGCCATTTTTTGTTGAGACCAACATACGTGAAGAAATTGCCGCCAAGATAACTGCCACAGTTGCGGTAATCAGTGCCGCTTCTGCAGAAAAGAGTAGCGGGCTTCGAAGCAGTGGGCTCTTAATCACGCGAATGTAATTGTCGAAGTTAATTTGATAATTGGAGATTACGGTGCCAAGTCCTTGAATCATCGATGCCGAAATTGCACCGAAGACAGGAACCCCAAGGGTGAGGATAAGAAGTCCATAGATAGTCAGATTCGAAGCGAATGAACCCACCGGTGAGAGCTTCTGTCTGGTGATAGGGCGAGTTCTTCCACTGAGTACTCGGAATGAGCGACCGCGAAGTGCTCGAGATTGTGCGAGAAGAGCGAAAACAATCAACAAAAGCAGAATGATTGAAATGGCCGCACATAAAGGGAATGACACTGGGATCGACTCTACCGATTTGTAAAGTGTAAATGTTGCAACTGAATATCTACCGGGTGAGGAAAGCTGTGATGCCACACCAAAATCGCTGATGCTTTCAGCAAATACAATCGCGATACCTGACCAAAGCGCTGGCAGAAGCAAAGTGCTCATCATCTTAAACGCGGCCAGACGCGAGCCTCCGTGCACTCGCACGGCTTGCTCAAACTCTTCGCCCAGCCCGCGCATGGCATTTGAAATTACTAGATATGCAAATGGAATTCCTTTAAAGGTCAGAATCATTGCAATTCCAAATGGCCCATAAAGTAAATCTCGAACAAAAGGCAGATCGATGCCGAAAATATTCAGAACTCCGGCGCGTTCAAAGATGCGTTCCCATCCCAGCGCAATTAAGTAAGAGGGCGCCAGGAGCAATGCAAAAATTGCCAAGTTCCATACTTTTCTTGCGCCTGAATTCGTTCGAAGAACTATCCAGGCGACGCCTAACGCAATTGCAGTTGCGAGTATTGATGAAACCACACCCATCACAAATGAGTGCCAAATAGATCGAACAAAATATGGATCGGCTGCCGCTTTAAAACTATTGAAGGTGAACCATTCAGGTCCTTGATCGAGCAGCTTTGGGCTAAATGCCACCGAGAGGAAGAGGATGATGGGCAGTACCAGAATGCTGACAATGACCAGCCAGAAGATGGTCATTGGTGAAACTTTAGTCCTTACAAAAAGTAGAGCCCTCGAAGAGAACGAATCTCTCGAAGGCTCTACTTTTTGCATTAAACGGTTATCGGACTATCGCGATTAAGCGATGTTCTTTGTGAACCAGTCTTGTACTTCACCTTGGATAGGTGCGTACTTGTATGGGTCTACAACCTGAATCAAGCCCGAAGTAAATGAAGGCATTGTTGTGGTTGCTGCTGCTGGATTATTCCCAAGAAGAGTTGGCCAGAAAAGTGAATCTCCGGTGTTTGACTTGATCATAATCTTTACAGCATCTGAAGACATTACGAAGTCAACAAACTTCTTCGCTGCATCCTGCTGGAAAGCTGAAGCTTTTCCATCGATTGCAAGACATGAAGGAAGGACTGTTGTCTTTGGAAGGTAAGTAACTGCTGGTGTGAGGCCATCAACTGGCTTTGCCTTGTAGTTAACAACTTCTGTAATCGCAGCAGATGACTGCACGAGACCGACGTTGATGACACCTGTGTTAAGTGCTGCAAGGGTCTTTGAGTTCTTATCAAATACTCGCATGCCATTGCCCTTGAGCTTTGTTAGGTAAGCCTTCATTGCATCTTCGCTACCAAGCTGTTCCATAAGGCCAGCTAGGAATGGATATGTAGGTCCTGAGACTGAAGGATTGTTCATACCAACTTGATTCTTAAAATCTGCAGAGGCAAGGTCATCCCATGACGTTGGCTTACGAACCTTTGAAGAGTTGTAGACAACTCCTACCATTTCAGTAAAGCCAGGAACCTGGAAAGCACCGTTCTTTGGTGCCAGCTTTATACCAACAGCATTGAGGTGCGCCTTTGGCTTGTAATGCAAAAGTTGCTTATCAGTGTCGAACTGTGCGCATGGTTCTGCACCATCAGCCCAGTATGCACCCCACTGTGGGTTGTTCTTCTCTGCTGTGATCTTTGCAAGTAGAGGACCGGTTGAAAGTGCAGTTACATTTACAGGAATTCCTGTCTTTGCTGTGAAAGCAGTTGCAACATCCGTTGAATAATCAAGAGCTGCGTATAGTTGAAGTGCATCAGCTGCATGCGCTGATGGAACTACTGAGCCACCGAGAATAACCGCAACTGCGAGCGTCCCCATGGTCAATGTGCGAGATAGTTTCAAAATGACTCTCCTAATAATGAGTTAACAGATACCGACGTATCCTGGGAGAAAAGTTAGGTTCCGTTCATTTAGAGCAAGCGAAATGCAGATTAACGGCTGGCAAACGTGGGCTGAGTTTTAGGCTGTGAATGCGGGTGAGGCTAAAAACCGTCCTCGGATGGTGCGGGGTCTTCCTTGAGGGCCTCGCGGACTGAGGCAAGGCGACGTTCAACTTCATCGGCTTCTTCTATACGACCAAGTTGGCGCATGACGGCGACCATGCGAGTTTCGATATCAAGAATGAATTCAAAGTCTTTTGGTTCATCTTCCGCGATTATTTGTAAAACCCCATCAAGGGTACTAAGTCCATCTTCCAGTTTGCCAAGCAAGATTTCTGCCTTGCCATATTCGAAGAGAGCAAAAGTTTCGCGTTGGTGATCATGAGCTGTTTCAAAGACATCGATTGCTTTACGTGCTGCTTCGAGAGCTTTCTCGCCATCGCCGAGTTCGTTATAGCAAGAGGCAATTTTTTGATCGCAGCGAGCAATATGAATTACTTCTTTTTCAATCTTAAACATCTTGCGAGCTTCTTGGAAACAGATGATTGCTTCGGTGTAATTTTTTAATTCGCGTTGGGCGCAACCAATGAGGTGCATGTCATTTGCTGCACCGATTGTGTTGTCATCGACGAGATGTTCTTGAGAACATTCGTACATAGTCTCAATTACTTTTTCATAATTCTTGGATGCGTACCACCACTCGCCTAGCGTGCAGGCAAGTTCGAGCGCGATCGGTGATTTGTTTTCGCGCAAAATCGAAACAGCTTTGCTCATCGCGGTAGCTGCTTCATCCATGCGCTTTAATTGATTGAGGTTGTAACCAATCGCAGAATATGCCTGAGCTAAACCTTCGCTCGGTGCTGATGCTCCTAATTCAGAGAAGATATCTCGTGCAGTTTCGGCGAGCGCGAGCGCTTCGTCATATTGGCCACGCGCAAAGATTCGAGCAGAGAGTTCGTAGAACGTATTTGCACGTTCTTCACCTTGGACCTCGGGGATTCGATCCCAGAGCATCTCCTCAGTAACGAGCTCTTCTTGACCGTAATCTTCGCCCATATGTGACCTCCCGAAAGTTCAGCAGATTGCTGCACTGTAGACCCAACGCTCCCGCCGACGTGGATATTTCAACTCGCTAGTGCGTAAATTCTCGGTTAACCTTGCCTTCTTGCAAATCGTTTGCATCTAGCCCAGATTGGCCCCCATGAACGAAGTAGTCCGCAGTGCACCGAAGATTCCGATGCGCGATCGCCTGACCCGCGATGAATGGCGCCGTATGGGGCTGATGTTCGGCTTTATCGCCTTCTTGCATATCTCTGGCGCTCTCTTGATGTGGAAGGCCACTACAGGCGGTTACAAGCTCTCTGACGGTTCGCTCTTCGGTTGGGGCACAGCCGCCTTGGCTTACACACTTGGTATGCGCCACGCATTCGATGCCGATCACATCAGCGCAATCGATAACACGACTCGTAAATTGATGGCTGAAGGAAAGCGCCCACTTGCAGTCGGGTTCTTCTTCTCACTTGGACACTCATCTGTTGTTGCAACTCTTGCGATTCTCCTTAACTTTGGAATTAAGGCAGTTGGCACACAGCTCAAAGATAAGAATTCGACGCTGCATCACTACACCGGATTAGTTGGCACAACTGTCTCGGGAACATTCTTGATGTTGATTGCGATTCTCAATCTCATGATTCTAGTTTCAATCGTTGGTGTATTTCTGCAGATGCGTAAAGGAACTTATAACGAAGAAGAACTTGAGAAGCACCTTAACTCTCGCGGTTTCTTGATGCGCTTCTTTGGTCCCATCGCTCGCCGCATTGATGCAAGCTGGAAGATGTATCCGCTTGGAATTCTCTTTGGACTTGGATTTGATACTGCAACTGAAATTGGGTTGCTTGTTCTAGCTGGATCTTCAGTGATTGCCGGATTGCCTTGGTGGGCAATTATCTCTTTGCCACTTTTCTTTGCAGGCGGAATGAGTTTGCTCGACACTATTGATGGCTCATTTATGAACTTTGCATACGGTTGGGCATTCTCAAAGCCAGTCCGTAAGGTGTACTACAACATCATCATCACGGGTCTATCAGTTGCTGTTGCGCTCTTTGTCGGCGGACTTGAAATCCTGCAGGTGATTGCAAATCAACTCAATCTCGGCGGTGGCTTCTGGGATTACTGCAAAGCATTTAACTTGAATTCAGCTGGTTATTTCATTGTTGGAGCATTCGTTGTTGTGTGGTCGGTTGCTCTACTTCTATGGCGCTATGGCAAGATCGAAGAACGCTGGCATAACACTGCTCACGCGGCACAGATGGCGCGTGGAGAAAATACAGATCACGCAGCTGCTGGAATTGATTTAGGTCCGATTACTGATGGCTGGAAGATCGACTAAATCTAATTCGTTCCTGGGCAATCGCTGCTCCAAATAGAACTATCAGCGCACCAACTGGTTCATACCAGGTCACTTTTTCATTGAGGAAAATAACTCCCACAATCACTGCAACCACCGGGGTTATATATGTAACAGTGCTTGCTATCGCGCTACCCGCGAGCTCCATCACCTTGAAATTCCAGATATAGGCAAAGCCGCTTCCAAAAATTCCGAGCCCTAACATTCCAAGAACTGGTCCAGGGCGATATTGATCTTTCGCGATTCCATCAAAGAGAAAGAACGGCAGAAGCGTTGCTGCCGCAAGGGTTAATTGTGTTGATACCGCTGCTTCTGATTTCAACTTATACGGCATGATGAATCTGCGGGTGTAAGGAAATGAAATTCCGTAACACGATACTGCCGCAAGCAAGACAAGGATTGCCCATAACGGATTATCGCCAAGACCTTGCCAGACACCCAGCACTGTTAAGACTCCGGTGAAACCAATTAAGAGTCCAACCAGTTGAAAGAGTTTTGGTTTTTCGTCACGATTCACAACCAGAATTGCCACAATCGTCATAAGCGGAGTAACCGCATTAAGAATCCCAGCAAGAATCGATGTGACTTTTGTTTCCGCTAGCGCAAAGAGAATTCCGGGGATTACATTGAGAAGCATTGCAACTACCCACAAATGCATTTGAACTTTACGATCGCGTGGAAGTGACGTGCCCCTAAATCTCGCAATCAACAAGAGAGTCAACGCCCCAAGCGCACAGCGTCCAAAAGCAACGCCAAATGGCGTCAGGAACTCAAGGCCAAGTTTGATGAAGATAAATGAGCAGCCCCATACAACCCCTAGCGCTAGGTACGAGGCAACCCAGTTAGAACTTTTATTAAGTGAAGCTAAGCGCGAATGCACCGAGCAATGATGACACAACCATCCAGACCCACCAAACACTCACAATATCTACATGCCAATGATCAGGGATATACAGCCCGAGTCGTGATCGATTCCAGTTTCCGAGTGAAATAAAAGCGGTAAGAATTAAGTGGACACTGTTCATTATTGCAAACAAGTACCAACAAGAAACGTAGGCGCCGCGATCGAAGTTAAACGGGACTGAACCAAACTGCTGAATTTGTAGTACCAAAGCAACGATTGACGATAAGAATGCAATCAATCCAAATGTCTTGAGTCTACTTTGATTTCCTTTTCGAACATTCTGCAGCGCAATGAAATGAGCGAGTAAACCGATGGCAGCTACCGCAGTAATTCTCCAGGCACTTACACTCGAGACTGGCACGACAGCAGGCACATCACCATCAGCTTTTGGTAACCACATGTCGTTCACGTTTTGAGCCTTGAGGTAAAAATAGGTGAACATCATGCTGAGAGCGAAAGCAACATCGGCGACAATCAGGAGGATCACACCAAGTCTGTTACGGCTTCCCACCACATCAGGATGTTCGTGGTGTGGATTGGCGTGTGCGTGAGTATCGACGCTCATTATTTCTTTCCTCCATAACCGTAGACATCTTCGGTAACAACAGGCAAAGTTTCAAAGTTTTCAAGGGGAACAGGATTTGGAACTGTCCATTCGAGTGACTTTGCTTGCCATGGATTCATTGGAGCTTTGACTCCACTGCGCCATGAACCAATAACAGCGGCAAGCAGAATGAGCATTCCTGTCATGATTACTACAGCGCCAATTGAGGTAATGAGGTTGCCCTTGTTAAAGAGCGCTGCGTAAGCTTCCACGCGACGTGGCTGACCTTGCAGACCAACGAAGAACATTCCAAGGAATGCAACGTTAAATCCGATTTGTACAAACCAGAAAGAGATCCAAGAAAGCGTCTTATCGAGCATTCTTCCTGTCATCTTCGGGAACCAGTAGACCAGGGATGCAATTGCACCCGTAAGTCCTGCCCCCATCAAGGTGTAGTGGAAATGCGCAGTTACGTACATCGAACCGTGAAGGAATGCGTCAGCAGGTACATCAGAGAGATAGATACCTGTTATCCCGCCAATCATGAAATTCCAGAGAAGTGCAAAGATTGACATCGTAGGGACAGTGACCCACAAACGCCCACGCCATAAAGTTCCGATCAGAACCAAGAAGAGCATTCCAGTCGGAATCGAAATTAATTCTGTGGTTAACATAAAAGGTGCATTCAGTAATGGAGCCCACCCTGATATGTACATGTGGTGTGCCCATACAAGAACTGATAGTCCACAAATTCCTGCAATGCCCATCACTGCAACGTTAAAGCTGAAGAGTGGGCGTCGAGTAAAGACCGGTGCCATCTCCATGAGCGCTGCCACTGCGGGGATAAGAATCACGTACACCTCTGGATGTCCCATGATCCAGAAAAGATTTTCATACAACCAGCCACTTCCACCATTTGCTGTGTCGTAGAAAGAGGTGCCAAGAGCTCTATCAAATGCTGACATTACTTGCGATAGGAAGAAGACCGGGAAAGCAGGGAGTGCAAGAGCAACCGATGCCACAACGCCATAGATAAAGATTGGTGTGCGATTCCACGTCATGCCCTTTGCGCGCATGCGAACAACAGTTGTAGTGATATTTGCGCCGGCGACCATGGTTGAAAGCGCAAAGATGCAGATAAACATGATGTAGCCATCCATACCTAGCGGCGCTTGTCCTGCTAACGGATTGTAGGCAGACCACCCTGTCGAAATTCCGCCGAGGAATTGTCCCCAGATAAGTGGGACTGCTGCTGCAACAATGAGCCAGAAGCTCAACGCATTAAGTCGAGGAAATGCCATATCGCGAGCGCCAATCATGATCGGCATGATGAAGTTTCCAAATGGGCCCGTCACCATAATGATGGTTCCAACAATCATAAGAATGCCGTGAGTGCCCACAATCGAGTTATAAGCCTGCGGATGAATCCAGCCACCACCTGGTTTGCCCAAGTTGGCACGGATTAACATGGCGAGTGTTCCACCAATACCGAAGATCACCATAGTGATGACGAGGTATTGAATTCCAACGACTTTATGATCTGTTGTGTACCGGAAATATCGTTTGACACCCATATCTTTTCCGGCGAGGTACATATTTTCCTCGTGAGATAAGTCTTTACCCATGACCCAACGGAACGGTGCAATGAGTGCTCCGATTCCTGTCATAAAGCCGACGAACCATCCAATCATGGAAAGAAGCGCAATTTTATCCTCACGCGTATGCATTACTGCAGTCTCCGCATCTTGTGGAAGAAAAGCCAGGGCTAGTCTCCATACAACAATCGCTGAGATGATTCCAAGTGCCAGTGCAGTAAAGAGATTGAGATATCTGATGATTCCAACTTTAGGTGTGCGACCTTCTGTTGGTGCTGAGTGAGTCATTGTTGTAGTCATTAGGCAGCAGCTCCTGGTTCGGTCCACGTACTCACACCTTGATTTGGTTGGCTAGCTAACCATTTTGCGTAATCCTCTTTACTCTGCACAATTACTTTGTTCTGCATATAGGCATGAAGTAATCCGCACAGCTCGGCGCATCGAACGTCAAAAGTTCCAATTTTGTTGGGGGTTACGGCCGTTTCGGTATATTCACCTGGATTTGCATCTATCTTGATTCCCATTTGAACAATCCAGAACGAGTGTTTTACATCTTTACTAGTCACGCGGAAAACAACTGGTTGATTAACTGGTAAATGCAAAACCTGACTTCGAACTCCTCCATCGCCTGGGTAATCGAAATTCCACACCCATTGCTGTCCTACAACATTGACATGTGTTGCCTTTGCATCTAAGAGTGAGGTGTTATCTTTTTGAAGTGCTATTAATCCGACAACAAGTGCGAAGAGACACATAAGCGCTGACACAACGATCCACAGCGCAATTGCGCGCGGAGAGTTTCTAATCGCGTGCTCAGTATCAGGAGGTGGAAAATCTCCATGGTGTCGTTTACCCATTAGAGCGCCGATTGAAAGTGCGGCAGCAAACCCTGCAACTGGCGCCGCAGCCCATGTGAAAATGCGCATCAGGTGAATGACATTTGCCATGACCTCAGATGCCGGTGCGCCCATAGCGCGAACTTGAACCTCAGTTCCGGCGTAACCAATGACTGCAGTCAGAACGACCCAGAGCACGGCGTGACGCTTTACATCAGTACGCTTCCACCACTGTCCGGTGAAGTAAGCCTCTTTAGTCTCTGGCATTTTTAACCTTTCACCGTGAAATGTCCGGACATGTAACTCATCGTTGACATCGCCGCTCCAAATCGAGCGATTGTTCCGTCGCCACAAGGAAATTCGCAGTTCCAGACATATTCACCAGCATCGCCTGTGATGAATGTAAAGGTTGTCTTGGTTGGAAATTGCGTATATCCACCTGCATCTTCCGCAGCAGAAACTTCTTCATCTTTTGCCATCATCAGCGGCACACTTACGAAAAGTTGTGACTTAGCGTCCGATATTCCATGAATTGTGAATGTGTGCCCGACTACATCCTTCGGAATATCCGTGATCTGTTGCTCAGCTGCAGCATTAACTTTTGCTTTTGTATCCCAACGTTGTACAAATGTTGCAGTTCCACCAACGGTGCCATGAACATGTGCGAAGAAATCGTTAGTAATACTTTCTCCAGAGTCATATTGGTAGACGGTGATTGTTACCGCCGTGTGCGCTGGCACTTCAAAATTAGAGCCTGAGCCGGCACCCGTAATAACTTCGCCATCAGAACCGCCTGCGCTATAGCTGACATAGTCTGGATGAGCTCCACCACCAGCGCCATGTTGACCGCCGAACTGACTATTTGGATAGACATTAAGTGAGAGTTTTACTTGCGGATAAACCGTCCCATCGGGAGCCGTATACGAACCAGCGCTCTGTGCAACGACGACTCCTGGATCATTCTTGGCAGCTGCAACATATGTTCCGATGCCAGCGATGACGCCAAAACCAAGAACGACCGTGGCCAGCGCTGCGAATATTCGCTTATTCATTCAATCCCTCACTCTTCATTGAGTCGGTACCGAGCAAACTCGCTTTAAGTTGCAAGTTATTTTGAATCAGAGTACGCCTGTGGCTACCTTTAGAGAAGACTCTTCACGGGATAACCCCAGATATTTTTCAGGCTTTTCTACCCGCTAACCCTCTTTCAGGCGTAGCCTCACGGCTTATGGAGATGCATCACCACAGTGCGGGCATCTGGAGCTCGTGGCAGCTAGCTCCCGAAATCCTGATTCCTGTACTCATTATGGGTTACTTATTCGCAAGATATGCGCGGGCAACATCGGCCCAAAAATCTTTCTTCTTCGCTGGGCTTGCTTCGATTCTTCTCGTCGTCATATCCCCGGTGGGTGCAAGAGCGATGGACTATTTCTCGCTTCACATGATTCAGCACATCACGATGATGATGGTAACTGGGCCCCTTCTCGTACTAGGGACGCCCAGCGATTTTCATCCGCAAGGAAAGACTTTTCACGCACTTACTCATCCGATAATCAGCTGGGTCACTTACGCCGCGCTTATGATCGGAGTTCACTTACCTGGGCCGCATCTTTTTATTATGGATAATCCTTGGGCACACCGGTATCTCGAAGTGCCCCTGTACATTTTCTTGCCGTACTTCTTTTACTTCAACCTTCTGGATCGAAAGGTTGCTTACCGACGTATAACTCCGGCACTTGCCGTGATTTCGCTCTTTCTTATGATGGTGCCCGAAACACTGACAGGGTTTTTCATCTACGTAAGTCGTGGTTCGCTCTACAACGATATGTATTCCATTAACGATCAACGTCGTGGTGGATCCTTGATGTGGTCAGGAGCGATGGTCATCGACACCATCTGGATGTCATTTGCTGTGTATCACTGGATTAAATCCGAAGAGCGAAAATCTTTGGAAATTGATGCAGAGATTGCAGCCGAACGAGCGGCTCAAAATGGCTGATAAAGAATTTAAAGCCCCAGACTGGGTATCAAATAACGAAGAGCTCAAACCGCTCACGCAAAAGCAGAAGTACTACTTTCTTGCAGTCCTAGCAGTAGTCATTCCATTTTGTATGTGGGCTGGCTGGTTTGAATGGCATCGAGCCCACGAAGGCCATTGGCGCGCCTGGGTCTATACATTTGAGTGGCCCTTCTTCGCAGGAGTATCGATCTATATGTATCGCAGATTTGCTCGTGGAGATAGACCGAGAATCCCCCGACCGAATTTAGATCAAGTAGATGAAGAATAAGTGGGCCCAGACAGGCTCGAACTGTCGACCCACGGATTAAAAGTCCGTTGCTCTACCGGCTGAGCTATAGGCCCCACTGAATTAACTGGCGCAGTCTACTACCCCAGAGATAGCGGTCGGTTAACGAAGAATTCCCGTATGCCCCAGCGAATATCGACCAGGCTGAGGCCAAATTGTTAAACCATGGGGCTCTTGGCCAACCTTAATGCGAGTAACGAATGTACCTTTTTCAATATTGAATACATAAACCTCGTCGTTGTATCGACCAGAGACCCAGAAGAATTTTCCATCTGCAGAAATATTTCCCATATCAGGGCTACCGCCACCAGGGATCTTCCACTTTGCAATTAATTTATTATCTGAAAAACGCATCACCGAAACTGAACCTTCTTCGCGGTTGGTAATCAATAAGGTCTTTGCATCGCGAGTGACATAAAGTCCATGCGCACCCTTGCCTGTGTGCATGAAAGTTAAATGTCCAAAATTATTGGCGGGCATGATCCAAATACCGTGGGAGGCCATATCTGCAATGTAGAAAGTTTTTCCATCAGGTGAAATCTTGATGTCCTGGGGCATTGGGTTCATATCGTTCTGCTTCTTCAATGAAGTGACTTTTAGAAGTTTCATTTTCGCAGTATCAACAAGAATTAATTTGCCAGTGAATTCGCAGGTTGCAACGAATTGGTTTCCGTCAGCAGTCCAGTCAGCATGGTTTACACCAGCGCATGGAACTTTCAGTACCTTTTTTATCGCCATCGTATGCGGGTCGCGAAAGACGACTTGCTTACTAGCTTCAGACATAACCACTGCGTACTTTCCGTTTGGGGTGAAGTACAAGTTATAGGGGTCGTGCACATAAATATCTTTACGGGCTGTGGCGGTCTTTGGATCAATGGGGGTCAAGTAATTGCCTTTATTGTCATTGACCCACAAAGTCTTGAGGTCCCACGATGGAACAACGTGCTGCGGACCTGCATGAGTCTTGATTGTCTTGATGATTTTGTAGGTCTTTGGATCAATCACTGAAACTGTCGCTGATCTGAAATTTGGGACATAGACCAACTCGGGATCACCTTTGACAGCATCGCTCAAATTATTGGGTGTATCCGCTGCATAAATATTGTTGGGGTTCAGTACAGGAGGCATTCCCGCAAGTGGAGCTGCATGAGCTGAAACAGGTACAGCAAATAGTAGAACGAGAACAACAATTGAAATCTTCTTCATGCTTTGAGTAGTTCAGTGAGTGTTACTGGAGTCAAGCCTGCTGCATGTAATTTATCGAGAATGGTTGGCATTGCATCGAGTGTGACTTTGTGGCCAAAGTGCATACTGACAATTGATCCATTCTTAATATTGTTCATAACATTCGAAACCATCTTCGCCTTTGATACATCCATAAAATCTTGTGAATCAACTTCATAAGAAATGCATTGGCTGTATCCCTGCTTTACTGCAGCAGCTCGAATTTTCGGAGTTGAGAATTGAGTTCCGGATGGTCTAAACCAAGCACCGTGATTTCCGATCAATTTCGTGAGTTCATTAGCGCAACCAGATATTTCGCTTTCGACTCGCTTCGCTGAAATCGTCTTCATCTGAGTGTGAGTCATTGTGTGATTTCCGAGGTCATGACCTTCATCGATAATTCTTGAGGCAACTGATGGTTCATTCACGAGCCAAGTGCCAACAGCAAAGACAGAAACCTTTGTTCCGGTTGATTTAAAGAGTTTCAGCAGTGGATCCGCGTAATCTGGCGCACCTGCTCCATGGAAAGTCAGCGCAATCTTCTTTACCGAACGCGACCCATGCTGAATATCGGCGGTGGCAGCTTCTGCACTTTGGGTATTGAGAAATTCGAAAGATCCAGCGCCGAGTACTGCAGTTGCTTTAAATAAGTTACGGCGCGAAATCGTCATGGTGCAAGAGTAGCGAGAGAATTAACGACCTCTGCTTGCTCGCTGCAATCTGTCACGAATTGCAATCGCAATTCCACTTCCTTCGGGCTGTTGAACGACAACTCGAAGCAATTTCTGAGTATCTGCTGAGCGAAGTGCTGCAT
>Ga0007797_1000206_pt1 | contig 17366 bp, 14 predicted proteins | sample CryBogmetaGMA25M_FD_60364 | JGI IMG/M metagenome (GOLD analysis project Ga0007797, IMG submission 60364) | Freshwater microbial communities from Crystal Bog, Wisconsin, USA - MA2.5M | ecosystem: Environmental > Aquatic > Freshwater > Lake | place: Crystal Bog, Wisconsin, USA | collected 2009-07-06 | reverse complement strand
ATTGGGGCTTCATTCTCAAGAGTGGAGCTGGAAAAGTCCCTCTGATAATCTGAGCCAATTCCAGACATCAGAAAGTGGCTTGCCATTAGTGGCAATAGCCTTTGGGGGTGCTGTGGCTCAAAAAATTACCGGAGAAAAAGATCCTTTGCTGCAGTTACGAGAGACAGTCTTAGCTCTCAATACCGGTAATGATGATGACATCCCAGTCATTGCTACTTTTGATTTGGCCCAAATCATTGCTAAACCACAAGATAAGGCGCTACTTTGGCAGGACCTATTACTCGCTAAGTCTGTCCTGCAAAATATTTAATGGGCGCTGTATTGTCGCTTTATTGAATTAGTGCTTATGCTCTCCAATGAGATGCATAGAGTCATATTCTGCTTGATTTTTAGCATGACGTTTAATGACGAGCCACATGATCAGACTGACAGTGATTCCAAAGCCAATGATGACAGCAGGAATCGGAACATCTAACCAAATCAAGAGTGAGTAGATGAGGAGCATCATCAACACAGAAATATTCTCATTAAAGTTTTGCACGGCGATCGAGTGACCGGCAGACATCAGAACGTGACCACGATGTTGTAAGAGCGCATTCATCGGCACAACAAAATAACCGGCAAACCATCCAACCAGCATTAATAAAAAATAGGCAGGCAATAGGTTAAAAGAAACTTGTAATTTACCAATCGTTAAGAAGGTCGTGTTGGGCAACATATCGGAGTTGTAAACAGCCATTACGCAGACCACTAAGCCCATTGCGATGCCATAGGGCAGGACGTTTAATGAATTGCGTAGCGGTACCCGCCAAGCTGCCCAAACAGCCCCTCCGGCAACGCCTACTGCCGATATAGCCTGAAGAATAGCGCCTTGAGAGAGGTTCATGTGAAGTGCTACTTGGGCCCACTTAATCACAATAAATTGCAAGGTAGCGCCGGCACCCCAGAACAAGGTGGTGACGGCTAGAGAAATTTGTCCCAAGCGATCATTCCAGAGTGTTTTGAAGCAAACAGAAAAGTCTCTGATGAGCTCAATAGGATTTGATTTCTGAGAAACATACCGTGCACCAGTGTCTGGAATCTTGAGGTTGATCAGTGCAGCGATGATGTAAATCATCATGATGATCATGATGGCAGATTCTGCAGGTGTATCTACGCCAGTGTCTATTGTTGGCAGATCAAATGCCAATAGACTTTGAGATACAGTGCTGCTGATTAATACACCGCCTAAGACGGTGCCTAAAATAATCGACCCAACTGTAAGACCTTCAATCCAGCCATTGGCTGCTACTAATTTTTCAGGGGGCAGGAGCTCGGTAAGAATGCCGTATTTGGCTGGTGAGTAAGCAGCGGCTCCAAGGCCTACGATGGCGTAAGCTAGTAAAGGATGGCTGCCAAAGAGCATTACAACGCAACCAATAAACTTGATTGAGTTGGTAATGAACATGACATTGCCTTTGGGGCGTGAATCTGCAAAGGCACCTACAAATGCTGCTAGAACCACGTAAGACAGTACAAAGAACAATTTAAGCAAAGGTGTCATCCAGGCAGGCGCGTGTAGCTGGGCCAAGAGGGCAATAGCTGCAATCAGGAGGGCGTTATCAGCAAGCGACGAAAAAAATTGCGCCGCCATAATGATGTAAAAACTACGGTTCATTCGTACAATCTAGTCATTGATTCAATTAAAACACGAAAGGAGGGGTGAATATGAGCAGCTCGGCTAATGGCTTGAATAATAGGCCAATTTTGGCATCCATTCACACTGATGCCTTTCAGCATAATTTAAACCGAGTTCGGGAGCTTGCGCCAGAATCGAAGATTTGGGCTGTCATTAAATCTAGGGCCTATGGACATTCCTTTGATGCTGCTTTGCAAGGTTTGTCCTCAACTGACGGTTTTGCGCTTCTGAACGTCCAAAATGCACAACTACTTCGAGAACAGGGTTGGCAAGGGCGAATTCTGCTTTTAGAGGGGGTATTTCATGAAAATGAACTTGCTCTAGCGGAGAAGTTGTCTTGTGATCTGGTGATTCATTGTGAAGAGCAGGTGAGATGGCTTGAAGCTTATAAAGCCCATAAACCTTTTAATGTTTTTCTCAAAATGAATTCTGGAATGAATCGTCTTGGCTTTAGGCCTGCTGCCTATAGAACGGTATTCCATCGTTTGCATTCAGCTGGCTACAAAATGCACCATATGACACATTTCGCAAATGCTGACCATGTGAATGGACTGCCAACTGTTGGTAGTCAGATGGAGGTATTTAATGAAACGATTGAAGGTTTAGATGCCCCCACCTCTTTAGCAAATTCTGCAGCGATTCTTTGGCATCGCAATGCTCTTGGTGACTGGGTTAGGCCTGGCATCATTCTGTATGGCGTCTCTCCAACGGGTCTTTATGCCGATATCGAGCATGCGCATTTAAAACCAGTAATGCAATTGCAAAGTGAGATTATTGAAATTCAGGAGCTCAAAAAGGGCGATCGTGTTGGGTACGGTGGACGCTATGAAGCACCTGAAGATATGCGCATTGGCATCATTGCTTGTGGTTATGCGGATGGCTATCCACGTCACGCCCAAGATGGCACTCCCGTATGGGTAAGTGATGCAAATAGTGGCGGCGGAGTTATTTGTCCGATTGCTGGTCGTATTTCCATGGATATGCTGTCAATTGATCTTCGTAAAGCACCGGAAGCAAAAATTGGCACTACTGTTGAGCTTTGGGGTGAGAAAGTTCCTGTTGATGTAGTGGCACACATGAGTCATACCATTGGGTATGAGTTACTTTGTGCACTCGCACCAAGAGTGCCCATCATAGTTAAATAGCATTGCAAACTAATGTAGCTATAAAAAACAAAAACCCCACTCAAATTGAATGGGGTTTTTGTTTTGTCATGTTTGGTTACAGCTGTTGACTTACTTATTCCAGAACTGCCACCATCTACGTTCTTTTTGAACTCGTTGACCCGTTACTAGCATTTGGCTATCAGGGAAGTTCAACTTAAACACTCGTGCAGTGTCGTTAGCAAGATCAACCATACCCAATTTTTCATAAGATTTATAGAGTAGGTAGAGGGCTTCTTCTACCGCAGGTGCACGATCATAATCACGAATCACGAGCTGTGCCCGATTTGCGGAGGCCAAATAGGCGCCCCGTTGGTAATAAAAACGGGCAACGATGACGTCAGCTTCGGCAAGAGAGTTCACGATATAACGCATGCGATCTAAGGCATCAGGCGCATATTTACTATTGGGGAAGCGCTCAACGACAACTTTGAATGATTCAAAAGCTTCTTTAGCTGCTTTTGGGTCACGCTCACTTAAATCTTGACCTGTAAATTTACCAAGCCAACCTAAGTCGTCATTAAATGTAATGAGTCCTTTTAGGTAATAGGCGTAATCTAAATTTGGACTCCCTTGATGGAGCTTGATGAAGCGATCAATAGCAACCAATGCTTGTGCTTGTTCTTGAGCTTTCCAGTAGCAATATGCAGCATTAATTTGAGCTTGTTGCGAATAGGGTCCAAACGGAAAGCGTGCCTCAAGTTTGTCAAAGTATTTGCCACACCTAGGAAAATCAGCATCATTTAATTTGTCGGTTGCTTCAGAGTACAGCTTAGATTCTGACCAAATATCGGTATCGTCCTTTTGACCTTCACTTCCTGCGCACCCGCTGAGGATCAGAATGGCTGAAAGAGCTAATAAAAGTAGGAAGGATGAGCTGACCTTAAAAAGAGATTCCTTTTTTTGTGGGGCAAAGTTCCCAGCAAGCCTTAAACTGGCGTCTGATATTACGTCGGACAAAACTGAAAGGCTCTTTAAGCGTGGCATTGCCGCAAACTCCTGAATCGAATCCTGTTGATTATATCGATGAAGAGGATTTCATCTCCCTAGATATTCCCTTAGAGATGGCTGGAGAGCGTCTCGATAAGGCTTTGGCAACCTCATTGCCGGATTATTCCCGCAACCGGCTCAAGGCTTGGGTCGAGGCTGGGGCAGTAATGGTCGACGGGAAAGTCACCAAAGCCCGCTATTTGCTTCGCGGCGGTGAGAGTATTAAGGTCTTTCCACAAGAGATGCCAGAGCAGTTTGCCTTTAACCCCGAAGACATTCCTCTAAACGTCGTTTATGAAGATGATTCCCTGATTGTGATTAATAAGCAGCCAGGGCTTGTGGTGCATCCTGCCGCTGGAAATTGGACCGGGACCTTATTAAATGGCCTTTTATTTCATTATCCAGAGCTTAAATCCTTGCCTAGAGCAGGAATAGTCCATCGTTTGGATAAAGACACTTCAGGTCTCATGGTAGTGGCTCGAACGGCTCAAGCCCAAACCTCCTTAGTAAGGCAACTTCAAGAAAGAACAGTGGGAAGGCGCTATTTAGCTTGGGTTTGGGGCGGTGCACCAAGTCAAGGCAAAGTCTTGGCCTCAGTGGGCAGAGATCAGCGTGATCGACTCCGTATGGCCGCAGGAAGCGCGCAAGGAAAACCAGCAGCCACTTTATTCCGACGCCTGGCTAAGGGTATCTTCAATGAAGCAGCAGTCGCTCTACTCGAATGTCGCCTTGAAACTGGACGCACTCATCAAATCCGAGTTCATCTTGAATCTTTGGGTTTTCCACTCTTAGGCGATCCGGTTTATCGAAAGAAGACACCTGGCGTAGCCAAACTTTTACCTTTTGAGCGACAAGCCTTGCATGCATTCGCATTAAGTTTGCAACATCCGCTCAGCCATGAATGGATGACATGGTTCCGTTTGCCGCCGAATGATTTAATGGATTTATTGCCACTAATAGGTATGACTTCCGAAGTATTGCCAAAAGAGGAAGCCTTGCTTGCATCTATCAATAATGATCATCAGTCATGAATGTGATTCAGCCAACTTGGCCAGCCCCTAATCATGTCCACTCATTGCTTACTACTAGGCAGGGCGGGATCAGCAATGCGCCTTACGAGAGTCTAAATCTGGGTGACCATGTTGGAGACCAGCCATCAAGGGTTCTAGCTAATCGCCAAATACTCAAGAAATACCTCCCGGCAGAGCCAATTTGGTTAAAACAAATTCATAGTAATAAGGTAAGTACACCAAATACCCGCGTATCAATAAGTACTCTTGAGGCAGATGCTGCCGTGACAAATGTTCCCAATGAGGTATTGGCGATCATGACTGCTGATTGCCTGCCAGTGCTTTTTTCAAACCTAGATGGTTCTGTAATTGGAGCAGCCCATGCAGGTTGGCGGGGCTTATGTGATGGCATCCTAGAAAACACGGTGAGTGAAATGCTGAAGCTTTCTCATCATTCTGTTGCTGCAGATCTACTAGCCTGGATGGGGCCTGCAATTGGCCCAACTGCATTTGAGGTTGGGGAGGACGTTTTGGAGCGTTTTCAGAAAACAGGTTTACATGAGATCCAAACATGCTTTTTACCTATAGCCAATACACCCGGTAAATATTTGGCTGATATTTATCAATTAGCACGGGATCGGCTAAAGGCTGCTGGTATCAAATCTATTTCTGGCGGAGACTTTTGTACCGTAAATGATGGCGAGAGATTTTTCTCTTATCGCCGCGATGGGGTGACGGGGCGATTTGCATCCTTGATTTGGATTGCTCAATAACTCTGATAATCTTCGGGTAAACACTAGATTATCCCTATGGCTAGGGTTATTGCGTATAACTTTATAAGCCTTATAGATCGAGAATGTTCTTAACTAATTGAAGAGACTACTATGTTTGCAGGTATGAATACCGGTGCTACGCCATCTTTGGCGCCGCACCATATGGCAATGATTCCCCCTGAGCGTTTGGCCGAGATCCAAAAAGAGTACTTTGCGGAATTGGCTCATATTGCAACCAATCCCGAAGCGATCGAGGTAAAAGATCGTCGCTTCGCAGGTAAAGCATGGCACGCTTCTTGGAGTAAGGTCATTGCTGCTACTTATTTACTCAACTCAAAACATTTAATGTCTTTGGCAAAAGCAGTAGATGCCGATGAAAAGACCAAACAAAAAATATTATTTACGACAGAGCAAATGATTGATGCTCTTTCGCCATCTAATTTCATTGCTACCAACCCAGAGGTTCTTGAAAATATTATTAGTACCCAAGGACAATCCATTCAAAACGGGATTGTGAACTTACTGGGCGATATGAAGAAGGGTAAAGTTTCTCAAACTGACGAGAGTGCATTTGAAGTTGGTAAGAATATTGCGACGACCGAAGGTCATGTTGTCTTTCGTAATGACTTATTTGAGTTGATCCAATACACGCCATTAACAGAGAAAGTTTTTGAACGCCCCTATTTAATGGTGCCACCTTGCATCAATAAATATTACATCTTGGATTTGCAGCCTGATAACTCGGTAGTGCGTCATATGGTTGCCCAAGGGCATACCGTGTTCCTGGTCTCTTGGAAGAATCCAGATGCCTCAATGGCAGAAGTCAGTTGGGATGACTACGTTGGCAAAGGCGTGATTAAAGCGATTGAGGTAGCGAAGGAAATTGGTAATACCAAGCAGATTAATATTCTAGGCTTCTGTGTTGGTGGCACCTTAACGACCTCCGCGCTAGCGGTTCTAGCAGCACGGGATGAGCATCCCGTAGCCAGCCTCACTTTATTTACGACACTCTTAGATTTCACTAATACTGGTATCTTAGACGTCTTCATCGATGAAGGTATGGTTGAGCTCCGTGAGAACACCATCGGTGGTAAGAATGGTAAATACGGGATGATGGCTGGCCTCGATCTCGGAAATACTTTCTCGTTCTTACGCCCAAATGATTTGGTCTGGAACTATGTTGTTGAGAATTACCTTAAAGGTAATTCGCCACCACCATTTGATTTGCTGTACTGGAATGGCGACTCAACCAATTTACCGGGCAATATGTATTGCTGGTACTTACGCCATACTTACTTACAAAATGACTTAGTCAAGCCTGGCAAGCTCAAGATTTGTGGTGAGAAGGTCGATTTAGGTAAGATTAAATGCCCTGCCTACATCTATGCATCCCAGGAAGATCATATCGTTCCTTGGCAATCTGCTTATGAGTCTACTCATCTTCTTAAGGGTAAAAACCGTTTTGTTCTTGGTGCCTCGGGTCACATTGCCGGCGTGATTAATCCACCAGCCAAGAACAAGCGTTACTACTTTGAAAACAATAAGATCGCTCCAACAGCAGAGCAATGGCTTGAAGGTGCAAAGCAAATTACTGGAAGTTGGTGGCCCAACTATACCAAGTGGTTAGAGCAATTTGGTGGTGAGCAAAAACCTGCAAGTAAGACATTTGGCAATGCGAAGTACAAAAAATTGGAAGCTGCTCCAGGCGTGTATGTGAAAGAAAAAGCAGCGTAATAAGTTCATTAGCAACAATTAACGAAGGATTTTAAAAGGGGAAAAGTAATGTCTCAAAAAGTCGCATATGTAACTGGTGGCATGGGCGGTATTGGTACTGCTATCTGCCAACGCTTAGCAAAAGACGGTTTTAAGGTGATCGCTGGTTGTGGCCCTAATTCACCGCGTAAAGACCGCTGGCTCGGCGAACAAAAGGCGCTTGGCTATGATTTCATCGCCTCTGAAGGCAATGTTTCTGACTGGGATAGTACTGTTGCTGCATTTGAGAAGGTGAGGGCTGAAGTAGGCCGGGTTGACGTCCTGGTGAATAACGCCGGCATTACCCGTGACAGCGTTTTCCGCAAAATGACTCCTGATGCATGGAAAGCTGTTATTGATACCAATCTGAATTCCTTGTTTAACGTAACCAAACAAGTGATTGAAGGCATGGTTGAAAACAACTGGGGGCGCATTATCAATATTTCATCTGTGAACGGTCAAAAAGGGCAGTTTGGTCAATCGAACTATTCAACTGCAAAAGCCGGATTACATGGATTCACCATGGCCTTAGCTCAAGAAGTAGCTACTAAAGGGGTTACTGTGAATACAGTATCTCCTGGATATATCGGTACTGATATGGTGAAGGCTATTCGTGAAGATGTACTTGAGAAGATTGTTGCTGGTATTCCAGTGAAGCGTTTGGGCACCCCCGAAGAAATCGCATCCATCTGCTGTTGGATAGCTTCTGATGATGGTGGCTATGCTACTGGTGCTGACTTCTCCTTAAATGGTGGTATTCACACTGGCTAATACTGCAGTGCAGCAATATTGTACAGTGAGTGATGCGCAACAAAGCTTATTTATCTTTACTTCAAACTAAAGATAAACTAAGCTAATGTTGCGTTGCAGTATTCAGTAAGGAAAAAAATGGTTACCCGTACAAAGCGAGCCGGTGAAGATCGTCTCATTAAGAAGTATCCTAATCGTCGTCTTTACGATACCCAAACAAGCACCTATGTCACCTTATCAGACATTAAGGCTTTGGTGATGTCGAATGAAGTATTCAAAGTCATTGATGCAAAGACAGACGAAGATCTAACACGTAATATTTTGTTACAAATCATTCTTGAAGAAGAAGCTGGCGGTGCTCCAGTGTTCTCTACGCAAATGCTCTCGCAAATCATTCGCTTCTATGGCAACTCCATGCAAGGTTTGATGGGAAATTATCTTGAAAAGACCATGCAGTCTTTTGTGGATATTCATAATAAATTGGGTGACCAGACAAAAGGTATGGGTGCTGGTAGTACACCTGAAGCTTGGTCCCAGATGATGAATCTTCAGAATCCTCTCATGCAAGGTTTGATGGGAAATTATATGGAACAGAGCAAAGACTTATTCGTGAAAATGCAAGAGCAGCTGCAAGGTTCACAAAATCTCTTTGGTAATTTCCCATTTACTCCACAGCCTAATAAATCTGAAAAAGAGTAGTTGTGGCTGGAAAAATTGGCTTTGTATCATTAGGCTGCCCTAAGGCGCTCGTTGACTCTGAACTGATTCTCACCCAACTAAGTGCTGAGGGTTATGAGACTGCAAAAGACTATTCAGGCGCAGATCTTGTCGTTGTTAACACCTGTGGCTTTATCGATTCAGCAGTAGAGGAAAGTCTTTCCGCTATTGGAGAGGCACTTGCAGAAAATGGCAAGGTCATTGTGACTGGCTGTTTAGGCGCTAGAAAGAATGCTGATGGTAGTGATCTCATTCAGAGCATTCATCCTAAGGTACTGGCGGTTACTGGCCCACATGCTACCGATGAGGTCATGCAGGCGATTCATTTGCACTTACCGAAACCCCATGACCCATTTACAGATTTGTTGCCGCCTATAGGTATAAAGCTGACACCAAAGCATTATGCTTATTTAAAGATATCCGAGGGGTGTAACCATCGTTGTACTTTTTGCATCATACCCAGTCTTCGGGGTGACTTGGTATCAAGACCGATTGGCGAAGTTTTAATAGAAGCAAAACGTTTGTTTGAGTCTGGCGTTAAAGAGTTATTGGTTGTCTCTCAAGATACGAGCGCTTATGGTGTGGATATTCAATATCGCACTGGGTTCTGGGATGGCAAGCCAGTGAAGACTCGTATGTTTGATTTAGTAAATGCATTAAATCAAATTGCTCGAGAACATCAAGCATGGGTAAGGCTTCATTATGTCTATCCTTATCCTCACGTAGATGACATCTTGCCTCTGATGGCAGAGTTCAGTGAACATGGATATGGTGTATTGCCTTACTTAGATATTCCGCTCCAGCATGCACACCCCGATGTTCTGAAGAGAATGAAGCGTCCCGCAAGTGGTGAAAAGAATTTAGAGCGCATCCTCGCTTGGCGTACAACATGTCCAGATCTAGTCATTCGAAGTACTTTCATTGCAGGATTTCCGGGTGAGACAGAAGAGGAATTTGGCTATTTACTTCAGTTTTTAGATGAGGCGCAAATTGACCGGGCTGGATGCTTTGCTTATTCGCCTGTTGATGGCGCCACAGCCAATCAATTAGAAAGTCCTGTTCCGAATATGATTCGGGAAGAGCGGCGCGCACGCTTTATGGCAAAAGCTGAAGAAATCTCCATCAAGCGCCTTGCTAAAAAAGTAGGCAAAAGAGTTCAAGTGATAATCGACCGGGTAGATGAATCTGGTGGAATTGGTAGAACGATTGGTGATGCCCCTGAAATTGATGGTTTAGTCAGGGTTTTGCCAGCCAGTAAGCCATCAAAACGTTATCGTGCAGGGGAAATCATCCGGGTAACGGTCATGAGCTCCCAAGGGCATGACCTAATTGCCGAAACTTGACGAATGTAATAAAAATGAAGGTTGTATTATTAATTAAGCCTATTTTTGGGCTCTGCTAAGGGGATTGTTATGAGTCGTGATGTCGTTGTCTTGAGTGCAGTTCGTTCCGCTATTGGTGCCTTTAATGGCTCTCTCAGTAGCTTTGAGCCCTCCGAGCTCGGCGGTATTGTGATGAAAGAAGCGGTCGCCCGCTCTGGCGTAGATCCTGCGTTGATTAATTACGTCACTGTTGGCAATACCATTCCTACAGACAGTCGTTACGCTTACGTTGCCCGTGTTGCCGCTATTCAGGCTGGTTTGCCAATGGAATCTGTGGCAATGGCATTGAACCGTTTGTGTAGCTCTGGTTTACAAGCCATCGTGACTACTGCGCAGCAAATTATGTTGGGTGATTGCGATTATGGTGTTGGTGGTGGTGTTGAAGTCATGTCACGCGGCATGTATGGATCGCCAGCAATGCGTAGCGGTGCTCGCATGGGCGATACCAAAATGCTTGATTTGATGGTTGCTGTATTGACCGACCCATTTGGCGTAGGTCATATGGGTGTGACTGCAGAGAATCTCGTTGAAAAATGGAAACTGACTCGTGAAGAGCAAGATGCTCTTGCTGTTGAGTCCCATCGCCGTGCTGCTAACGCAATTAAAGAAGGTCGCTTTAAGTCACAGATTGTTCCGATCACAATCAAGTCTCGCAAGGGTGATGTCGTTTTTGATACTGACGAGCATTGCAAGCCAGATACCACGATGGAAACACTCGGCAAGATGAAGGCCGTGTTTAAAAAAGAGGGTGGTTCGGTTACTGCTGGTAACGCCTCTGGTATCAATGATGGCGCAGCATTCTTTGTATTGGCTGATGCAGAAACGGCAAGGAAGGCTGGTCATAAGCCGATTGCCCGTTTAGTGTCTTATGCAGTTGCTGGAGTACCTAACCACATCATGGGTGAAGGCCCAATTCCTGCAACTAAGCTAGCTCTTGAGCGTGCTGGTCTCAAGCTGGATCAAATGGATGTGATTGAGTCTAATGAAGCATTTGCAGCGCAAGCTTTGGCAGTGACCAAAGGATTGGGTTTAGACCCAGCCAAAACTAACGTTAACGGGGGTGCAATTGCTTTAGGTCACCCAATTGGTTGCTCAGGTGCAGCAATTGCTACTAAAGCAGTTCATGAATTACAACGCGTCCAAGGTAAATACGCTTTAGTAACAATGTGTATCGGTGGTGGTCAAGGTATCGCGACTATTTTCGAACGCATGTAAAAACGCTTACACTTTACGACCGATCTCTTAAATTAAATTCTTAAGCGATCAGCAGTAAAGCAGCATCCAAGCCGACTCGGTCAAAAGCCGCGTCGGCTTTTTCTTTGACAACAGGCTTTGCTTTATAGGCAATACTAATACCTGAGCCATTCATCATCAGGAGGTCGTTTGCGCCATCGCCCATAGTGATGGCATTTTCTTTTGTACAAGCTAATACACGACAAGCTTCATCAAGATAAGCTGCTTTGGCTACTCCATCTACGATATCCCCAAGTACCTTACCTGTGAGCTTGCCATCGATGATCTCTAGGGTGTTTGCTTGGGCCTGCTTGAATCCCAATTGCTGACGCAGTTTTTCTGTGAAAAAGGTAAAGCCTCCAGACACAAGTAGCGTATAAAGGCCACGCTGATTCGCTCCTGCTAATAATTCAACTGCTCCTGAATTAGGTTGTAAGCGTTCGCGATAAACCGCTTCTAGCGTATCAGCTGATACACCCTCTAACAATGCAACCCGATGCCGCAAACTCTCTTGAAAGTCTTTGATTTCGCCACGCATAGTTGCTTCAGTAATTTGGGCGACAGCTGCTTTTTTGCCGGTGAAGTCAGCAATCTCATCAATGCATTCAATATTAATGAGGGTGGAATCCATATCCATTGCTAGCACTTTGATGTCAACTGCATTAAGGTTGGGATTTAGAAAGCAGAGGTCGCTGTTAAATCTAGCAGCAATAGATCGTAGATGCTCTCTTTGGGTTGCATCTAATATTTGATTAGATTCCCATCGTTGAGAGTGGTAAGTGCCATTTGAAATCTGCCCACCATTGCTATGTAGGCTAATTCCATATTGACTAGTCTGATCCTTGAGTTCAAAAACTAGCTTTTCTGAGATGGGCTCTCTTGATAGAGCGACGAGTGTTAATTTCGACATGGCTTTAATGATAATGGGAATGCTAATTGGCTTTTGCAGTATTGAGCATGGCGGATTCGTTTAAACGACGTAATACTTGCCTAATGGCATCTAAACGTTGTTCTAGTTTCTCAAATTCGCGATCCTTCTGTGGCAAAACTTTGAGCTTATCTTGCCCATTGAGCTGAATGTGTTTTGAGCTTTGAATCAACTGAATGATCTTTAGGGGATCAATCGGCGGGTTCGGAATAAATTGAATTTGTATTGATGCCGGTGTTGCATCAATCTTCTTAATACCAAAACCACTCATTTCTAAGCGTAGGCGATGGGTTTCATAAAAAGATTTAGCTTGATCGGGTAAGTCGCCAAAGCGATCTACTAATTCTTCTCGTAAGCCCATGAGTTCTGAAAAATCATTTGTGCCAGCAAAGCGTTTATATAATGAGAGACGTTCATGCACATCAGGGCAGTAGTCATTCGGGAGAAGAGCAGGAACACCCAAATTGACATCAGTAGTTGCCTGTAAGGGCGAGAGTAAATCGGGCTCTTTGCCACTTCGCAGAGCCTTAACAGCGCGATTTAGCATTTCGGTATAGAGTTGAAAACCAATTTCATGAATCTCTCCAGACTGTTTATCTCCTAATACCTCTCCGGCACCCCGAATCTCTAGGTCATGCATGGCTAGATAGAAACCAGAACCGAGTTCTTCCATGGCCTGAATAGCATTGAGGCGCAATTGGGCTTGTTTGCTTAAGGCTTCAGGATCGGGGACCAATAGATAGGCATAAGCCTGGTGATGTGAGCGGCCAACCCGACCACGTAACTGATGTAATTGAGCTAAACCAAACTTATCAGCACGATGCATGATGATGGTATTAGCAGTTGGTACATCAATGCCTGTTTCAATAATCGTAGTACATAACAAAATATTAGTGCGTTGCGTAACGAACTCTCTCATCACAGATTCAAGCTCACGTTCGTGCATTTGCCCGTGGGCAACACTAATGCTTGCCTCCGGAATAAGCTCCTGTAATGCATGTTTACGATTCTGAATAGTTTCTACTTCATTGTGTAAGAAATAGACTTGACCGCCACGTTTGATTTCTCGAAGAACAGCTTCACGAATTACGCCATCTCCTTCACGACGTACAAAGGTTTTGATGGCTAGACGTTTTTGTGGAGCAGTCGCAATAATGGAGAATTCACGTAGGCCCTCCATTGCCATTCCTAAGGTTCTGGGGATTGGTGTAGCTGTTAGAGTAAGAATATCCACCTCAGCACGCAATGCTTTAAGCGCATCCTTTTGGCGAACTCCAAAGCGATGTTCTTCATCCACAATCACTAAACCAAGATTAGCAAATTGAGTCTCTTTGGAAAGCAGCTTATGGGTGCCAATAATAATGTCAGCCTCACCCTTGGCAATTGCTTCTAAGGCAGCATTAATTTCTTTTGTTGTCTTAAAGCGTGAGAGCTCAACAATCCGCACTGGCCAATCGGCAAAACGGTCCTTCCAAGTAGCAACATGTTGTTCTGCTAACAAGGTAGTGGGGGCAAGAATAGCTACTTGCTTGCCGCCCATGACAGCAACAAAGCTAGCACGCAAGGCTACTTCAGTTTTGCCAAAGCCAACATCGCCACATACCAAGCGATCCATCGGAGTGCCGCTTGTCATGTCCCCAATGACTGCAGCAATTGCATTAGCTTGATCGGGGGTTTCTTCAAAGCCAAAGCTTTCCGAAAAAGCAGCGTAGTCATGAGCTGAAAATTCAAAGGCATGGCCTTTGCGGATAGCCCTTGCAGCATAAAGTCCGAGGAGCTCGGCTGCTGTATCTCGAATTTGCTGAGCAGCTTTGCGTTTGGCCTTATCCCATTGACCAGAGCCTAGTTGATGAAGTGGTGCGGAATCAGGATCAGAACCGGCATACCGTGTAACCATTTGTAGCTGCTGAACTGGAACATATAGGGTGGCCTCACCAGCGTATTGCAGGTGCAAAAACTCTTCAAATATTGGCGCCTCTTTGGGTGGGGCTACATTAAGGAGTACTAAGCCTTGGTAACGTCCAATGCCATGTTCAGCATGCACTACTGGATCACCAATCTTAAGTTCAGACAAATCCTTAAACAACATATCAGGATCAGCACTCTCTGTTCCCTTACCTTTGCGCCGCTGTCTTGCAGTCGAGGTAAATAATTCCGCCTCGGTCACAATAATGAGGTTTTGATCCGGCCAAGAAAAGCCATTAAAGAGTGGGGCAGTTGTTAAGCCAAATAAGGAGTCACTCTTAATAAAATCAGCTACGGTTTCAAAACCCTCTGGCCTCAGCTGGTAAAGCGGCTTGCCATTTAGGCCAGCAACCGAATTGCTTTCATCAAGTAATTGACGAATAGATTCCTTACGTCCAGCGCTATCACTGCAAATTAAAATACGAATCTTTTCTTTTGCAACTACGTTACGTAAGCCGCTTACTGGGTCTGCATCTCGGCGATGAACAGCAATATCAGGAACCTGTAGAAACTGCGCAGTTTCAGAAGCTTCTTTTTCTAAAATTAAGCGAGCATGCGGCTTTGCTATGGAGAAGAATTCATCTACATCAAGAAATAGCTCTTTGGGTGGAAGAATGGGACGATCAAGATCATGCTTTAGAAATTCATAACGAGAGAGAGTATCTTTCCAAAAGCTTCGTATTGTTTCCTCTATATCTCCCGTGCTGATAATCCACACTGGATCGCCTGATCTTGGAAAATAGTCAAAAACGCTAGACTGCTCTTCAAAGAACATCGACAAATATGACTCTATGCCTGCACTAGGAATGCCTAGGTTGGCATCCTTGTATATGGAGCAGCGGGTAGGATCGCCTTCAAAAACTTCGCGCCAACGCCTACGGAAGGCCGTACGCGCATCATCATTAAATGGAAACTCATGCCCAGGTAGCAGTCGAACTTCCTTGACGGGGTACAAGCTTCTTTGCGTATCAGGGTCAAAGGATCGTATCTGTTCAATTTCATCACCAAATAAATCGAGGCGATAAGGCAAATTTGATCCCATTGGAAATAAATCGATCAGTCCCCCACGAATACTGTATTCACCAGGTCGCATGACAGCGCTAACCGGATCATAGCCAGCTTGCTGAAGCTGTAGCTTGAGCGCAGCCTCATTCAGTTTGTCACCCTGTCTGAAGAAAAAAGTATGGCCAGATAAGAAATTGGGAGGACCTAATCTTTGGAGGGCGGTAGTAACAGGCACTAAAACAATATCGCAGCTGCCATTGAGCAACTCATAAAGAGTGGCTAAACGCTCAGATACCAAATCTTGGTGAGGTGAAAAATGGTCATAAGGAAGAATTTCCCAATCTGGCAAAAGACGGGTTTTTAGCTGCGGGGCAAAAGCAGGGATTTCTTCGAGAAGTCGTTGGGCCTCTTGCGCCTGGGCACAAAATATGACCATGACAGAGAAATGATTACGGTAGCGAGTGGCGATTTGGGCTATCAGGGCTGCATCTGCCGAGCCAACTAGCCCCGAAAAGGTAAAGCGCTGCCCAGCCCGCGGAGCAGGTATGGGGGGTGCTAGATTTAATGCATCAGACATCTAAGCTCATTATAGAATCAGGTATGAGCTCAGGAAATCAATCTATGAAAAAATGCCATGCTCTTCTTCCTACCGCAGGTTCAGGATCTCGTCTGGGCGGTGATCTTCCCAAGCAGTTCCAAGGACTCGCTGGTAAGCCTATGTTGGCTTATGCTCTAGAAGCTTTTATGCAATCCCCCCAGATTGAATCTATTTGGATTGGTGTTTCTCCAGGATTTATTGATAACCCTATTCTGAAAAGCCTTGCCAAAGGAGATAAGCCAATCCATTTTTTGCCTACAGGAGGCCCAACACGTCAAGAGACTGTACGCAATACTTTGGCGGCGCTATTGAGCTCAGGCATTTCATCCGATGATTGGGTCTTAGTCCATGATGCAGCTAGGCCTGGTATTACCCCTGCATTAATTGATAAATTGATTACTTCTGTTCAAAACTCCGATGCTGGTGGTCTTTTGGCAATACGTTTGGCTGATACTTTGAAGCAGGCCGACCTTGATTCGGTTGTTGCAGGCAATATTCCACACGTCGAGAAAACCGTACCGCGTGAGCATCTGTGGCAAGCTCAGACACCGCAAATGTTTGGTCTCAAAAGCTTACATACCGCTTTGGAAGACGCCATTCGTCTTGAGGCTGATGTTACAGATGAAGCAAGCGCTATGGAACTAGCTGGTGTAAAGCCATTATTAATTGAAGGTACAACGAGCAATTTCAAGGTGACTCATCCAGCCGATTGGGATCTCATGCAGTTGGTATTAAGCTCAAGTAAAAGATAAAAAAGAAAAACGATGACACAAAGCACTACTCATATTCCACAGTTCCGCATTGGACAGGGTTACGATGTTCATGCTCTGGTAGATGACCGAAAACTCATTCTTGGTGGTGTACATGTTCCACATGAAAAAGGTTTGCTGGGCCACTCAGATGCAGATGTCTTGCTTCATGCCCTTACGGATGCATTACTAGGTGCAGCAGGGTTAAATGATATTGGCCAGCTATTTCCAGATACTGATCCTCAATATAAAGGTATGGATAGTCGTATTTTGCTTCGTGCGGCGCTACAAAAGGTCCAGGCCGCTGGTTTTGAGATTGGAAATGTAGATGCCACCATCATTTGTCAAAAGCCAAAATTAGCTGATTTTTTGCCTGAAATGGTAAGAAATATCGCTGCTGACCTCCTAGTTACCCCGAGCCACGTAAACCTAAAAGCTAAAACCAATGAATCCCTAGGCCACCTTGGTAGGGGCGAGGGCGTTGCAGTGCATGCAGTTGCAATGCTCTATAAGGCCTAAAGATCCTCTAAAGCCCCAAGCATTGTAGAATTACGGTCTTTAGAGTGAAGTTTAAGCTTGGCAGTGTTTGCGGATATTCGCGAGGATGGCGAAATTGGTAGACGCACCAGGTTTAGGTCCTGACGCCAGAAATGGTGTGGGGGTTCGAGTCCCC
>Ga0007797_1000205_pt1 | contig 17439 bp, 9 predicted proteins | sample CryBogmetaGMA25M_FD_60364 | JGI IMG/M metagenome (GOLD analysis project Ga0007797, IMG submission 60364) | Freshwater microbial communities from Crystal Bog, Wisconsin, USA - MA2.5M | ecosystem: Environmental > Aquatic > Freshwater > Lake | place: Crystal Bog, Wisconsin, USA | collected 2009-07-06 | reverse complement strand
ATGCCTGACTCCCCCATCTTCGCCCGCTGCGACGAGCTCGTGATCTGGGTGCTGCGGGCCACCGTGCGCTACCCGCGCCACTTCCGCGCCGCCCTCGGACGCTTCACCCAGGAGGCGGCGCTGCTGCTCCAGCGCGATCTGGTGGCCGCCGCGCGCCGCCGCGACAAGCGCCAGGCGCTCCAGGCCGCCGATGAGGCGCTGAGCGAGCTGCGCCTGCTGCTGCGCCAGGGCCAAGCCCTCGATCTGCTCACCGTCGGACAGTACGCGCATGTCGTCCGCCTGACCGACGAGGTCGGACGGCTGCTCGGCGGCTGGCGCAAGTCCCAGGCCCGTGCGGCGAGCGGGGGCACGGCGAGCGACGAGTAACCGGCGTGTGCGCCCCTTGCACTGGGGCGCGTGACACGCTACACTGGGCACGGGCCGGTCGTCACGGCGCACCACACCGACGCGCCAAAACGCTGCGGGGCGCGGGACAGGAACAACCTCAACAACGACAACAACAACAACGGTTTTCGTGTGGTGCTTGCCCATCGCATGCACACTCCCCTGCCGATGCATCCGGCGGCGCACGTCCCCGCCGGCGGCAGAAGGGGCAGGCCGAGGTGTCTGCCCATACGCGAGCGAGCGCGGCATGGCCCTGGCTGGAGGGGCGACCGTGCGCCTCCAACCCAAGAACGCGCCGCCCCGCCGGGCCGGTAACGGCGACACCCGCCGCGAGCGTCCGGCGGGGTGGCACCCCCCACCCTCCCTTCGCCCTACCAGAGAGGCGCGGCCCATGACCCCCGAGGAGGAGCTTGCGGCGATGCGCCGCCGCGTCGCTGAGCTAGAGGCCCAGATCGCCAAGGCCGCGCCGCCCCCCGCTGGCATCGGCGTGTCCGGCGACGCCGGGGTCGTCCAGCAGATCACGGTGCCACCCGGCGGTAGCGTGGGGCAGGTCGTCGCCCGCCAGGAGCACCACTACCACGCCGGGAGCGCCGACCTAGCCCAAGGTCGCGTCGATGTCTCTGGACAGCAATACGGCACCGCCGTCGGCGTGAACCAGGGCACCATCCAGCTCTTCTTCGGTCAGCAGCCACCCGCCGATGCCAAGCCGTTACTCGATAGCTACCTGCAATCCCTGGTCGCGGAACACGGCTACCTACGGCTCGGCAAGCTGCTGGAGCGCGAGCGGAGCGGGCGCGACCAGGCGATCATGCCCGAGATCGCGCTGCTCAAGGTCTACACCACCCTGACCACTGACCAACTGCTGCCCGCTGGCCCGTTCGCGCTAAAACTTGATGATCTCCAGAAGCAGATGGACACGGCGGATCCAGATACGGTATTGCCCGAGCATGTGCGGTTGCCGATCCTCGATCCTCGCACTCCCGATGATCCACGCGGCATCACCCCCGACCCCCCGCGCCCGATCTTCCTTGGTGATCGGGCGCTCAGCCACGTGTGGCAGGAGGCTCGACGCACGCTGGGCGGGCGCGGCACGCGGGAAGGCCAGTGGTATCGCCCCGAGGGGCTGATCGTGGCAATTGGGCAGGGCCAGGGGCGACCGCGCCTCGTGCTGCTCGGCAGCCCCGGCTCCGGCAAGTCCACTGGTCTGCGGCACCTGACCGTCTTTATCGCCACGGCCCTGCTCAGCGGCACCAAAACGCTGCGCATCCCCTTCTTCTGCCCGCTCGGCCCGGTGGCCCAGGCGCTCGGCACCGACCCGGCCCAGGACGTGGACACGCTCGTTGCTGCGCTGCTGCGCCCGGCCCTCGGTGCGGGCGGGCTGCGTGCCGGCCTGCGGGCGCGGGTGCAGGCGGCGATCATCGCGGGCAACGCCTTCCTCTTCTTCGACGGGCTCGACGAGGTCTCGGGCGTGCCCGAGCCGACCACGGGTGGCCCGCGCTCCCGCCGCGAGCGGGTCGCCGACGCCATCCGCGCCTTCGCCCACCAGGTCGGCAGCGCACCGGTGGTGGTCACCTGCCGCACCCGGCCCTACGAGCAGGACGCCGCATGGCAACTGCGCGAGGGCTGGGCGCTACGTCGGCTCCAGCCCTTCGCCTTCGGCCAGGTACGCAGCTTCATCACCAAGTGGTACGCCGCGACCTGTCTGGACGGCCAGGGGCGCTACACGCCTGATGAGGCTGCCGAGCGCGCCAAACGGCTGATCGCGCTGCTGGAGCAGCCTGACCGGGCGGCGCTGCGGACGCTGGCCGCATCGCCGCTGCTGCTGACCATGCTTGTGCTGCTCGACTACAACAACACGCGCATGCCCGAGCGGCGGGCCGACGTGTATGAGGAACTGGTCAAACTGATGCTCGACCGCTGGGAGGGCGTGCGCTCCAGCGAGGTAGATCGCCGCCCGCAGCGCCTCGGCGAGCGCCTGGGCATGGCGCACCTCATGGTAGAAGAGCTGCGACCGGCGTTGCACGAACTGGCTTTCACGGCCCATTGCCAGCAGGTAGATGGTCGCGGCGTCCTCACCGGCCCGCTGCTACGAGCCACACTCGATGCCTTCTTTGCCCGCAAGCTAAATCCGGCCCAGCCGAAAACAGCGCGTGCCGAGGCCGTTCACGCGAGCGAACAGTTTATGGGCTTGCTGTTAGAGGAGAGCGGCTTGCTGCTAGAGGAGGCCGACGAAACCTATGTGCTGCCACACTTGACGTTTGAGGAGTACTTGGCCGCCTGCCACCTCGCTGGCCGTGATAGCGCGGGCATCACGCTGGCCTACGACCAGTGGGTTGTCGGGGGTGAGCGATGGCGCGAGGTGGCCCGGCTCCTGATGGGCCGCCTGCTGCGCCAGGAGAAGTACGATAGCCTGTTCGCCTGGCTCCAACGATTGGTGTCCCTACGCTGTGGCACCCAGGAGAAGGCAACGCTCCAACGCCAGCGCGACGTCCTGCTGGCTGCCGACTGCTACACCGAACTAGGCCGCCGTGAGGCGTTCGCGAACACGGCTCACGACATGGTGTGCTTCGAGGACGACCTGCGTGCGGCCCTGGTGGCGCTGCTGGAGCGCCCTGACCCGACGCTCCTCCTGCCCGAGCGCCTGGAGGCCGGTGTGGCCCTGGCGACGCTGGGCGACCCGCGTTTCCCGGTGACGGTCGAGGAGTGGCAGCGCGAGCTAGGGCGGCGCAACGAGCGCTTTGGCGCACCGCCCGGCTACCTCTGCTCTGTGCCCGGCGGGCGCTATCAGATCGGCGGCTGGCCTGAGGAGGAGGAGCCAGAGGAGGGCGTGGTTGATCGGCTCAAGGGGGCCGCACGTCGGCTGATCAACCGTGGGGCGCAGATCACGCTCCCGCCCTTCTGGATCGCCCGATTCCCAGTCACGGTCGCACAGTATGCGCCGTTTGTCGCTACGGGAGGAACGGCACCCTATCGCTGGGGAGAATCAGGGTTCAGTGATCCAAATCAGCCAGTGGTTGGGGTGACATGGCAACAGGCAACAGCGTATTGCACATGGCTCACGGCGCAACTCACAGAAACGGCACTGCTCCCACAGGGCTCTATCGTGCGCTTGCCCACCGAAGCCGAGTGGGAGGCGGCAGCGGCCTACGATGCCGACCACCAACGCCATACCTATCCCTGGGGGGAGGGCGAACCTACGCCCGAGTTTGCCATCTATGATGAGAGCAAGGTGGGCGCGCCAGCACCCGTTGGCTGCTGCCCGTCCGGCGCGGCAGCCTGCGGAGCTATGGACATGGCCGGGAATGTGTGGGAACTGATGGCCAATGATTACCGGAGCTACCCCGCTGAGAGTCACACTCCACAGAAAGTCTTTACAGATAGGCAGACGGCGTGGCGGGGTGGATCGTGGTATAATGATAGCTCATATGTTCGCTGCGGGGCGCGGGACGGGGACGACCTCAGCGACGACTACGGCGACTACGGTTTTCGTGTGGTGCTTGCCCCTCGGCTCGCGCATTAGTTCTGATTTCTGTTTTCTGACTTCTGATTTCTGCATACTGATCTACTGTTTGTGTAAAGCGTTTCACATCGGGGTACGTCGAGGATCGGGCCGAACGCGCCTACGGCGCGGATCGCGATTTTTCGAAATCACTGAATCATTGAGGTACGGATTCATTGAAACGGTGTCGGTGCTGGTGTCTGCCGGATTCAGTGACTCAACACCTCAGTGCCTCAGTGATCCCGGGGAGATGAAGGCACGTGCCGATAGGCATGTTTCAAACCAGCTTCATCGTTTGCCGCGTTCGTTGTAGCGGATTCAGCCACGTGGCGCTGAATCACCCACGACAAACGCGGCAATCTGCTCTCATACCAAAAAAACCTTTGCGCCTTCGCGCCTTTGCGTTAAAACAAAATCTCGTTGTAACGCGAAGACGCGAAGACGCGAAGAAACACAAAAGCCTTGGCGTTAAAACCACACCACGGTAGCCCTCGCCGTTTCCCCCTCACATCACGGTGCCCCCGGGATGATCGGTATCGGCGGCGGAGCCGTCGTGGCAGCGGGGCGCGGCCGCGCTGTCGCAGCGGGGCGCGGCTTTGCCGGAGCCACCGGTGCCGCCGTGGGGATCGCCGTCGCCGTCGGGCTGGCCGTCGCTGTCGGCACGTCCACCGGCTCGCTCTCCGCCGGGGATTGCGCGCTTCCTCGCGGCGGCACGGGCAGCGGTGAGGGCGAGGGTGATGGGCGAGCGGTCACGGTTGGCGCGGGCGAGGGCAGCACCGTGGGGACGGCGGATTCTGTGACGACAACGAGATCCGGGGCGGGCGCGGCCCCGGCGGGCGCGGCGGCCCGCACGGCCCCCAGGCCAACCGCGAGGGCCAGGGCGAGGGCGGGCGCGATGAACCACGCTGCCCAGCGGCGGGATCGCCGCACCGGGGCCGGCGTGGGCGGCGGCATATCGCCGCAACCGGCGGCGCGCAGCGCATCCCGCAATTCCGTGGCGGTGGCCGGACGGTCAGCCCCGCGCAGGGCCAAGGCACCCATCACCACGTCGCAGAGCGCCACCGGCAGATCTGGCCGCACCGCGCCCAGCGGCGGTAGCGGGTCAGGGTCGCCGTCTAGCCGCGCTACCGCACGGGCCAGCGCGTCTACCGGCGCTTTGCCTGACAAGAGATGATACAGCGTCGCTCCGAGCGCGTACAGGTCAGCCCGCGCATCCACCGCCCCACCCTGAATCTGCTCAATGGGCGCGTAGTTCAACGTGTAGCCCGCCACCGTCGCCCCGCTCAGCATCAGCGTCTGCCCGCTCGCCGCCCCTCGCGCCAACCCAAAATCCAGCAGCACCACGCCCCCGCCCGCTGCGAGCTTCAGGTTCTGCGGCTTGATGTCCCGATGCACCACCGGCGGACTCTGGCGGTGCAGATACTCCAGCGCATCCAGCAGCGCATCCGCCCACCCCCACACATCTGCCACCGGGAAGGGACCATCCCGATGAGCCAGCATCGCCCCCAGGTCGTCGCCTGGGACGTACTCCATCGCCAGGAAGAGTTCGCCCCCGTCCTCAAAGTGGTCGAGGACTCGCGGCAGGCAGGGGTGGCGCAGCGCCGCCAGCAGCCGACCCTCCCGGCGGAAGGCGCGGCGCAGCGACTCGTCGGTCGCGAGGGTCTGCTTGAGGGCGACGGTCAGCCCCAGGCGGCTGTCGCAGGCGGCGTAGACCGCGCCCATCCCGCCGCGCCCGGCCAGGCCGAGGATCTGGTAGCGCCCGCAGATCGTCGTGCCGGGGTTGAGTTCACGCATAGGTACTCCACAATGTGCGGTGAGCATATCGTAAAAGGCTCCCCACGACCTATGGTAGGGGATGCGGGCACAGATATATTACCTGAAGCTAAGATATCTCAGCTCAAAGCGCCGCAGGAAAATATCCCTGATTTTTCTCTCCCACGGTATCTGCTGAGCTATCTCAGGGCGGGATGAGTCGCCACCTTGCGTCCCACCACCACCTTGCTATGATTCCCCTGCACCCCGCGCCGACGAGGCCCCCCGATGGCCAGATCTGGGGATGTTGAGTACGTGGCCGCAGAGAGCAGAGCAAGCCCAGTAGATGCCAGAATATGCTACCCTGGCATCTACCGCCGGGGTACCGGCGACCAACAAGGAGCCGCCGTGAAGATCTGGGTTGACGCCGACGCATGCCCAAAGACCGTGAAGGATCTCGTGTTTCGCGCCTCGGCCCGCCTGGGCCTGCCGGTCTGCATCGTGGCCAACCGCCCGCTCGCGCTGCCCGACTCGCCCCTGATCACGATGACCCAGGTGCCCACAGGGAGCGATGTCGCAGACGCGCACATCGTCCGCCACGTGGCCCCCGGCGACCTGGTGATCACCGCCGACATCCCGCTGGCGGCGCAGGTCGTGGCCAAGGGCGCGGTGGCACTCGACCCGCGCGGCGAGGCGTATACCGCCGAGACGGTGGGCGAGCGGCTCGCGGTGCGCGACCTGATGGAGGAGTTGCGCTGGGCAGGCATGGCCACCGGCGGCCCGGCAGCCTACGGCCCCGCCGACCGCCAGCGCTTCGCCCAGGCGCTCGACCGGCTACTGCCGCGTCAGCTTTCGTGATGCCCCCGACGCCGATGTGCCCGCCTTCTGCTGATTCAGATCGCGCCGCATCTGCGCCCACGTGGGATCGTAATAGCCGGGTGCTACGATTCGCCCGTGCGCCGACACACGCATGTGCGTGTCCATGGAGTCCAACCGATGACATCCACAGATTCCACCGATCCAACGCCCGTCGGGGCCACGCTCGTCGATAGCGCGGGCCGACCGGCCATCACCATCACCCCCTACGTCGCAGACCCCGCCGCAGCACTACAGCCCATCGACCTCGGCGACGAGGCCCGCCACGCGATCCTGGCCGTGCTCCGCGCCGCCCCCGGCCTGGCGCTCGCCGCCCAGACCGGCGCAGGGGGAGCCTACGCCCTGCGCTTCGCCCCCCACGTGGCGGCGCAGTTCGCCGGTGGGCAGGCGTCGCTGATGCGCGCCATCGACGGCGGCGTGCGCGCCATCGCCGTCAACGGGCAGGGCCGCATCGTCGCCCACGGCGCCCTCGTCCCCCTCACCGGCGTCAGCCCCGCCCTCGCCGCCCTCGGGGTCTGGCAGGCCCTCGCCGTCATCACCGCCCAGCACTACCTCGTCGACATCCAGCGCCAGCTGCGCCAGATCGCCGGGGCCGTCGCCGCGCTGCGCCAGTGGCACGAGGACCGCGAGCTCGGCCAGATCGTCAGCGACCACGCGTACCTGGAGCGCACCCGCGATCTCCTGCTCGGTGGGCCGCTCCGCGACGTGGAGCGCGGGGCGATCATCGGCCAGATGGAGCAGATCGAGCGCCAGGCCGGGGTGATCGTCGCGGCACGCCGCCAGTCCCTCGCCCGCGCCGCCGATCAGGCGCGCATCCTGCCGCTTGGCAGCCATTTTTGGTGGGAGGTCGAGCGGAACACGGATCGGATGCTCCAGTTCATTCGCAGCGCTGCTGCCGACCTCCAGATGCTCGGGCTCGGGCTCAGCCTCCAGGCGACCGCCGCGCAGACCCAGGGCGCCCTGCTTGGGCGCAGCCGCAAGGGTGCCGACCTGCTCAAGGCGGTGAGCACCGGGACTCAGGACGCCCGTGCGCAGTGGCGGGCGCTGGCGACGACGGTGCATAGCCGCTGCTCCGAGATCGGCTCGGTCAGCGACGGACGGCACATACTACGCAACCTGCGATCCCTTGTCGCACTGGAGGTCGATGCGGCAACGGCCCACATCATCCCGGGGCTGCTTGCCCTTGACTCGGCATCCAGCGCGGCGCAGGCCAGGGATGCGTTGGAGCCATCAGGCCAGAACCCCCCGCTCCAGATGATCGTGCGGGCGCTGCCCGGCGGCGACATCGCGGCCTTCCAGCTACAGAGCGCCGCGCCGCCGCCCGCCACGCCCGCCGCGCCCGATTGCTCCGCCCTCGCCGCCGCCCGCCAGCTTCAGGCGACCAGCGGTCTCGCGCTAGCAAGCTGGGACGACCTGCGCCATGCCCGCGAGCAGTTCCGCCTGCGCGACGGGACATCCGTGCGCGACTTCACCAACCTCACGGGCTTCCGCCACGTCTTCCTGGTCGCCCCCTCCGGTGCGTGTCTCTTCGGCGGCTTTGTACCCCCGACGCACGCAACGGCCCTCCGGCAGACGCTCGCGGAGATCCGCGCCGCCCTGGGCGTGTGAGCGGCCCAGGGCACGCCGTTGATACGTTGATAGTCAACACTTTGAGGGTTCCACCACACGAATCTTTGAACTTCAGGGCGAGACGGTAAACACGGTACTCCGTGGAGGCTGTGAGATCTGAGCGAATGCGGCGGCGACCGCTTAACCCCGCAGGGCTGGCGCAACAATTGGCTGCGGCGCATGAGCCAGCCCCACCCGCACGAAGAGCAGGGGTGCGCCCAGAGAGATCCAGCCGCCGAGGATCGTGTAGCGCAGGTAGCGCAGCAGTCCCGCAAGCAGCGTGGCGTCCCGAGGGAAGATCGCGCCCAGACCGGCCCAAATCACCAGCACCACCGCGAGACCCACGAGCAACCGCGCCCCGCGCTGCCAGATCGGACCGGATACGTCGAAGCCGCCCCGCACCCGCAGCAGCAGCAGTCCCGCCGTGAACCCGAACCACGTGCCGCCAACGGTGAAGGCGGTGTCCAGCGAAAGCGGCGCAATTGGATCGTCGGGCAGGGCGCGGGCGGCGTTCTGCGCCCACTGCGCCGGGATCTGCCAATGGGACTGCACGGCGAAGGCCACAGCAGGAAGGGCGACCAGCAGCAGCGAGGCCAGGAAGGACATGCCCATCTGCTGTGCCAGCCCAAGTGCGGACACCCGCCGCCACACGAGGTCGGCCCATGCCAGGAACGCACCGAGCGTCAGCGCCCCCAGCGCCCACCCCGCCAGCACGTCGGTGGGGAAATGGACGCCCAGAGCCAGACGCGACACACCGATCAGTGTTGCGAGGAGCAGCGCCACCACCCAGGCCCAGCGACGACGAATCTCTGCGGCGATGATGCCCCAGACCCCGACCGCGTTCTGCGCGTGGGCCGACGGGAGACCGAACGATGTCTCAGCCGTCAGCGCCCGCACCTGATCGCTGTACCAGAAGGGGCGAGGCCCGACGAAAGCGAGTTTGCAGACGGTGTTGAGCGCCGTGCCCAGAAGCAGAACCAAGCTCAGACGCACCCCTAGGCGCGGGCTCACACACCAGAAGAGCAGCGGCATGAGCAGCAAAAAGAAGATCTCATCGCCCAGCACGCTTAGCCCACGCCAGAGCGGCGCAACGCTGGCACCGGAGTCCTGCAAGGCAAGGATGAGCGCAACCCCCCACGCCCAGATGGTGTCCATAGTCACCTCCCTACGCTTCCGCGAATATTCTACTGAGCGGAAATTGAAATATCCCCTTCCGAATGAGCGGATGCCATCTCGCTCAGCGGCAACGAAGAGGCTATGGGACATTTCGTCGTCCGCTTAGTATCCATTCAGTATCCATCACCTACGATCCCATTATAGATTGCGATGGCGATATGGATTTATCTTAACTATCTGACGTTACAACAGTCCTGCATGAGCCTCCACCACCACGATTCGGGAGGGGGGAGCTGTGGTAGAATGCGTATGAGAATAAATCTTCTCACACGCATATCCCTCAGATTTCTCCCTCACCCGCTACCGGATAGCCCAATGCCCTCCCATCAACAGGAATTCCCATGAACACGATCATCTCCCCCTCACGCGACGACCACGGCCTCGCCTTGGGGGACACCGGCGACCTCGCCTATAATCCCGCTGCCGTCTACCTCGCCAGCCTGCCTAGTCCCCACAGCCGTCGCACCATGCGCGCCTGTCTCGCCACGATGGCCCACCTCCTCACCGGCCAGGCCGACGCCGACCCCCTGCGTGTGCCCTGGTTTCGTCTCACCTACGCCCACACCGCCGCCCTACGCGCCCGCCTGATTGAACGCCTCGCCCCCGCCACCGTCAACAAGTATCTCGCCGCCCTGCGCGGTGTCCTCGTCGAGTGCCGCCGCCTCGGACTCATGGGTGCCGATGCCGCCGCGTCTGCCGCTGACCTCAAGGCGGTCAAGGGGTCGGGCCTTCCCCGTGGACGCATGCTGTCCGTCGGCGAGCAGGCCGCCCTCATGCGCGCCTGCGCCGATGGCACCGCAATGGGCGCTCGCGACGCCGCCCTGCTCGCGGTGCTGCTGGGCTGCGGCCTGCGCCGCGCCGAGGCCGTCGCCCTCACCGTCGGCGATGTCGCCGAGGGCAGTGTGCGAGTCCAGGTCGGCAAGGGCCGCAAGGCCCGCCGCGTCCCCATGCCTGCCGGTACCCGGTTGGCCGTCGCCGCATGGCTCGCGACACGCGGCGAGGTGGCGACCGATGCCCCGCTCTTTACGTCCTACGACCGACGCCCGAACCAGCACGGCGACCGCATCAGCGACCAGGCCGTGCTGCATATTCTCCTGCGCCGTGCGGGGATGGTTGGGGTCAGCACCGTCTCTCCCCACGACTTCCGGCGCACCTATATCTCACAGCTCCTCGACGCCGACACCGACATCGCCACCGCCAAGCAGCTCGCCGGTCACGCCAGCGTCGAAACCACCGCCCGCTACGACCGGCGCGGCGAACAGGCCCGCCAGCGCGCCGCCGAGAAGATCCACGTGCCCTACTTCCCCTCCGAGATCCGCGAGGGATGACGTCTGGCATATCCCCTGATCTCGGCAAGGAGTCGCGCAAGACCGCGATGTCCTCTGCCGCGCATGACTAAAGAACCATTGACTCCCTCGTACCTGTCGCTTACACTCAGTCTATCGTAATCGTGAGGGGGGGGCTATGCGTTTCCGTGCGCGTCTTCAGCCTGATGGAACCTGGCTCGAACGGGAACTTCTCCGTCGCGCCTGGACGTACCAGGATCTTGCCCAGCATGCCGGGATTAACCGCATGACGATCTATTTCCTGCTCCACCCGGGTACGTACGGCAGCCGCCGCAAGATCCGTCACGGCACGCTCATGCCACGCACGGCACGTGCCATTGTGGAGGCTCTGGTCGGCCCGGACGGCTCTATCGCTGATATGCTTGAGCGCTATTTTGAGGTGGATCGCCGTCCCGTGGATCGTCGCACGGCCTCGTCCTGAGTGCATCACGGGTGGGTTAGCGAGTCGGGGTGCTATGTCTGCTCTTCGTCGCCCGTCCCTTCCCGAACATGGTCAGCTCGTTGACGTGCGCCAGCGCCGCTATGTCGTTACCGAGATACGTCAGAGTACCCTACCTCCTGACCCGCTCGCGGCGTACGACCCCACTCCACAGCACCGAGTCACTCTCGCTTCGGTCGAGGATGATGCCCTTGGTGAGGAACTTCAGGTCATCTGGGAGATCGAGCCGGGTGCCCAGGCCATCGAGGGTGCGACACTCCCCCCGCCCCACGGGTTCGATGACCCCCACCGCTTCGATGCCTTCCTTGACGCGGTGCGCTGGGGTGCTATCGCCAGTGCCGATGTGCGTGCCCTCCAGTCTCCTTTCCGCTCCGGCATCACCATTGAAGACTACCAGCTCGATCCGGTCGTGCGTGCCATTCAGATGCCCCGCGCCAACCTGCTCATCGCTGATGATGTCGGCCTCGGCAAGACTATTGAGGCGGGTCTGGTCGTCCAAGAGCTGATTTTGCGCCACCGTGTCAGGTCGGTTCTCATCGTCTGCCCGTCCGCGCTTCAGATCCAATGGCGCGACCAGATGCGTGATAAGTTTGGGCTGGCCTTCCGCATTGTTGATACCGAATTGATGCGTGGCCTGCGCCGCTCACGCGGCCTGCACGTTAATCCTTGGACCCACTTCCCGCGTCTGATTACCTCGGTGGACTTCCTCAAGCGTGAGCGGCCCATGCGCCTGTTCCGTGAGGTTCTGCCTGGTCCCGATGAGCCGTCTTACCCCCGCACCTTCGATCTCCTGATTGTGGATGAGGCCCACAACGTAGCTCCCTCGGGTCGAGGGAAGTACGCGACGGACTCCCTGCGTACGTTGGCCATTCGCACCCTTGCCCCGCATTTCGAGCACCGCCTGTTTCTTTCGGCTACGCCGCACAACGGCTACCCTGAGAGTTTCACCGCCCTTCTGGAGTTACTCGACCCCCAGCGATTTGCGCGTGGCGTCGCACCAGAGCGCCGCAGTCTGCTTGCCGTGATGGTGCGCCGCATGAAATCGGAACTGCCGCCGCGCTGGGACGGCACGCCGCGCTTCCCCCCGCGCACCCTGGAGGCCATTGAGGTTGCTTATACCCCGGAGGAGGTGCGTGTCCACCAGGTGCTGCGCCACTACACGCAGTTGCGCTTGAAGGGAGCCAGCGACCAGACGGAGCAGGTGGCCAGCGAGTTCGTCCTCACGCTGCTCAAGAAACGACTCTTCTCCTCACCCGAGGCGTTTGCCCGCACCCTCGCCCAGCACACCCAGTCGTTGGAGACTGCCCGCACGCGCGGTGCCCGCCCGACCCGCACCCCGGTGGGACTCTTGCGCACCCAGTTGGAGCAGGCGGATGAGGAGTTTGGCGACGACGAGGTGGCCGACACCACCCTCGACGATACTCTCGATACGGCGACGCGCCTCTTTCGCGAGTTGACGCCGGAGGAGCGAGCGCTGCTGGACGAGTTGCGGGCATGGGCAGAGGACGCACGTGGCCGACCCGACCAGAAAACCCACGAGCTGATTCGCTGGCTGAAGGCGCAGTTGCTTACCCCCGATGGCCAGTGGACCACTGAGCGCGTGATTATCTTCACCGAGTATCGCGACACTCAGCGTTGGCTGCTCCAGATGTTGACCAGCGCCGGACTCGGCGGCGGTGAGCGCCTGATGAGCCTCTACGGCGGGATGCCTACCGACCAGCGCGAGCGGATTAAAGCGGCCTTCCAAGCCCACCCGGATGTTGCACCCGTGCGGATTCTGCTCGCCACCGACGCGGCATCCGAGGGCATTGACCTCCAGAACCATTGCTCTCGGCTCATCCACATTGAGATTCCCTGGAACCCCAATCGTATGGAGCAGCGCAATGGGCGCGTGGATCGCCACGGCCAGCATGCCGCCTCGGTACAGATCTTCCACTTCGTTAGTAAGGGCTGGAGGGATCGCCAGGTGCGCGATGCCTTGGCCCCCAACGAATTGGCAGCCGACCTGGAGTTCCTGATGCGGGCCGCGTTGAAGGTGAATACCATCCGCGAGGATCTGGGCAAGGTCGGCCCTGTGATTGCCCGTCAGGTTGAGGAGGCCATGCTATTTCAGTACTCTCAACCGAGTCGTGATAGGGGAGTAACCGGCCAACCTTACCAGCTAGATTATAGCTCATTTGACCGTACAGTCGAAGAAGCTGTGCGTACTGCTGAACCAGCGCGTCGGCTGCTGAAGTTCGAGCGGCACCTGCGTGAGCAGATCGCCAAGCTCCACGAGCAACTCCAGGAGACCCGGCGTGACCTGAAGTTAGAGCCGGGGCGCGTGCAGACGGTGGTACAGATCGCCTTGGAACTCGCCAACCAGCCCCCGTTGCGCCCCACGATCATCGCGGGAACCCCGGCCTTCCACGTCCCCGCGTTGACCGGCAGTTGGGCCGCGTGTGGCGAGGGTCTGACCCACCCGCACACCGGCGTCATGCGCCCAATTATCTTTGACCACGCCCTGGCTGATGGGCGCGACGATGTGGTGCTGGCGCATCTGAACCACCGACTGGTGGCAATGGCCTTACGTCTCCTGCGCGCCGAGGTTTGGGCGACGGGCGGGCGCGGCAAGCTGCATCGGGTCACGGCGCGAATCGTGCCAAACGACACTTTGGAGCTACCGGCGCTGGTCGGCCACGCCCGGCTGCTGGTGTTAGGTGCCGACCATCAGCGACTCCACGAGGAGCTGATCGTCGCCGGTGGCCTGCTGCGCGAGGGTCGCTTCGCCCGTATGAATCTCACCGAGACCCAGCGGGCATTGGCGGCGGCAACGGATCGCCCGGTGTCCGCCGCGATGCAGGAACGTGTAGCGGCCCAGTGGCCGAAGCATCAGGATGCGCTCCTCGCGGCACTGGAGGCGCGTATGCGCGAGCGAGCGACCAGCATGGAGAAGCAGATCAGCGAGCGGTGTGACAAAGAGGTCGCAGACATCACCGCCATCCTGACAGAACTCCAGCGAGCGATTGCGACCGAGCTGGACGAGCCGACCGTGAGCCAGATGATTCTGCCGGACTTCTCGGATACCGAGCGCGATCAGTTTGCCCGCAATCAGGATAGCTTGCGTGCCCGTCTGGCTCAAATCCCCGGCGAAATCGTGGGAGAGACCGCCGCCATCCGCGCCCGCTATGCCAACCCCAGCCCCCGGCTCTTCCCGGTCGCAGTGACGTTTTTGGTACCGGAGCGGATGGCATCATAACTTTCGATGACCACAGGTTTCAGCGATACCTTGGAATAACGAGGGGCTGGTTGATATGGAAGAGGCCGAATTGTTGCAGTCACTACTTGCGACAAAAGTCCCACTGGCGACCAAGTGCGCGAGAAATCTTCAGCCAAAGAATCTGGAAAGTCGTTCACGCGCCACTTGCAGACGTGGTACCACGTGGCCTTTGGGCCGCACCTTCCCGAATCATTATCTGGGAGGCTCTACCACGAGTCCTACAGTCCCCACCTTGCAGGAGACGACGACCAACAATCCTTCACCAGCACCTACAGATGGACAACAGTCGAACACTCCAACCTCAGGCGAAACAGGAACTTCTGATTCCGCCTCAGTAAAACAGAACGTAGTTCCAAGTTGCCACGATGCCATCATCTTCGTTCCTGGATTCGATTCGCAGGACACGGATCTGTCGTGTGAGGATATTTCCAAGCTCATTGCCCGTGCGATTCAGGGCAATGACCCAAGAACGGCGTACCGCGTTGCTACAAGCAAAATCAGCGAGGAAGATTACGGCCCCGAGCGCAAACTCCAGACCCAGGTATGCACGATTTCGTACACGAAAAAATCGGATGAGGTTCCGATCAAGCGGCTGGACATCTTCAAGATAACGTATCACGATCTGCTGCTCAAATCGTTCAACGCACGTTCGTTCCTTGGGAAGATTGTGATGCTGATCTTGGTCGTCTTGCCGATCACGCTACGGTTTATCCTGCATAGTCATAAAAGTGGTGGTAAGTCGCCTATGGAGAAGGCACAGTTGCTGATCGCCTGCTCCCTGTTCTTCGTATTAGCCGCCTATGCCAGTCTGCTTATTGCTACTGTTGCGAGTAGTTTCTTGGGAGCAGGAAAAGATATAATCTCTTCCGCGTCCGGAACTTCCCTCGCGACGACCACAGCTCTCGCGACGACCACTGCCTTCGCAACCGGAACCCCCGCCAAGACGACCACTGCCCTCGCGACGACCACCGCCCTCGCAACCGGAACCCCCACCAAGACGACCACTGCCCCCGCGACCGGAACCCCCGCCGAGACGACCTTGAACGATTCCTGGTGGGGATGGATATCTAATCCAAGGTTGCGGCAGTTCATGCTGGTACTCACGGGGCTAGGAGTGTTACTCCCAAACATCCGTGAGCCCATCCGGTACGTCATCCAGAGCATGGGTCCCAAAATCGTCGCGATGGTACTCTATCTTTCGTATGGAGATCGGCGCAATGTTCTGGTCGGACAACTTCGCGACGTACTCGACCATGTGGTGCATAAGTCGGAAGATTCGGAAAAATACGACCGGATCCACCTTGTTGCGTATAGCTTCGGTACAATCATCGCGCTTGATGCGCTGATGCCCCCACAGCCTGATGTGACAAGCGTGTACTTCCGAGAGATCGACTCGGTCACCACGATTGGCTCCCCGTTTGATTTCATCCGCAACTTCTGGCCAAATTATTTTACTCACCGAACTGACCTTCCACAAAATCCGTACTGGATCAACATCTATGCGCCCGATGATATCTTCGGTTCAAACTTTCGCAATGACTCCAAGATTGATTCTGCTTCGAAAGGCGTCTCAATAGGCCGACATCCCGCCAAAAAAAATTCTGCCGAGAAAACATCGCTGAAAGAAGAAAAATCCGGTCAGAACCTGCAAGATTCAGGCTCAGTATCTTCCCCTGGAGAGACAACGCCACCGAGAAAACCAGATCAGAACCTTGCATTAGTCACGCGGATCATGCCCCAAGGTGTGTCTTCGCTCTTCGACATCTTCACCCTGATGGGCATCCGGTCGCACAAGGTTTACTGGGAGCCGATAGATGATCCGCAGATCAACTGCTTCGATCTATGGGTCAATGCGTTGTCCGATGCCCATCATCCGCTCTTTCCTGATTCGCAGAAGACAAAAACTCATTGAGGTCTTCCCATGTCCATCGCCCGTCATCACGCCGAATGGCTCTCGCTGGTTGAGATCTCCGGCCCCTTCCTGAGCATGCCGGTGCTGCTGCGCGTCTTCCCGCAGGGCCTTGATGCTCACGACCCCGAGGTCAGTAAAGCGGTGCGCCGCGCCCTGGAGGAATGGCAGGACAACCAGCAGGGTCTGCGCCCCGACCTGGCTATTCATACGGCCTGGGTGCGCTTTGTGCTGCGTGAGGTACTGGGCTTCCCTGATGATCTCATTTGGGTCTCGGGTCTTGGGTCTCGGGTCTCGGAAGGTAAGGCTTCTGATAGGCAGTACTTCCAGTTGAGTCAGATTGCGGTGAGCATCGCTGAACATGGGGAGATCTTGCGACCGGATCTGGTGATTGGACGGCTACAATCAGACCCAAGACCCGAGACCCAAGACCCGAAGCCTCGCCTCCTCATCCAGATCGTTCCCCCCGCCCAGGATCTCGACAAGCCACTCAAAGACCATCGCTGGAAGGCGTCGCCCGCTACGCGCATGGCCGAACTGCTGCGCGGCACCGGCGTTCGCCTCGGCCTGCTCACCAACGGCGAACGCTGGATGCTCGTCCACGCCCAACCCGGTGAGACCGCTGGATTCAGCTCGTGGTATGCCTCGCTCTGGCTCGATGAGCCGGTCACGCTGCGTGCCTTCCGCTCGCTGCTCGGCGTCGCTCGCTTCTACGGCGTCGCCGACCCCGACACCCTGGAATTGTTGCTCACCGAGAGCGCCTCCAACCAGCAGGAAGTCACCGACCAGCTTGGCTATCAGGTGCGCGAGGCCGTGGAAGTCCTTGTCCAGACCTTCGACCGGATTGATAAGGACCAAGGCCGGGCGCTGCTCCAGGATGTGCGGGAGTCGATGCTCTATGAGGCGGCGCTGACCGTGATGATGCGCTTGGTCTTCCTTTTCTCGGCAGAGGAGCGCGGTCTGCTGCTCCTCGGCAAACCGATGTACGACCAGCACTACGCAATCTCCACCCTACGCGCCCAGCTTCGCGCCGCTGCCGATGAGACGGGCGAGGAGGTATTAGAGCGCCGTCATGACGCATGGAGCCGCCTGTTGGCGACCTTCCGCGCCGTTTTCGGTGGTGTGCAGCACGAAGATCTGCGCCTGCCCGCCTACGGGGGACACCTCTTCGACCCGGAGCGCTTTCCCTTC
>Ga0007797_1000202_pt1 | contig 17484 bp, 14 predicted proteins | sample CryBogmetaGMA25M_FD_60364 | JGI IMG/M metagenome (GOLD analysis project Ga0007797, IMG submission 60364) | Freshwater microbial communities from Crystal Bog, Wisconsin, USA - MA2.5M | ecosystem: Environmental > Aquatic > Freshwater > Lake | place: Crystal Bog, Wisconsin, USA | collected 2009-07-06 | reverse complement strand
CGCGTCCTCGCGTCCTCGCGTCCTCGCGTCCTCGCCTCCTCGCCTCCTCGCCTCCTCGCCTCCTCGCGTCCTCGCGTCCTCGCCTCCTCGCCTCCTCGCCTCCTCGCCTCCTCGCCTCCTCGCCTCCTCGCCACACGGTAAAGCTGGACAGCGGCAACGGTTTTTAGTCGATGACCCGGATCACACGGGCCGGTACGCCACCCACCAGCGTATGGGGGGGCACATCCTTCGTGACCATCGCGCCGGCGGCAACAACACTGCCCGCTCCAATGGTCACTCCTGGCAAAACGGTGCTCCTCGCCCCAATCCAGGCACCATCTTCAATTGTCACCGGGGCTATGGAGAGTTGTCCAGCCCGATGTTCTCTACCCCCTATGTGGTGGGATGATGTCATGAGCATTACTTCATGCCCCAAAGCAGCATGATCACCGATTGTGATCGATGCGTTCAGATCGAAGAAGCAGTTTACATTAATCACGACATCACAGCCAATATGCAGGCGGCGGCGAATATCGCCAAGCCCATGCATATGCGGCGTGCCCATCACAATTGTGCCGCGCCCAATATCGATTCCTGCCAATTTCAGGATATGCCTGCGAAGCCGTATGCCTGCATAGGACGGGATAATGCCAGTGATAGAACGAACAAGGATCATGCATGGGTGGAATTCGCTGATCTCTTCACGAATCACCGTTCGGATCTTTGTTGTTAGCCCAGTAGGTTCGTGTGCTATTTTTTTCATACCTATGGCTTGAGGTGAATCAGGGTTATCGAGTATGGTGTGAAGGTGTAATCGAGAACGCCGACGGTGGTACCAAGATCTTTGGCTGGCGCGTCAGAGAGGTCGGAAGCGGGGTTTGAAACCCCATTAAAGCTGCTCTCGGTCGCCTCTAAATTCTTAGCGGTAAATATATCGGCTGACGCATGGAGAACGCCCGATGCTCCTGCAATCTGAAGTTGAACATCGAGAGGAGCATTCGTCTTATTAATGGCGAGGAGGCTGAGTTCGCCATCCTTGGTTCGGCCAGCGTAGACACTGAGGGTTGAATCATTCGGCAAGGGCGAGTCGACGGGCAGGAGCGTATCTCCAAACTGACTCCAGAGCTTTAGCGCGTAATACTGAGGTGTACGTCCCCCACCATCCGCACTGAGCAAGCCATAATCGGTACCATTGTTAGCTTTCCCGTTCGCTAACGCCCACTGGTTGGCCATCGTCACCCCATTGATGGCCATTTGCCCGATCATATCGGCGATAAAGAGCGCGTTGGTGGCCTGAGTCATGATCTGGCCATTATCGAGATCCTGGAAGGCCACTAAGTTATACTCGGTAATGGCGACGGGAACGCGCCGACCATTGGCAAGCTTGTCGAAGGCCGCATTGGTCGAGTCCATCACGTCCTTCCAGATCGTCTCGGGACTAGCGAGGACGTCCGCTGCGCTCTCGGGTTGCTTGCTGTAGGGGTAGAAGTGAATGCTATAGAAGTCGAGGTCTTCTCCCCCCTTCTCAATCACCTTGTTCCCCCAGCCAGACCAATCGCCAGGATGAGGTACGCCAACGGCACCAATCAGGATGGTTGGATCAACGGCACGCATCGCCGCACGGAATTCCAGATAGCCCTCGTGGCGATCAGCGCCGGAGCCTTTGCCAAGCATATACTCGTTGCCATCACATGTCCAAACGTCTTCCCACCCCCAACTCGCGCAGAGACTGCCACCACTATCGGGTTTACCGCCATACACCTCGTTACCAACTTCCCAGAGCTTAATGGGCATGGGGTTGGGATTGCCGTTTTTTGCCCGTAGTTTCGCCCAGTCACCGACCGTCTTCCAGTCTTGGCCACGGATGTCAACGCCAATCAGCGTCGTATCATTCACCGCGCCATTGAAGAACGCCACTAGGGCGGCGGCCTCCTTCGATGTTCCGTTTATCGAAACTGTCCACATAGCTTGCGTCCCTGTGGCACGCACAAAGTTGAGAAAATCTGTTGGTTTCGCCGCCCATGTCCAATAGCAGCCTTTGCTATCGCCCATTTCACAGGCCAGCCAACTGTAGCTACTGCTCCAACTGCCACCGGGAAGACGCAACAGCGGTGAACCAAGCGCCGTTGTGCGGGCGCGAATGTCCTTATTGCCGAGCCTGTCCGGGCCGAGCCATGCAGGGAGGTTGGTTCCGAACAGTCGCGGATCAAGGGAAAGCGTTGTCCCGGCCGCATTTATCGCGATCACGGGTCGGCCATCGGCGGGTGGGGAAAAGGCGGTTGGCGACGGCTTTCCGTCCGGTGACGGAGTCACGTTATCGGGGTTAGGTGTCTGCGCTGCGGGCTGAGGAGGTGTCCACGATGAGGACGTAGGGCTTGTGGACATCGAACAGCCGCCCATCGCCACTAGACTTACGAGAAGGACAAGGAGAAGATGTCGTCTTTGCATGGGAAATCCTCTTGGATATATCTAACGCCCGCCGTACTGTTTTTTATAATACTCCAGGTATTCCCCCGATTTGATTGGTCGCCACCAATCCTCGTTTTCCACATACCAGCGCACCGTGCGCTCCAGCGCCGCATCGAAGCTATGTTGGGAACGCCAGCCCAACGCACGTAATTTACTACAGTCCAGGGCGTAGCGCCGGTCGTGGCCGGCCCGATCCGTGACGTGCTGGAGCAGGCTGTGGGGTTTCCCAAGGATGTCGAGAATCTTGCGAGCCATCTCGATATTTGGCGTCTCCACCTCGGTGCCCACGTTATAAATTTCGCCCAATTGGCCCGTGTGCAGCACCAGGTCAATCCCCTCACAGTGGTCAAGGACGTACTGGTAGTCGCGCACCTGAAGGCCATCGCCGTAGATTGGCAGGGGGATATTGTCAATCGCGTTGGTCGCGAAGAGCGGGACGGCCTTCTCCGGGTAGTGGAACGGGCCGATGTTATTGGAACCACGGGTGGTGGTTACAGACAGACCGTAGGTGATGAAGTAGGCGTAAACAAGGTGTTCGGCACCGGCCTTGCTGGCGGAGTAGGGGCTACGCGGCTCCAGGGGGTCGCCCTCTTTCGAGCGCTGCGGCTCGGGGATCGTTCCATAGACTTCGTCAGTGCTAATCTGGTGGAATCGCTCCAGCTTGCGCTCGCGGGCCACTTCCAGCAGCGCCCAGGTGCCGTTCACATTGGTGCGGATGACGGCGTCTGGCTCAAGGATCGAGCGGTCAACGTGAGTCTCGGCGGCGAAGTTGATGATCGTGTCAATCTTGTGCGCGTCCACGGCGGCGCGCACGGCGTCAATGTCACAAATATCGCCGCGCACAAAGGCCAGTTGCGGGTTGTCCTTTGCGTGCGCCAAGTTCTCCATACGACCGGCGTAGGTGAGCTTATCGTAGACCACAATGCGGTAGGCGGGGTACTTCTCCAGCATGTGGTGGACGAAATTTGAGCCGATGAATCCGGCACCGCCGGTGATGAGCAGGTTCTGCATATCTATAATCTCACCAGTAAAACGGTTTGTTCTCGCGATAGAAGGCGATAGTACGGGCAAGCCCCTCGCGCAAGCTGACCTGCGGCCGCCAGCCGAGTCGCCCCTGGATAAAGCGATAGTCACCGTAGTAATCACCAATATCAATGGGCTTGCGGTCGGAGGGGAAGGGGATGATTTCATAACTGCCGCCGCCCGCGATGTCAACGACGAGGGCGGCCAAGTTCTTTAGATTGATCGTCTCATCGCTGCCGAGGTTGAAGATCTGGCCGTGAGCGCTGGGCGTTGATGCGGCAAGCAAGAGCGCCTCCACACAGTCATCCACATAGGTAAAATCGCGTATCTGCATCCCATCGCCCCAGATCTGGATAGGCACGCCATCAAGGAGATTCTTGATCCAGATGCCCAAAAAGGTCTGGCGTGCATCCTTCACCCGCATGCGCGGACCATAGGTGTTGGTCAGGCGCAGGGCACAGGCGCGCACCCCGTAGACGTTGTTGTAGAGAATGTGGTACCACTCACCGGCCATCTTATTGATCCCGTTGACATCGGTGGGGTGCAGCAGGTGACGCTCATCGACGGGCAGGTAGTCGGGTTTGCCGTAGATCTGGCGCGTACTGGCGTAGACCAGTTTGATTGTGGGGTTGTGTTTGTGACACGCCTCTAAAATCGAAAGCTGGGCACGACAGTTGATCTCAAGATCGGTATACGGATCGCGCATCGAGTCCATGTGGCTGGTCTGTCCGGCCAAATTGAACAGATAATCTTTGTTCTGAACCAGGTGGTTCATCGAGTATTCGTCACGCACATCGGCGATATTCACCCGCAGGCGGTGTTCGATGTCAATGATATTGTGAAGATTGCCGCCATACTCAGGAATCAGCGAGTCCACCAGCGTCACCTCCGAGCCGAGGTCAAGCAGGCGGCGGGCCAAATTTGCGCCGATAAACCCGAGGCCACCCGTGATCAGGACACGGGCACCCGCGAAGTAGTCGGCAACCGTAAGAATCTGGCTCATGAGGAAAGTCCCTGAATGACTGCGGAGGCCACTTGCTCACCCTCAGCGCGGCGTAGCTCAGGGAACATGGGGAGCGAGAGGATACGTCCTGCCAGGGCTTCGGTATGGGGCAGGCTGCCCACACGGTAGCCGAGCTGAACGTAGGCCGGCTGGAGGTGGGCCGGTTCAGGGTAGTGGACATCACAGCCAATGCCGACCGCCTGAAGGTGGGCGCGCAGTTCATCGCGCCGGTCAGACTCGATGACGTAGAGGTGGTAGACATGTCCAGGAACATCGCTGGGAAGGCGCAGGGGCAACCCGGCGAGGAGTTGCGCGTACCACCCGGCCCGCTCGCGGCGGGCCGCGTTGCCTGCGTCCAGATAGCGCAGCTTCACCCGCAACAAGGCCGCCTGAAGCTCATCGAGGCGCGAGTTGCGTCCACCACGTTCGGCAGTATGATACTTACGTCCCCAGCCATACATGCGTAGGCGGCGCAAGCGATCCGCGATGTCCGGGTCGTCCGTCGTCAGCGCCCCCCCATCGCCCAGGGCACCCAGGTTCTTGGTGGGATAGAAGCTAAAGCATGCCAGCGTGCCCCACGCCCCGGCCTTGCGCTGCCGACCATCAGCATCACTCGCCCAGGCACCGTGGGCCTGGGCCGCATCCTCAACGACCGGGATCGCGTGACGCTGGGCGACCGCCATGATCGCCGACATATCGGCGAGACGACCGAAGAGGTGGACCGGCATGATCGCCTGTGTACGCGACGAGATCGCCGCTGCCAGAGCCTGCGGATCCATCGTGTGGGTCGCCGGATCAACGTCGATCAGCACCGGGCGGGCGCCGACTTGAAGGATAGCGGCCACCTGGTACATACACGCATTGGCGACGGTGATCACCTCGGCGCCGGGGCCGACTCCGAGGGCGGCCAAGGCGAGGTACAGCGCCTCGGCCCCGCTAGCCACACCGACACAGTGGGCAACGCCACAGTAGGCGGCAAACTCTTCCTCGAAGGCAGTCACCTCACGGCCAAGAATATACCAGCCACTTTCGATGACGCGGGCGATAGCCGTATCAAGCTCAGCGCGTATCGAAATATTCTGGCGGCGCACATCGCCAAAGGGAACAGCCAGAGGATTCATTATGCCTCGCGGAAAGAGCTTTCCATTGACGGATTGTACCATGCTGAACTCCCAGGGTTGATGCAACGTCACCCTCCGTCCCTCAGCCCTTGCCCCTCTCCCTCACGGGGGGAGGGGAGATTCCGCAGCAGGACGCCTCCAACTTCCCCTCTCCCGTTCAGGGAGAGGGGGCTAGGGGGTGAGGGCTGTCCGGCGATTACACAACTTTGCAACAGCCCTAGTTGATCTCCCCGCCCCGCTGAGCGACGAACCAGCGTAGTGTACAATGGCTCCCAAGTGGCGTTCGCCATCTCAGGCGACATCGATACGGCATAGGCGGACGAGCCGCAGAGAAATCAGGAGTACCTTCGTATGCGCGTTCTCATCACGGGTGGGGCCGGATTCCTGGGGTCACACCTCAGCGACCGCTTCCTGGCCGAGGGCCACACGGTGATTGTGATGGACAATCTGATCACCGGCACCACTGATAATATCGCCCACCTGGCTGGACACGAGCGATTTACGTTTGTTAAGTACGACGTCACCAACTACGTTTATGTCGATGGCCCCCTGGATGCCATTCTCCACTTTGCCTCGCCCGCCTCACCCATCGACTACCTGGAGTTGCCCATCCAGACCTTGAAGGTGGGCGCACTTGGGACGCATAAAGTCCTTGGTCTCGCCAAAGAGAAGAATGCCCGCTTCCTGCTCGCCTCAACATCCGAGGTCTATGGCGACCCACAGGTTCACCCGCAGCCCGAAAGTTACTACGGCTATGTGAACCCGGTTGGCCCGCGTGGGGTCTATGACGAGGCCAAGCGTTTCGCTGAGGCGATAACGATGGCCTACCACACCTTCCACAATGTTGACACGCGGATCGTGCGGATCTTCAACACCTATGGCCCACGTATGCGCTTGCGCGATGGCCGCGTGGTGCCTAACTTTATCGCCCAGGCGCTGCGAGGAGAGCCGCTTACCCTCTACGGCGACGGGATGCAGTCCCGCTCGTTCCAGTATGTGAGCGATTTGGTTGACGGGATTTATCGGCTGCTCCTTTCAGATGAAGCGAACCCGGTCAATATTGGCAACCCCGGCGAGTTCACGATCAAGGAATTTGCCGATCTGGTGAACGAGTTAGTGGACAACAAGGGCGGGACGATCACCAAAGACCTGCGCACCCAGGACGATCCCCAAGTGCGACAGCCGGACATCACCAGAGCAACGACCCTCCTGGGCTGGACACCAAAGGTGAGCCTCCGCAATGGCCTGGAATATACGATCCCCTGGTTTCGTGAGGAACTACGGCGGCTTGGCGAGATCTAAGCTCAATACGTTACGCATATGAGAATCTTTCGCCGCTCAGCCCTCACCCCCCAGCCCCCTCTCCCCATTGAGGGAGAGGGGCAGGGGGTGAGGGGGCAAGGTCGGCTTATTCGAGACACCATGCAACAACTATATGACGTTCTGATTGTCGGCGGCGGGATCGTCGGTCTTTCAACCGCAATGGCTATCCAACAACAGTACCCCTGGGCACAGGTGGCGGTCTGTGAAAAAGAGACCCGCTGGGCCGCGCACCAGACTGGCAATAACAGCGGCGTGATTCACGCCGGGGTCTACTATAAGCCAGGGAGTCTGAAGGCCCAGTTCGCCCGCAAGGGGCAACGCTCAATGGTGGAATTCTGCCAGGAGCAGGGGATTGCCTACGAGGTATGCGGCAAGCTGATCGTTGCGACGACACCGGGTGAGATCGAGCGGCTGGAGAATCTCTACCAGCGGGCCTTGGCGAATGGCCTGGAGGCGCAGCGGGTCGGCCCGGAAGAGATCCGTGAACGTGAGCCACACGTGCGGGCCGTTTCTGGGATCTACATCCCGAGCACGGGGATCGTCAACTATACCCAGGTAACGGAAGCCTACGCACGGATTGTCCGCGACCACGGCGGCGACCTACACCTCGGCACCAAGGTCAGCGCCATCAGCGAACGCCGCGATGTGGTGGTGGTCAAGACAAACCGGGGGACGATGCAGACCCGCTTCCTGATCAACTGCGCTGGCCTGCACAGCGACCGGGTGGCGAAACTCGCGGGTGCCCGCACCGGCATGAAGATCATCCCTTTCCGTGGCGAGTACTACGAACTGGTACCCACCAAACGCCATCTCGTGAAGGGGCTGATCTACCCGGTGCCCAACCCAAATTTCCCCTTCCTCGGCGTCCATTTCACGCGTATGATCGATAGCACCGTCCACGCTGGCCCAAACGCGGTACTGGCCCTCAAGCGCGAGGGCTACAAGAAGACCGACATTGATCTGCGCGATCTGGGCGACGTGCTGGGCTACCCGGCCTTCTGGAAACTCGCCGGTAAGTACATGGACGAGGGTCTCAAAGAAATGCTGCGCTCCGCAAGCAAGGCGCTCTTTGTCCGCAGTATGCAGCAGATTATTCCCGAGATTCGCGCCAAGGATGTGGTGCCGACCCACGCCGGTGTGCGTGCGCAAGCCCTGATGCATGACGGAACCCTCATGGACGACTTCGTGATTATCAGTAGCGGCCGCGCCATCCACGTATGTAATGCACCGTCACCGGCGGCAACCGCATCGATTGAGATCGGTAAGGCCATCATAGAACGCATGCCCCCGCTAGAGCGCCGCATCACCAGCGCCACATAGGATCATCCTAATATAGCAATCCTAAACTGGTTATGAAAAGGAGTCGAGCCTTTAGGCGGCCTTATCCGGCTAAAGCCTTGACTCCACACAACAACCCCAAGAGGATTGCTATAGTCGCGATGGACGCCCGCTGATCCGTGTAGAGACAATGTCACATGAGAGAATACTATGTTGTTTATACCCACCGATCTCGTCGGTGCGTTCATCATTGATGTGCAGCGATTTGAGGATAACCGTGGCTTCTTCGCCCGCACGTGGTCTATCAACGAATTCGAGAGTCGGGGGTTGGTGTCGCCCATTGTCCAGATGAACCTCTCGTACAACCACACCAGCGGCACCCTGCGAGGCTTGCACTTCCGGCACGCGCCCTACGCCGAGACAAAGCTCGTACGCTGCGTGCGTGGAGCCATCTTCGATGTGATCATCGACCTTCGCCCCGATTCTCCATCCTACAGGCAGTGGATCAGCGTCGAACTAACCGCAGAGAACCGCCGTGCCATCTATGTCCCCGAAGGGTTTGCCCACGGCTTCCAAACCCTGATGGATGATGTCGAGGTGATGTACCAAGTCTCACAGGACTATATACCTAGCGCCGAAGGTGGTGTACGCCACAATGATCCAGCATTCACCATTAACTGGCCGCTGCCGCCTACCCAAGTAAGCCCGAAAGATATGCAGTGGCCTGATTTTGTGGGCTGAGCAGGATGGACGAGGCATCGTCGCCTGATAGGGTTGTCGCATCCACGCACATCCGCTGGCGCTGATTCGCCCCTCCAGATGTTCGTGGGCTTCCGCACCTAAAGGCAATACTTTTCACATACCGAATCCACCGCCGCTCAGCCCTCACCCCCCAACCCCCTCTCCCAGGGGGAGAGGGGGAGTATTCTGCACCAGAACGCGATCTACCCCCCTCTCCCTAGGGAGAGGGGCAGGGGGTGAGGGAGCAAGGTCGGCAACGGATTTCTTATTTGAGAAGTATTGCACCTAAAGGCAAGCAACCTGTGATAGGATGGGAGATCGTACCCGCGTAGCTCCGCCGTCACTACGTTTGGGTACACCCAATACGAAAAAAGGGGCGATTACCCATGAAGCGTATAACTGCACTGATCGTATGTCTGGCAATGCTCCTGCTGGTATCATGCTCAAAGAGCAAGCCAATCGTTTCGAGTACGCCCGCATCCACGGTCGCTACCGATGCCTCGACCACGACGGCGGGGGGGGCAAATGACATCGCGGGCTTCTCCACAACAGATGCCACAGCTACTGATGCCACCCCTACGCCGCTGCCAGGCATAACCTACACTGTCCAGCGCGCCACCCTTGAAGATCTGCTGACCTTCACCGCAAAGGTTGCTCCGGCACAGTCCGCCCTCTCTTTTTCTCAGGATGGCGTGGTCAAGAGCGTTTTCGTCAAGCCTGGGCAGATGATCACGGAGGGAGACCTCGTTGCTCAGCTCGACCTCGCCGATCTCGAAACCCAACTGAGTAACGCGCAACTCACCGTTCAACAGTCGCAGCGGGCCATTGATCAGGCCACCCAGATCGGCCAACTCGATGTGCAACAGGCTCAGATGAACCTTGATGCCGCACAGAACGATCTTGCACGGACGAAGGCTCCGCCCTCGGCAATCATTCTTGCGCAAGCCCGGGCGAACATCCGCCAATCCCAGGCAAACTTGGACACCGTGCGGAACAACGCATCGCAGGCCAAGAACCAGGCCAAAGCCAATATGGAAAAAGCCGTCAGCGACCTCCAGAGCATCCAAAAAGACTATGGCGAGACAGCCGCACGGCTGAAAAAAGCCAAGGGAAAGGACATCCAAACCTTTCAGGACAAGCTGAAGCTTCTTGACACGCAGATGCGCGCGGCAGAAGCGGCGATAGAAACGGCGTCGATTACCTACGATACGGCGCGCAACAACGAGGCGGCGGCGGTGAGCGATGCCGAGTCAAAGCTCGATCTCGCCAAAGCCCAGCTCGATGATCTCTTAAAAGGTCCAGATAAGTTCGTCATCGCCGACAAGGAACGAGCAGTCCGCGCCGCAGAAATCGCGGTCGCACAGACTCGCCAGCGCACGACGACTGACCCTGCTCTGCTGAAGGCGGTTGAGTCCGGTAAGCTCCAGATCACGCAGGTTCAGGGTCAGATCACCGCCCGCCAGCTTGTCTCACCAATGAGCGGCGAAGTTTCGGCGATCAACCTGCCCCCTGGCTCTGCGAGTATGGCCGGAAACCCCGTGGTCACCCTGATTGATCGCTCCCGCCTGAGTCTCATTGCAAACCAGGCAGCGATCCTTGCAAGTGGGCGCAGTGGCATCCCTCAGCTCAACACCAACCAAGTAATAACCATCACATCTTCGCGTTATAAAGACAGAACCTTCAGCGGTACGATCAGCAAAGTGCCGGTTATTCCAACCGATGGCACAGTGGCAACTGACACGACCTACGCTTTTGCGTTCGATGCGCAAGGATTGATCTTCGATCCCGGCGACCAGACCGAGATTACCATCGTCCTCGGACGCAAAACGAATACGCTCTACCTGCCGCCCGCTGCCATTCGCACCGTTCGTGATCGAAGTACCGTCACCATGCATGTCGGTGATAAGGACAAAAGCGTGGATGTGGTGATCGGTATCGTCACTCCCGACAAAATCGAGATTATCAGCGGGCTCAAAGAAGGGGATGTGGTGCTGGCTGCCAAGTAACCATAGTGCGATACCTCTGGAACGGAGCATTTAACGCGTGTCACCCGTTTTTTGAGCTATGACGAGAGGTGCATCATGCCATCGAATGACACAAATCAGCAACTCGACCCCAAAGCCCTCCGCATGATGGAGAAGTTTGCGAGCCGCCGCTTTCAGCGCACGCGGGTAAACCAGCGGCTACGCTTCGTCATGTCATGGTGGGTCATCCGCAACAAAATCGTCAACAACCTGAAGCGTATCCTTGATATGTCGGTAGCGTGTGTCGCGATCATCTTCAGCTCTCCGATCATGCTCATCACCGCCCTGGCAATTAGGCTTGACTCGCCCGGGCCAATCTTCTTCCAACAGATCCGGGTCGGCAAGTATGGCGAACATTTCCCGTGCTACAAATTCCGCTCGATGTACATCGACGCGGAGCAGCGCAAGGCCGATCTGATGGCAAAAAACGAGGCTGACGGCCCCGTCTTCAAAATGAAGTACGACCCGCGAATCACGCGGGTGGGCCGGATCATCCGCAAACTGAGCATTGATGAACTGCCACAACTGTTCAACGTGATCAAGGGCGAGATGAGCCTGGTTGGTCCGCGCCCGGCCCTGCCAAGCGAGGTGGCAAAGTATAACTACGACCAGATCGGCCGCCTTCACGCCATTCCTGGTATCACGGGTCTCCAACAGGTCTCAGGTCGTAGCGATGTCGATTTTAAGCGCTGGGTCGAACTGGATCTCCAGTATATTTCCGAGCAAAGCATCTGGAAGGATATCGAGATCCTGATTAAGACGATCCCCGCCGTGTTATCCAGCAGGGGCGCATACTAGTGCGACGTGGTGTCCGTTGAGGTCGCCAAGCATGGGGACGCTACCTCCTCACGGGCCTAGACATTCGGAATGCTGTTCTCTCACCGCGAAGATCTCAACACGCAACACTTGTTAGGGGATCTCTGATGCGCAAGTTGCTCGTTGTTCTCGGAGTGCCGGTCGACAACCTGACGATGGAGGACGCCCTCACCCGTTGCGATACGTTCATTGCGGTAGGCCGAGCCACGGGGCGTACCCACCAGATTGCAACCGTCAACGCCGACTTCGTCGTCAACTCGTTGCACGACCCAGAACTCCAACGTATCTTGCAAGAATCCGATATGGCAACTGCCGACGGTATGCCGCTGGTATGGGGTGCCCGTTTGCTCGGTGGGCGCATGCCCGGTCGGGTCACTGGCGCAGATATGGTACCCGCCCTGGCCCATCGTGCGGCGCAAAAGGGCTACTCGATCTTCTTCCTCGGTGCCCGTGAGGGAATCGCCGCAAAGGCTGCCACAATCCTCCAGGAACGCAACCCTGGTCTGATCATAGCTGGGGTCATTTCGCCCCCACCACGCCCGATCCATGAGATGGATCACGCTATCGTGGACGCGATCAAGGCGGCACGACCAGACATTCTGCTGGTGGCGTTCGGCAATCCCAAACAGGAAAAGTGGATCCACATGCATGCCCGTGAGCTTCAGGTGCCCATCTGTATCGGCGTGGGTGGCACATTTGACATGATCGTTGGCGTCACGAAGCGCGCCCCCGTCTGGCTCCAAAAGATCGGCCTCGAATGGGCCTATCGTCTTTCACAGGAACCACAGCGCCTGGCGAAGCGGTACGTCCACGACTTTGGCTACTTCGGCTACTTTTTTGCCCACCAATGGTGGGCCATGCGCCAGGGGCATGCCGTCTCAATGGTGCCACCGGCCCGCCCGAAGGAATCCATACCCACACCGGCGATTGCCCCACCGCTCCCGCCTGCCCCTCCGACCAAGCCGGCCGTCACATCTCCGATTGAGCCGACGACCATCCCTGAACCCGAAATTCCGGTTGCCGCCACTGACGTGGAGGAACCAACGACCCTCGATAGCACCCCGGTACTCGTATTGAAGGGTCGGTTAGACATTAACAACCAAGAGGCATTTGCCTTCCAGGCAAGTTACATGCTTGATCAGTCACCCTACCTGATCATTGACATGGCCGAGGCGACCTTCCTGGACAGTTCCGCCCTCGGCGCGCTTGTGGCGCTCGCCAACCAAGCACGCGCTGCAGACGGGGCGCTCTGGCTCATCGCTATGCCGCCCCAGATCAAAAACCTGTTCAAGCTCGTGCGTCTTGATAGTTTCTTTGAAGTCTACCCCGATGCGGAGTCAGCCGAACGACAACGCCGCCAGTCGCCACAATCAACAACGCCACGCGCAACAAATAACGGGTGGGACGTGGTTCGTCTCCCCCGGATCTTCGATGGCAATAACATCGATGCGATCTTTAATCGCTGCTTCAGCGGCCTCGATCAGAACGCCCACATCGTCGTTGACTTTAGCGAAACGTCGTTTATGTCGAGCGGAGGCATGGTCACACTGCTTAAGCTTGACCGAGCAGCCCGAACCAAAAACGGTGCCCTCCGCGTTGTCGGCTGCTCCAACGATGTTCTTCGCACACTAAAGCTGATCAAACTCGATGGAATTCTGACCGTAATGGACGATATTGCGACCGCAACGAAAGATCCCATCACGCCCACCGCAGATCTCACGAACACACACGCCATATCGGCGAGGTAGCCATGAGCGCGCAGCCTGCTGCGCCTTAGCACGACGAGTTTATGCACGCGATTATTCTCGCAACCGATGAGGAGCGAAAGCTCCCTCCGCTTTCCGATACGATACCCGGCCCCCTCATCCCGGTCGTTGATCGACCCGCAATGGCGATGACCATCGAGATTCTGGCGCGGGCAGGGTTCAAGCGCATCTATGTGAGCCTCTTTAATCATGGAGGTTCTATTGAGTCATACTTCGGAAGCGGAAAACGTTGGGGTGTCGATCTCGCATTCATCAAACAACGTGAGAGTTGGGGTTCGGCTGGCTCGTTAAAATGGGCCACCCATATGCTTAACGATACATTTATTGTGCTGCCTGGCGATGCGCTGATTGATCTGGATGTGGAGGCAGCTCTGTCCTTCCACCAGGCCCACGGCAACCCTGGCACCGCAATTCTTCACTCTCCCGTGCCAAAAAGCACAGCCCCTCTGCTCCACATCAACGCGAACAACCAGTTGGCACCTAACGGCGTTGCCCTCAACGCAACCGGTGCCTTCATCTTCGAGCCACGTGTCCTCGGCCACATCCCTAACCGCAGCTACTGTGACATCCTTAGCCAGCTTATCCCGAGTATGGCTACTGCCGGCGAACAGGTACACGGCTACCAGATGACCGGATACTGGAGTCCACTTGATGGATTGGCTTGTTTCCAAGAAGCCCAGCATGTCGTACTCTACAGCGCATTTAGGGAGAAAGCCCATGAAAAAGGAACTGAGGGCCCATCTGCGACTGTGCGCTACCCCTCACTGAGTAGCCACCAGATCGTACCCGGCGTCTGGGTAGGGCTCAACTATTCGATCCATGCGACAGTTAAAATAGCTGCCCCCGTCTACATCGGTGATAACAGCTATATTGGACACGAAGTTGAACTCGGTGCAGGCACCGTCATCGGATCCAACGTCGTCATTGATGACGAAGCGACCATCCTCAACAGTACGATCCTCAGCGAGACGTACGTAGGCCAGTTGCTGCACCTTGAGAACCGTATCGTCTGCCCGAACAGCATTAGCGACCCGGAGTCGGGCGAGACAACCGCCGTAGTGGACCCCTTCTTACTCAGTCACGTAGGTGCGCAACCCGAAGGGCCGAGTCGCCTCGTGCGGATTCTCAACAGCAGTGTCGCCATAACCCTTCTCGTTCTTTCCAGCCCGTTCCTGCTCGTATTTTGGGTCGTCGCCTTCATCGGCAGCGGCGGCAGACCGCTCGTCAATCACCCACGTGTAGGACAACGAATCACACGGGAAGACGGCACCCGAGGACTCTACAATTTCAACCTCCTTCACTTTCGCACCCGTCGGCAGAACGGCAGTTATACTCTCGGTGGGCGATGGATGGAACAATGGGAGTTCAACCGACTCCCGGAACTCTTTAATGTGCTACGCGGCGATCTGGTGTTCGTTGGTGTCAAACCATTGCGACCTGAGGATGTCCTGCACTTAAGCGAGGAGTGGCAACAGAAGCGCCACGACTTTCCCGCTGGGATCACCGGCCTATGGTACCAACAGACCGAGCCAGATAGCGACGTGGATTCGGTCATCATCGCCGATATTTACTACGCAGCAACGCGCACGTGGCGCAGCGATCTCATGCTCTTTTTGCGCACACCCTCGATTTGGTTCCGTCGGAATGCCCGACGCAGACGATCTCAAGATGCTCTAACCCACAACGACGATGTGGGAAGCTGATGACGTTTTTTTCTAGTGCGTACTCTCAGGTACGTAGAAAGTAACAGGATCTTCTCATGGACATGAAGACACGCACGTCCGGTGATATCAATATTTTGGAAATCGCGGGGCGTTTCGATACCAACACCGTTCCTCCCGTTTCTGCCTGGCTTGAACAGGTGACATCGACGCCAAAGGCGCGTGTCCTTGTGAATCTCGGCGAGACAACGTTCGTCGACTCGACGGCGTTAGCGACTCTGGTGCAGGGGTTAAAACGCTGCCAGCAAGTCCAAGGCGAACTATGTGTCTGTAGCCTCCGTCGCCCGGTGTACATGATCTTTGAACTGACTCGTCTTGACAAGGCATTCAACATCTTCGTCGATGAAGAACACGCTCTTCAAGCTCTCAGTAACTAAGGCATGTTTCAAAATGGGTACATTCAGCGTGACAGTCTTGCGATGAGGCGCCGAGGCGATGAGGCGCTCGGATCGAGATCATCGCCTCATCGCCTCGGCGCTGAACTGTCAAACTGGCTTGAAACATGCCTAAGGCACATAGATCGCCGGTACTTTACCGTTTAGGCACGCGCATGGCTTACTGACGTGCTCAGCCTAAAATCTGGAACATCGCACATGCAACCTTGTCTACGACATGGGTCACATTAACTCTACTGAAATAGCCCGTAAAGCCTAGGAGCCTTAGCCCTGGGGTGGAAGAGAAGCACCCATGTGAGCAGCTTTCATTCCCTGACGAACGCACGAATAGACGTATGATATACTAACCGTACTTGTCTATCATAGGTGGTATCGTTTGCGTTCATAAGAACCATTGCGTTTTGTTACGTTTTGTTGCGTCTTATGGTACAATTGTGCCATGAAACTCAGCGAGTACGCACAAAAGGTTGGTGTTCGCTACGAAACCGCATGGCGCTGGTTTAAGGCGGGCACCATTCGCGGGCACCAGCTTCCTACGGGCACCATCATCATCACCGAGGATGAACCCACCGCAACGGCACCCACCCGCGTGGCGATCTATGCGCGGGTGTCTGCGGCGGAGAACAAACCAAACCTGATCACGCAAGCGGATCGCTTGGTTGGCTATTGTGCCGCAAAGGGCTATCAGGTGCATCTGGTGGTCAAAGAAGTCGGGTCGGGGGTCAACGATAGCCGTCCGAAGTTCTTGAAGCTGCTTGCGGACTCCACGATTACGCACATTGTCGTCGAACATAAGGATCGGGCAACTCGGTTTGGGTTTCGCTACATTGAAACGCTCTTGGAGCAGCAGGGTCGCGTGATTGAGGTCGTCAATCAGGCAGAAAATGGCAGAGAGGATTTGATCACCGATCTTGTTGCCATTGTCTCCTCATTTGCGACACGGCTCTACGGGCAACGTCGCGCCAAACGGAAGACGGATGTGATCGTGAAAGCACTGACCGAGGACACCGACGATGCACCTGGTTGAGCAACACATCATTAACCAAAAGGACAGCCGCTTTGGCGAGATTGATGTGGCCGCCTTTGCGGCCAAGAACCTCTATAACGCGGCAAACTATCAGGTGCGGCAGTCCTTCATTCATGCCGGTGTCTATCTGAACTACCACGCGATCCACCGTCAGATGCAAACGACGGAGCAGTATCAGGCATTGCCGCGCAAGGTCAGCCAACAAGTGCTGATGCTGCTTGACCGAAGTTGGAAGAGTTTCTTTGCGGCAATCGCCGCGTATCACGAGAACCCATCAACCTTTACGGGCAAGCCAGGGCTTCCACGCTACCTTAATAAGACCAAGGGGCGCTATGCGCTGGTCTACACGGTGCAGGCGCTTAGTCGCCCGGCGCTTGCCCAGCAGGTGATTAAGCCATCGGGGTTGGCGATTGAGGTCACAACGAAACAGACCCGGATCGCGCAGGTACGAATCGTTCCACGGAGCGGCTTTTATGTGGTGGAGGTGATTTATGAACGAGACGTGGTACCCGCCGCCGTAGACCCGGCGCTGGTGGCGGGGATTGATGTGGGACTGAACAACTTGGCGGCGATAACTTCAAACAAACCCGGCTTCGTGCCGGTTCTTGTTAACGGTCGTCCGTTAAAGCATATTAATCAGTTCTACAACAAGCGCACGGCTCAGCTTCAATCCAAGCGTGGCAGGAAGGGCAGCACCCGCTTGATGGAGCGCATCACGAACCGGCGCAACCGCCAGATCACGCACTACCTGCATACCCACAGCAGACGCATCATTGACATGCTGGTGCATGAAGGCAT
>Ga0007797_1000197_pt1 | contig 17746 bp, 14 predicted proteins | sample CryBogmetaGMA25M_FD_60364 | JGI IMG/M metagenome (GOLD analysis project Ga0007797, IMG submission 60364) | Freshwater microbial communities from Crystal Bog, Wisconsin, USA - MA2.5M | ecosystem: Environmental > Aquatic > Freshwater > Lake | place: Crystal Bog, Wisconsin, USA | collected 2009-07-06 | reverse complement strand
TTTCCAGTCTTTCTACATCCAGAAACTCAAGCTGAGTATGCGCTTGCCCGGACTGAACGCAAAACCGGCCAAGGTTATAAGGGCTTTCATTTTTATGCCGACTCTTCAGTAACCCTTGAGCAGGATTTAGAGCGCCGTGATCTAACAATTAACGCAATGGCACAAGAAATTGATGCTGATGGGAAGCAATTTGGCCCCATTATTGATCCTTATAACGGTCAAGAAGATTTGGCAGCAAAAGTATTTCGTCATGTGTCGGATGCTTTTTCTGAAGACCCTTTACGCTTGCTGCGGATAGCACGATTTTCGGCACGTTTTCCTGAATTCAGAGTTGCCGATCAAACAATGTCTGCATTAAAAGCAATTGTTCAGACAGGTGAGTTAAACGCGCTATCAGCCGAGCGTATCTGGCAAGAGTTGGCTAGAGGCCTAGTAGCTGCTAAGCCTATGCATATGTTTCAGGTCTTATTAAATACTGGCGCCAGTAAATCATTGTTGCCAAGCGTCCTTACAGTAAAGCTTGCAGAAGAACCATGTCGCGAGGAGCTCATTGCTCACTTCGATGCGGCCAGCAATAGCTTGGAGGAGCGTTGTGCCATTACTTTGATGGATCTACCAGCAAATGAAATTCATTCTTGGGCTGAATGTGTCCGGATGCCCATTGAAGTGCGTGACTTTAGTGAGATATTTAGTCAGCTGAGGGTATTGGTTCGGAAGTACGCAGAAACGATATATCAACCTGTGGATGTGCTAGCTTGGTTTAATCGCGCTGATGTTTGGCGTAAGCCAGATCGTGCTCAAGTATTGCTAAACCTCGCCGATAAACTCAGATTCAATGTTTCCGTATTGACGACAGCAATGCGTCATGCTCAGGCATTAAATACTGCAGAGATTATCGCTGGTGTTGAAGCGCAAGATCGCTCTAACGGTGAACGTATTGGGAGTGCATTTGAGGCTGCAAGACTAGCCGCAATTACTGCCGCACTTCAAGCTTAGGTCTTAGAGTCTATTTCTGCCTCGAAGTCCTGGCAGATCTTCTAGAGAATGTTCAGGCAGTAAATCCTTGAGATTTTTAGAAAACGCAAATGCCTTAAAGAGCTCACCCATCTCTGCTTCTGAAAGTAATTTTTGTAATGAATTTGAAATCGGTAGAAAAGTCTCGGGATCACTTGGATCTCCAATCTCGAGAGCAATATCACCAATGCCAGCATCCAGTAAATAAGCTGCTTGGTTAGTCAGAAAGACATCATCGGCATTTTCTGCAAGCGCACTACGTGCTATTTGTGACCATTCTACGTGGGCTGTTAAATCACATAGACCTGGCAGATGAAACGGGTCTTGAATTGCATGATGGCGATGGTGCGCTATCAATGTGCCCTCCAGCCTTTGCGGATGGTAGTACTCGCTTTCAGGAAAGCCATAGTCGAGGGTTAAAAATAAACCGGTATCTAATTGCTTAGCAATTTGACTAATCCACGAATTAGCTAGCGTATGTAATTCAGTAACGTAGCCTTCGGAAAAGCTTCCACTTAAAAGACCTTCGGGCAGTAACTCTTGCTTTACAGGAGGGCCCGCTTTCCAGAGGAGTATGTCATGTTCAAAAGTAACCCCATACCAATACCAAAATCCATGTTGATAAATAATGACGTCACAAGGAATTGCGTCAATCACTTCATTTGCAAGGATGATCCCTTTGAAATTCTTTGGTAATTCAGTCAGCCAATGACATTCAGTGGATAAATTCAGTTTAGTAACAACATTACTAATTCGTTCTTGTTGTCGTTGTGCTAAGTCTGGAGAAATCTCAATGATGTCGTATCGATCCAAGCTAAATCCGAGATCATTTAAGCGGCTAATAATAGAAGTGGCAAGCTTTCCTGTGCCTGCACCGAATTCAAGGATCTGAGTAGGCAAACCCTTTTCTTTGAGACCCTCAAGAACTGGCAATAGTGTTGAGCAAATGGCGGCGCCAAACAAAGGGCTTAATTCTGGGGCTGTCGTGAAATCACCGCCAGTGCCTAATTTATATGCCCCTGCACTGTAGTAGCCCATTCCAGGCTCATACAAAGCCATCTCCATATATTGAGAAAAGGGTAGCCAGCCGTCCTGAGAAGCGATCTGAGAGGCTATTTTGCCCTTGAGGAGCTCGCTATGCTCCTTTTCAAGGCTGGTCAAGGTAATATCCATAGCTCGTTAGTCTAAGAGAATTTAATTGAACTCACCCTTATCCCGTCAACATAAAGCAGTTTTAGTGACTGGCGCTGCCAAACGCCTAGGTCGAGAAATTGCTTTGCAGTTTGCACGCCAGGGATGGGATGTAGCAGTTCATTATGGGCGATCCGAGCAAGACGCCGAAGAAACTGTCAGAGAAATCGAGATGATGGGAGTTAAATCTCTGGCCTTTCAGGCAGATTTGGCAGAAGCAGCAGCTATTCAAAAGCTGTTTTCCACAGTTAGCCAATACTTTGAAAATCTACATTGTCTAGTCAATAGCGCATCTATTTTTGAGTATGATCGTGCGAATTCTGGTTCACCCCTGAGCACTGCAAGCTTACAAAGTCATATGCAGGTCAATTTGACGGCACCAATTTTGCTCTCTCAACTGATGTTTGAGTATCAGAAAAATAATGTGAATAAAACCGGTGCTCATAACTTACCATCTGTTATTCAATTGCTTGATCAAAAGTTAATTAATCTTAATCCTGATTATTTGTCTTACACCTTATCCAAAGCTGCGCTGGCGACTTCAGTTGAAGTGTTAGCATTGGATTTTGCTCCTCACCTCAGGGTAGTAGGCTTAGCCCCTGGAATTTCTTTGCCTTCTGGCGATCAAACCAAAGATGGGTTTGAAAAAGCCCATCAAATGACGCCATTAGGAAAATCTTCAACTCCTGATGATGTTGCTAAAGCAGCTGTATTTTTGGCGCAGGCCAACGCTATTACAGGTACCACTTTATATGTCGATGGCGGCCAGCATTTATTACCTTCATCACGTGATGTGATGTTTAAAACAAATTAATTAGATCATTTATGCATGCCATACTTTCTCATCCTGCACTCGTAGATTGCCGCCGTTTATTTTTGCGTGACTACGAAATTTATATCAATATCGGCGTGCATGATTTTGAGAAAAAAGCAGAGCAACGCGTTATTCTGAATGTAGATCTTTACGTTCCGCTAACAATAAATACTCCAACGCAGGACCTGTTGGATGAAGTGGTGGATTATGACTTTATGCGCGAAACCATTAAGGCACGAGCTTCAAATGGGCATATTCATTTACAAGAAACCTTTTGTGACGATATCGTTACTGCAATGCTAGCCCACCCTAAAGTATTGGCTGCGCGGGTAAGTACCGCAAAACCCGATGTGTATCCAGATTGCCATTCCGTTGGCGTTGAAGTGTTTCGTATTAAGCAGGCTTAAGTGAGCAGTTATGGGTGATATGCGTAAAGTCGTCTTCGAAGAAAACAAGCTAGAGAAAAAACTCTGTCGTCTAGTTGGGCAAGCTATTGGCGACTTCGGCATGATTGAAGAAGGCGACAAGGTGATGGTATGTGTCTCTGGCGGTAAAGATAGTTATGCCATGCTAGATATCCTAATGAAGTTACGTGAGCGCGCACCGATCAACTTTGAGATTGTGGCTGTCAATTTAGATCAGAAGCAGCCTAACTTTCCTGCAGAGATATTGCCAAACTATTTAAAGACTTTAGGCATTCAGTTTCACATTGAAGAGCAAGATACTTACAGCATTGTGAAGCGCGTTATCCCAGAAGGCAAAACAACTTGTGGTTTGTGCTCGCGTTTACGTCGAGGTATTTTGTATCGAGTTGCTGATGAGTTGGGCGCAACAAAGATTGCCTTAGGCCATCATCGTGATGACATTTTAGAGACCTTGATGCTCAATATGTTTTATGCGGGCAAGCTGAAAGGTATGCCACCGAAATTACGCTCTGATGATGGTAAACATATTGTCATTCGTCCCCTCGCTTACGTTCCCGAGAAATTGCTTGAACGTTATGCGGGCGATATGAACTTCCCAATCATTCCATGCGATCTTTGTGGCAGCCAACCCAATTTACAGCGCCAAGCCATGAAAGAAATGTTGCGCGACTGGGAGAAAAAGCATCCTGGCCGTGTCGAAAATCTATTTCGTTCCATGCATCACATCGTTCCATCCCATTTAATGGATGGAGAAGCTTTTAATTTCCAGAATCTAGAGATTTCTACGGAGCTTTCTGGCATCGCCACCAGATCTTTGGGGGATAAGGCTATTGACGAGGCAGAATTAGACGAATTGGCTTGTGGAACCATCATTCAGGGGACTTATAATCCCCCTTTATGAATATCGTCATATTGGCTGCTGGGCAAGGAAAGCGGATGAAATCCGCCCTGCCCAAAGTCCTGCAAACTTTGGCAGGTAAACCCCTTCTTCAGTACGTTCTTAGTACAGCTCTATCTCTACAAAATAAACAGGCTAAAGCTGGTCCGATCGTGGTGGTTGGTCATGGGGCGACTGATGTTAAAGAATTTATAGCCACTAAAAGTAAAGAAGATCCTACTTTTAGCAAGGTCAGCACCGCACTCCAGGCTGAGCAAAAAGGTACAGGGCATGCGCTCATGCAAGCACTTTCAAAACTAGATAATCAAGTGCCTACTTTGGTTTTATATGGTGATGTACCGCTCACTAGTAAAAAAACTTTAAGTAAGTTGGTTAAATTGGCTGATGGTGTACGCGGTGAGGATTCTGCTTTGGCATTACTTACTCAGAACCTTGCCAACCCTACAGGCTACGGCCGCATTGTGCGCGATACCGATGGTTCGGTAAAAGAGATTGTTGAAGAGAAAGATGCAACACCTGCACAAAAATCTATTCATGAAATCAATACTGGAATCATGGTGTTGCCAACAAATTCACTGAAGAAATGGCTCAAAGCCCTTCGTGTCAGTAATGCACAAGGTGAATATTATTTAACAGATGTCATTGCAATGGCTGTTAAAGATGGCGTACCTATTCGTACAACACAGGCTGATGAGGAGTTTGAAACTATCGGCGTGAATAGTCGTGAGCAACTTGCCGCTCTAGAGCGGGTGCATCAACTCAATATTGCAAACCTATTAATGGATGCTGGCGTTTCACTAGCTGATCCAGCACGCATTGATGTACGTGGAACGCTTGAATGCGGTAATGATGTTTTTATTGATGTGGGTTGCATCTTTGAGGGTTGCGTTACTTTGGCGTCCGGTACAAGGATTGGCCCTTATTGCATCATTCGCAATAGCGTAATTGGCAAGGCTGTTGCTGTACATGCATATAGTCATATTGATGGCGCTAAGGTTGGCAATCAATGCGTTGTTGGCCCATATGCACGCTTACGCCCAGGCGCTGACTTATCGAACGACGTACATATTGGTAACTTCGTTGAGGTCAAGAACAGCAAGATAGCTGCCAACAGCAAAGCAAATCATTTGGCCTACGTTGGCGATTCTATTGTGGGATCCAGAGTTAATATCGGCGCAGGTACGATTACTTGCAACTATGACGGCGTTAATAAGCATCAAACCATTATTGAGGATGATGTTTTCATCGGCTCAGATACGCAGCTAGTTGCTCCAGTGAGAGTGGGTCGTGGTGCTACATTAGGCGCAGGTACAACTCTCACAAAGGATGCACCAGCTAATCAGTTGACGATATCAAGGGCCCGACAGGTTTCTCTGCAGTGGAAGCGCCCTGTGAAGCAAGAGAAAAAGTCTGTCGCGAAGAAAGTCCCTAGCAAGAAAGTAGCCATCAAAAAAACCGCAAAGGGTAAAAAATAATGTGCGGAATTGTTGGTGCAGCATCCCATCAAAATATTGTTGATGTTTTAGTGGAAGGCTTACGTCGCCTAGAGTATCGCGGCTATGACTCATGTGGTTTTGCAGTGATCAATGGTAATGATGTAAAACATCCAATTAAAAGAGCTCGCACTACAGCTCGTGTTTCGGAGTTGGCTGAGCAAGGTAAAGAATTTATTGGCACTGTTGGGATCGCCCATACACGCTGGGCTACTCATGGCAAGCCAGATACGCAAAACGCACATCCGCATATTTCTAATGATCTCGTTGCGGTAGTACACAACGGCATTATTGAGAATTACGAAACTCTACGCTCAGAATTAAAGTCTGCTGGCTATGTGTTTACCTCTGAGACTGATACCGAAGTGATTGCCCATTTGATTCATCAGCAATATATTGCAGATGGCCAAAAAGAGCTTGCTCAATCGGTTAGGATGGTTTTGCCTAAATTACATGGTGCCTACGCTATTGGTGTGATTTCTCAAGATAGCCCCAGTACTTTAGTTGGTGCACGTGCAGGCTCCCCTTTGGTTGTGGCCTTAGGCGATCATGAGAACTTTTTAGCTTCAGATGCGCTTGCCTTAGCTGGACGCGCTAGTTTCATGATGTATTTGGAGGAAGGCGATATCGCAATTCTTAAAGCAGATAGCGTCCAAGTCATCGATCAATCTGGAAAGTCTGTGGAGAGAGATCGTAAGCCAATGCCTGCACAAGCAGATTCTGTCGATCTTGGTCCCTATCAGCATTACATGCAAAAAGAGATCTTTGAGCAACCTCGGGCGATTGGCGATACCTTGGCCAATATCGCTTCTTTTGGCCCACAGCTGTTCGGTGCCAATGAAAAAGACTGGGAGGCATTTGATCAAATTTTGATTCTGGCCTGCGGTACAAGCTATTACTCAGCATGTGTTGCTAAATATTGGCTTGAAGATATTGCTGGTATTCCCACACAAGTAGAGATTGCTAGTGAATATCGTTATCGCACTAGTGTCCCAAGTCCTAAAACACTCATCGTGGTGGTTTCTCAATCGGGGGAGACCGCAGATACCTTAGCCGCATTACGACACGCCAAGAGCCTAGGACATCAATTTACTCTTGCGATTTGTAATGTAGCTAGTAGCGCAATGGTTCGAGAAACTAATTGGCATTTCTTAACAAAGGCTGGCACTGAGATTGGTGTTGCATCTACCAAGGCATTTACAACGCAGTTACTGGCCTTATATCTTTTAGCAGTCTCTATCGCAAAACGTGCAGGAAAAATTTCTGCGGAGAAAGAAAAAGAGCTTCTGCGGGAATTGCGTCATCTTCCAAAAGCATTGCATGCAGTATTGGCTCTAGAGCCTCAAATTATTGCTTGGAGTGATGCGTTTTCTAAATGTGAAAATGCCCTCTTCTTGGGGCGTGGCTTACATTACCCAATTGCGCTTGAGGGGGCACTGAAGCTAAAAGAAATTTCATACATTCATGCTGAAGCCTATCCAGCAGGCGAGTTAAAGCATGGTCCGCTGGCATTGGTAACCGAAAAGATGCCGGTTGTGACCGTAGCTCCAAAAGATGAGTTATTGGAAAAACTCAAATCCAATATGCAGGAAGTGAAAGCACGCGGTGGTAAGTTATATGTATTTGCTGATCAAGATACAAATATTATGAGTGCCGAAGGTATTAATGTCATCCGCTTGCCAGAGCATTACGGCAATCTTTCGCCAATACTGCACGTAGTACCCTTGCAATTACTGGCTTATCACACAGCTTGCGCGCGCGGTACTGATGTCGATAAACCAAGAAATCTTGCCAAAAGTGTGACCGTAGAATAATTTTCGATTTGACATTCCCGTAAAGCTGTGAACAAATTTAAGTAGCTAAATCAGGGCGTTACAAAGTCCCGATTACATTTCTGTGTTCAAATAAGTCCTGTTTAAGAGGATACTTGTAGCAATTCATGTTTCTGCCAAAAGCGCTCACAATCTTACGTTTAAATTTACTTCTGTTCTTGTGCGCAGGGCTCTTATCCGCATGTGCAGTTGGGCCAGACTTTAAACAACCTGATCCCCCTAAAACTTCAAGCTATACCGAATCCCCTCTGTCACAGAAATTGACAACCGCATCAGGGGTTCCCGGAGGAACGCCTCAAGAATTTGCAGAGGGTGCTGAGATAGAGGCACAGTGGTGGGAGCTCTATAAATCTCCAGAGCTGGATGCTTTGATTAAAAAAGCCTTACAGCAAAATCCAAATTTAGGCGCAGCAGATGCAGCATTACGTGTTGCACAAGAAAACGTGAATGCACAAATTGGGGGCTTATTTTTTCCATCAGTAAGCTTGGGAGGAAGTGCTGTTCGAGAGAAGCAGCCTTCTGCTGTTTATGGCCTTAATTATGGAACTGATACATATAACCTTTACAACACCTCAGTCAATGTCACCTATAAGTTAGACGTATTTGGTGGTGCACGCCGTGCTGTAGAGGGGGCTAGGGCTCAGGCAGAAGTCGCTAGGTTTCAATTAGAGGGTGCCTATCTTTCTTTAACTGCAAACGTAGTGACGGGAGCAATCAAGGAAGCGGCATTACGCGCACAAATGCAGGCGACTGAAGAGATCTTAAAGGCTCAAACTAATCTAGCCGAAGTTACAGAAAAGCAATTAAAAATTGGTACTGTCAACAGGGTTGATTTAACTTCCCAGCAAACTCTAGTAGCCAACTCTCAAGTAGATTTATTTTCTTATGAGCGCAATTTAGCATTTGCGCGCAACCAGTTAGCGGTCTTGGTTGGCGAGCTACCAAGTAATGCCAATATCACAAAGTTCGATTTATCCACTTTGCATCTGCCGGAAAAATTACCTCTATCAGTTCCATCAAGCCTAGTACGACAGAGACCAGACGTGCGTGCTGCCGAAGCCCAATTAAAAGCGCAAAATGCTTTTGTTGGCGTTGCAACTGCTAATTTGTTGCCACAATTTAATATTACTGGATCCATTGGGGCAGCCTCACTTACCTCCAATAATTTATTCGGCCCCAATTCCTCCTTATGGTCCTTAGGCGGTGGAATTTTGCAGCCCTTATTTCAGGGTGGTCAGTTGTTGGCACAGCGTCGTGGTGCAATTGCAAGTTATGAACAAGCAGCATTTCAATATGAGGCAACAGTATTAAATGCATTTCAAGAGGTAGCCAACGCCTTGCGCGCCCTTGAGACCGGAGCGCAAGCATTAAAGGCGGCATCAGAGGCTGAGCGATATGCCTATGAAACATTAGATCTCGTGCAGCAACAATATAAATTGGGCACAGCAAGTTATCTAGCAGTTTTGTATTACCAAAATCAGTATCAACAGGCAAAGGTAAAGTCTGTATCAGCTCAAGCAACTCGTTTTTCTGATACTGCAGCATTATTTGCAGCACTGGGTGGTGGTTGGTGGAATCGTGAGGGCGCTGCCTTTAAACCACAAGACATAGCGAACAAAGATCAAAATGAAACTTCTGGAAAAAATTAAAAATAAGCTAATTGCTTTAGTTCTTGCTTTATGGGCATGGATGCAACGTAAGGCATTGGATTGGAGACTCCGTGAGAGGGCAATTGCTCTTTGGCAAAAAGCAACAGCTTTTTGGGCTCGCATGAATCAAAAGTGGCGCGGCACAAAAGCATATAGCAAGTTAATGGCAATGGAGCCTTTGCAGCGTCGTATGACCATCATGTTATGCGGAGTCTTTTTATTGCTCGGCTTGATATTTGCGTTTAATCAACTCAAGACGTTCATGATTAAGTATTTCATCTCAGGAATGGGTCTGCCACCAGCAACCGTCTCAACAATGGTGATTGCTACTTCTGAATGGCAACCCAAACTTAGTAGTGTTGGCAATGTTCGCGCCTTTAGAGGGGTAGAACTAAGCACAGAGATTGGTGGATTGGTGCTGACAGTGCCCATTAAATCTGGTCAAGACGTCAAAGAAGGTGAGTTATTAATTAAATTAAATGATGCATCTGATGTGGCGCAACTCAAATCTTTAAAAGCAATGGCTGATCTTGCCAAGGTCATTAATGAGCGCGATAGACAGCAGCTAGCCATCCAGGCCATTAGTAAAAACGTATTTGATACAAGCGCTGCAGATGCAAAATCTAAACAGGCACAAGTCGAGTCTCAGATTGCATTGGTGGCTAAAAAGAATCTAAAGGCACCATTTAGTGGTCGAGTTGGCATAGTGGCAATTAACCCTGGCCAGTACGTAAACCCTGGAGATAAGCTCCTAACATTACAAACTCTAGACCCTATATTTGTGGATTTCAATTTGCCACAAAGTAATGCAGAGCAGATACAAGTAGGCCAGGATGTGGTGGTCACGACTGATGCATTCAAAGATGCCAGCTTTACTGGCAAGATTACAGCGGTTAGTCCGAAAGTGGATACCAATACTCGTAATATCCAGGTTGAGGCGCAGATTGCTAATCCCGACAAGAAAATTCTTCCAGGCATGTTTGCCAATGTCAATATTAATTTAGGCGATCAAGTAAAATTACTCACCTTGCCACAAACTGCAGTTACCTATAACCCATATGGTTCTACAGTCTTTATCGCTAAGCCTACGGGCAAGAAAGATAAACAAGGCAATCCAGCTTTGGAAGCCCAGCAAGTATTCGTCACTACGGGTACAACTCGTGGTGATCAAGTTGCTATTCTGAAGGGGGTTGAAGAGGGCGTTACTGTAGTGACGAGTGGTCAGCTGAAGCTAAAAAATGGTACCCCACTAATTATTAACAATAAGGTGCAACCTGCTAACTCACCTGATCCTAAGCCACAGGAATAATTAGCCCATGAATTGGACTGATCTATTTATTCGCAGGCCAGTGCTATCACTGGTTGTGAGTGCACTTGTTTTAGTGTTTGGCTTAAAAGCCATTGGCTCATTACCGGTCAATCAGTATCCCCAGACACAAAATGCCATTGTGACGATCACTACTGCTTATTACGGTGCTGATCCTGAAACCATTGCGGGATTTATTACTCAGCCGCTTGAAGCTTCCATTGCACAGGCGCAAGGTATTGATTATTTATCTTCAACTAGTGTTAGTGGCGTTTCCACAATTGTTGCTACATTGAAGTTGAACTACAACTCTAATGCGGCTTTGACGCAAATCCAGACACAAATTAGCGCAGTCAAAAATCAGATACCACCCCAGGCTCAGCAGCCAATCCTAACTGTTCAGGTGGGTCAATCTATCGCAGCAATGTATATGGGGTTCTATAGTGATGACATACCCAATAATGCGATTACGGATTATTTGTTGCGAGTTGTGAAGCCAAAGCTGGATGCAGTCGCAGGAGTACAAAATGCAGAAATAACGGGTGGTAGAAAGTTTGCTCTTCGTGCCTGGCTAGATCGAGAGAAGATGGCCGGACTTGGAGTGGGTGCAGATGATGTATTTAGCGCCATGTCTGCTAATAACTATTTATCGGCAGTTGGTAGCACTAAAGGCGATATGGTTGCCGTAGATTTGGTTGCCGGTACTGATTTACATACTTTGGATGAGTTTCGTAAGTTAGTAGTTAAAAAAGATGGCATCAATATTGTTTATCTCGATCAAGTGGCAAATGTCACACTCGGTTCGGAGGATTACAACACCAATGTTGCCTTTAGTGGCAAAAAGTCAGTATTCATTGCTATTAAGGTTGCACCTCAAGCCAATTTACTTGATGTTGCACAGCGTGTTCGTGATGTAGTACCCGAGATTCAGCAGCAACTACCTATTGGCATGACTGGCAAGATCGTTTATGACTCTACAGAATTTATTACTAGCTCAATTGATGAGGTAATAATCACTTTGTTAGAGGCTTTAATTATTGTGACCTTAGTGATTTATCTTTTCTTAGGTAGCGCACGTGCGGTTGCAGTTCCATTAATTGCAATGCCACTTTCACTCATTGGCACATTCTTTTTAATGCAAATCTTGGGTTACTCCATTAATTTGCTGACTCTTTTGGCGTTAGTGTTAGCTATTGGCCTAGTAGTTGATGACGCCATTATCGTGGTTGAAAACGTTGATCGTCACATGAAAGAGGGTAAATCTCCGCTAGAAGCCTCTTTGATTGCTGCTCGTGAACTGGGCGGCCCTATTTTGGCCATGACGATTGTGTTGATTGCGGTATATATCCCTATTGGTTTTCAAGGGGGTCTGACAGGCGCACTGTTTACAGAATTTGCATTCACCCTTGCCAGCGCGGTTGCAGTCTCCGGCCTAATAGCGCTAACGCTTTCGCCAATGATGTGTTCGCGTATTTTTACTGAAAAGCAAGAAGCATCTTCTTTTGTACAAAAGATCGATCGAGTTTTTGATAAGGTTCATCACAGTTATCAAATTGCTTTACGTGATTTGCTGAAAACATGGCAAGTCATTATTGTGATGGGCGTCATTCTATTGGGTGGCGTTGCTTATCTCTATGCTACTGCTCGTTCTGAACTTGCCCCCACTGAAGACCAAGGCATTGTATTGATGCAGGCATCAGGCCCCCCAAATAGTACTGTCAATCAAATGCAGACTTATGCAGATCAAATTTATGCAATTGCAGCAGCTGAACCGGAGTATGAGCAAGCCTTCCAAATTACCAGTCCAACCTCAAGCTTTGGTGGTATCTTATTGAAGGATTGGAGTGAGCGTAGTCGTAATGCTACGAAGTTCCAAGAGGACATGCAGCAGAAGTGGAATACGATTGCTGGCGCACGTGTGGCAGCCTTTCAATTTCCAGCATTGCCTGGAGCACAAGGCTTGCCAGTACAGGTTGTGATTAATACGACTGAGTCTTATGAACAATTAAATGAAGTTTCTCAGGCTGTTTTAGATAAGGCTCGTCGTTCTGGAAACTTCTTCTTTGTAGACTCGGATCTAAAGATAGATAAGCCTCAAGATGTGCTGGTGATTGACAGAGAAAAAGTGGCTGCACTAGGCATGACTCAGCAACAAGTAGGCTCTGCTTTATCTGCTGCGTTAGGCGGTGGATATGTAAATTACTTTTCTGTTGCTGGAAGATCTTATCGAGTCATACCGCAAGTGAAGCAAGTAGATCGCTTAAATCCAGATCAAATTCTTGACTACTATATTCGCACACCAAGTGGCGCCATGATTCAGGCTCGAACGATTGCAAGCATCAAGCAACGTGTAGTTCCGCAATCGATTAATCACTTCCAGCAATTGAACTCCGCAACAATTTTTGGTGTGAGCACCCCATTTATTTCTCAAGCAGACTTATTGGAGTTCATGCGTCAAACCTTAAAAGAAGTTGCACCAAGCGGTTACAGCATGGACTACGCAGGTCCTTCACGTCAGTTTATGGCTGAGTCAGGCGGTTTCTTAGTCACAATGTTTTTTGCGATTCTGATCGTCTTTTTAGTTCTCGCTGCTCAGTTTGAAAGCTTCCGAGACCCGATTGTCATTCTAGTATCCGTACCCCTTGCTTTATTTGGCGCACTTATCTTTATTAATTTAGGATTTACCACTCTGAATGTCTATACCCAGGTTGGTTTAGTAACGCTGATGGGATTAATCAGTAAGCACGGAATATTGATCGTGCAATTTGCAAATGAACTCCAGCTGGCGGGACGAGGCAAATTAGATGCGATTGTGGAGGCAAGTAGCGTTCGTTTGAGACCAATCTTAATGACAACGGCAGCAATGGTATTGGGTGTTTTGCCTTTGGTAATTGCTTCAGGGGCAGGCGCTGCAGGACGTCAATCTATGGGTATTGTGATCTTTACTGGACTATCAATCGGTACGATATTCACTTTATTTGTGGTGCCCGCGATGTATCTCTTTATTGGTGCCGACCACCACGCTAAGAAATTTAAGCAGGTTTAATTTCAGAAAAATCTAGACCAACAAATTTGCTACGAGCAAAAATGAGAGGTTCTTTTTCTGGATCATTCTTGAGATTGATTACTTTGGCAACAATGATGTTGTGGTCACCGCCTACATGTACTGAAACAGTCTCGCATTCATAGTAGGCAACGCAATGATCGATTTGAGTTAAACCACTTGCTGCCAACCGGTGATCAACGTCTACAAATTGATCTAGCTTTACTGTCGCAAAGTGCATAGCCAATTTTTCTTGTGAACGCTCAAGCACATGTATTAGATGTTTTTTACCAACCTCTACCCATGGCATCAGACGTGATTGCTTTTTCAGACTCCAGAGAATTAATGGCGGCTCTAAAGATACAGAATTGAATGAGCTAATGGTGATGCCATGATGACCTTGATTTTCATCAAGGCAGGTAATGACGGTGACCCCGGTGGCAAATGATGCAAATCCTTTACGTAACTCTTGTGAGGTAAACGGGGTCATCAAACTTTACTTACTTTGCTTCTGGTTTAGCTGCAGGAGTAATGGTTGTACCTGGAATTGGGATCAAGATTTCGTTTTCATCGGCCTTGACGCATTTAAAGCGATACTCCTTACCGGCTTTGGATAGGAAGCTTGCACCCTCATAAAAGTCATCCCTACAGGTATTGGTAGCAAAGTCCATGACCTCTTGTGGATTGGCGCTAGAGGTAATGAGGCGCATATTACCCATAGACATATTAATTTGGGTTGAATAGCACCCAGAGAGTAATGAACCAGAAATTACGGATAATAGTAGAATTTTTTTCATGGAAACCTCCATAATTAGCAATGCTCGTTAGGATAAACCTATTAGACAATTGTTGCGGGGAATTACCTCGTTTGAAAAGGAAGAGACATGTTTAAAGCAATATTGATCACTAAGGATGACCAAGGTTACCGCGCTGAGCTTGGCCAGGCTGATGAGGCTAGCCTCCCAGAGGGTGATGTTCGAGTGAAGGTCCTCTATTCAACCCTAAATTACAAAGATGGCTTAGCAATTACTGGCAAAAGCCCGGTGGTGAGAAGCTTTCCTATGGTGCCTGGAATCGATTTTGCGGGCGAAGTGATAGAAAGTACTAATCCTGACTTCAAAGCAGGAGATATGGTGCTTTTGAATGGCTGGGGTGTGGGCGAGGGTCATTGGGGTGGTTTGGCCCAACAGGCCCGAGTAAAAGCAGATTGGTTGATTCCATTGCCAAAAGGCTTTACTGCAAAGCAAGCGCTAGCAATTGGGACGGCAGGCTATACAGCAATGTTGTGTGTGATGGCATTACAAAAACATGATCTTAAGCCAAGTGATGGTGAGGTATTAGTAACCGGAGCTGCGGGAGGTGTTGGAAGTTTTGCGATTGCGCTACTCAGTAAATTAGGTTTCACCGTTGTTGCTAGTACTGGTCGTATGGAGGAAGCAGATTATTTAAAAAAATTGGGTGCTACTGAAGTCATTGATCGTGCCACTTTATCTGCCCCAGGAAAGCCTTTGGCAAAGGAGCGTTGGGCTGCAGTCTTAGACAGTGTTGGCAGTCATACCTTGGCGAATGCCTGCGCACAAACCAAAAGCAATGGCGCAGTAGCTGCCTGTGGTCTGGCACAAGGCATGGACTTTCCATCCAGTGTTGCGCCATTTATTTTGCGCGGCATAACTCTGTATGGTGTCAATAGTGTCACTGTGCCACGTGCCAAAAGAATTGCAGCATACGAACAATTAGCGAAGTTGGTAGATCTGAAAACTTTAGATGAGATCTCTCATGAAATTACTTTGGAAGAGTCTCTTAAATACGCTCAAGAGTTAATGGCAGGTACTGTACGTGGCCGCCTCATTGTGGACGTGAACAAATAAGACGCAGCTGAAATTTTATTCTGTAGCTTGAGGTTTACGAGTTTTGAGTTTTGTCCAAACCTCAAGCTTCTCAGGGTTAGATAGATCGGACCAGTCTGCAATTTCAGTAAGTGTGCGATAACATCCACGGCAATAGCCGTTCTCAGGATTGATAATGCACCAATTGATGCAAGGCGATGGAACAGTTGTCAAAATAAACCTAAAACAATAGCAATTCAAAAGAAAACAGACTCAAACCATGACTAATCAAAATCAGGCAAGTGCTGAAAGTGCTATTCATTATCCATTAGGTGAGGCGCTTCCAGAGCTTGGCAGCACTATTGAGGTTGCGCCCGGTGTTCGCTGGCTCAGAATGAAGTTGCCATTTGCTTTAGACCACATCAACCTTTGGCTGTTGCGAGATGAAATAGATGGCGCGGCTGGCTGGACCATTGTTGATTGCGGCATTGCAAATGATGAGACAAAGGCCTCTTGGGAAAAGATTTTTGCTACCCAGCTAGAGGGTTTGCCTGTCCTTAGAGTATTGGTGACACATATGCATCCAGATCACGTTGGTTTATCGCAATGGCTATGCGAAAAATGGAAAGCCCCCTTGTGGATTTCCATGACAGATTTCCTCACTGCGCAATGGCTAAGTTGTAAAGAAGGTGGCGCTGCAATTGGTGCCCGCGCTGGCGGTGGTGGTTCGGCAGATCACTTTCAGAGACATGGCCTAATTGCGGAAGAGGATTTAGAAAAAATTCGGGGACGTTCTAATTACTACAGCAATATGGTTCCGGGTGTGCCTCGGCAATATCGTCGCATTATGGATGGTGAAAATATCTTGATTGGTGGCAGACTATGGCAAGTCATCATGGGATATGGGCACGCACCTGAACATGCCTCTTTGTTTTGTAAAGAGATAGGCGTATTAATTTCTGGGGATATGCTCCTGCCACGTATCTCTACGAACGTGAGTGTCTTCGATGCTGATCCTGATGCAGACCCATTAGGTCTCTATTTAGACTCACTTGATGAATACTTACCTTTGCCTGATGACACATTAGTATTACCTTCGCATGGCAAACCATTTGCCGGTATGAAGCCACGGATTGCCCAACTCAAAGCCCATCATGATGATCGCTTAGCTGATACGCTTAGCGCATGTAAAAAACCGGCACATGCTAGGGAGATAGTGCCGGTTTTATTTAAAAGAGAGCTAGATATTCACCAACTTACTTTTGCTATGGGTGAGGCTATTGCTCATCTGAATTACCTACTTCGTCGAGGAAAGTTGGATCGCCGGCTTTGCGCGGACGGCGTGTTGAGGTTTTCCGTGGTTTAGCTTTAAAGCTACTTGTTTTAGGGTTAGATTCTTCTTTGGGTGCTGCAGCCGAGGCGCTTGCCGCAGATACAGCATCTCCAAATGACTTGAGAGCCATCATCGTGGCGTGTTGTACTTCTAAGCCTTGAATGGTGGACTTGAGGATATTGAGGTTGAGATTTAACCAGTTCTCAACACTTTTAAGGTCCTTGATGCGCTTCTCCAGCTCTTCAATATCCATGCCTGGAAAGGCTGAACCAAAGCCCCCAGCAGCCTTAGCGGCGTCTGTAGTGAAGGGGAATTGACCAGCCTGCCCTGCTGCACCTTGCCCCCACATGGTTTTAAACATTTCAAGGCTTTGATTGAATTCAGGAATTGCTCCAAACATACCGGCTCCAGGTTAAATGAAAAGTGGCTTTTCTAATAGAATAAGGGATTCTAGAGAATTATCCCGGTTAAAAATGCAATCTAATGGTTTGTCCCAGCCTTACACCCGTGGTCAGGCACTGCCTGAGCTACTGAAGCAGCGCATCCTCATTTTGGATGGTGCAATGGGCACCATGATTCAACAATACAAATTGGCTGAAGCCGATTATCGCGGCCTGCCTGGCAATACACGCTTTGTAGATCATCCAGGTGATATCAAGGGAAATAATGAGTTACTAGTTTTGACTCAACCTCAAATTATTAGCAAGATTCATGAACAGTATTTAGATGCTGGTGCTGACATTATTGAAACAAACACTTTTGGTGCAACCTCAGTTGCTCAAGAAGATTACAAAATGGCTGGTCTGGCGCGTGAGATGAATGAGGTCTCCGCAAGACTGGCGCGAGCAGCTTGTGAAAAATATAGCACGCCTGATAAGCCGCGCTTTGCTGCAGGAGCAATTGGACCAACACCGAAGACAGC
>Ga0007797_1000195_pt1 | contig 17771 bp, 16 predicted proteins | sample CryBogmetaGMA25M_FD_60364 | JGI IMG/M metagenome (GOLD analysis project Ga0007797, IMG submission 60364) | Freshwater microbial communities from Crystal Bog, Wisconsin, USA - MA2.5M | ecosystem: Environmental > Aquatic > Freshwater > Lake | place: Crystal Bog, Wisconsin, USA | collected 2009-07-06 | reverse complement strand
CTCCTGCCTTAGCTCATGCCCATCTTTCGCTTCAGCTCAGCCAACTCCGAGTCAACTTCCTGATCCTTCTCCAGGTTGCGGAACTTGTTCTCCAGCGAGCCCTGCTCAAGCTTGGCCATCGCATCGGCCTTGGCGAGACGGTCGTCAACCTTCTCCTCAAGCGCGTCAAGCTTATCAATCGCGCTCTCCCCGCCCATGCTTGCTGTCGCACGCTGGATGGCCTCCTGAGTGGCGGCGCGATTCTTCTTGGCGATGATCAGCTCTTTCTTCGCCTTCACCTCCGCGATCCGCGTCTCTAGGTTGACCAGAGCATCCTGAAGCGCGGCCACCTGCTGCTCCTGGGCCGTCTCCTGCTGCTGGTACTGCTCAGTCAGCTTCTGGGCCTGCACCTTACGGGCAAGTGCCGCTTTAGTCAGAGTCTCGTCACCGGCGCGCAGGGAGGCCTCGGCCTTTGACTGCCACTGGTCAGTCTCGCGCTGGCTTGAGATCCGGCGCTGCTCAAGCTTCGTCTCATCGGCCATCGCCGCAGCAACGCTCGTTCGCGCCTCGTAAAGTTCGTTTGTAAGCTGACGCAGGTACTCATTCGCCATCTTCTCTGGATCCTCGGCCTTATCGAGCATGGCATTGAGATTGGCGCTGACGAGATCCGTGATCCGGCTCAGGATAGACATGGTCGATTCCTCCTTAAAACGCGAACTTGTCGCATCTGACAGCACTGTACAGGGGTTGGAACGGACGACCGGCGTATAGATGGGTATTCTAGCATGCGCCTCGCTGTTCCACAATAACAGATACGCCGCACATGGCAGTAAGGTTGCGCTCTGCGGACAGATCATAACGACAGTGAATGATCAAACCTCCGTTCTATTGCATCGTTATAGAGGGCTATGATATGATAGCCCATCGCTATGCGATGGCATGCACGGCCTCTGGTCGGATAGATCTGCACAACGAACACGTAGCGTCTTTAACAGGCTAGTGTCATCAGATGAGCCGCTGTATTCGGCGACCCATGTCAATTACTCATTATGAGCAAGAGCGACGACCTTTCACCCGAGCCTGTTGAAAAGATCATCGAACTCCGTCTCCCGAGCAAGCTTGGCTACGAGCGGGTCGCGATGGATACGGCTGCATCTCTCGCTCGGCGCATGGGTTTCCATGACGACCGGGTCGAGTCGTTGAAGACAGCAGTAAGCGAGGCAGTAACGAACGCCATTGAGCACGGCAACCAACAAGATGCAGCGATGAAGGTTGTTGTGCTGCTAACGGCTCGTGACGATGAGCTTATTATTAGCGTCGCTGACCAGGGGCGTAAGATTCTCGATCATGGTTGTACCACCCGCAGTCCGCAGATCGCTGACGTTCTTGAGAAGTTTGATAAGGGTGGTTGGGGAATCTGGCTGATCCGCGAGTTGATGGACGAGGTAGAGTTCACAACCGTACCCAGCGGTGGCAATCAGGTACGCATGGTTATCCATCTCGAACAATGACATATTCTACGAGCCCCATAACGAGCTTGGAACTGACACTGCCAAACGAACTCGGTTACGAGTTGGTTGCGCGTGATGCGGTTGCCGCCTTTGCACGGCGTCTTGGTATGTCGCTTGACCAGATTGATGATCTGAAAACGGCGCTCTGCGAGGCATGTATTAATGCTATCGAGCATGGTAATTCGCTCAAGCCGGATCTGCGCGTCGAGATCTCGTGCCGCGTTGAGGATGAGCGTCTGGTGATTGAGGTATGCGACGAGGGGGTTTGTCCTTTTGCACCCAAGAGCGAGCCGCTCAGTATTATGGAGAAACTGGCGGGCTTGGGTTCATTACGCGGGATGGGGCTCATGCTCATCAGCCAACTCTGCGATGAGTCGGGCTTTGTGTCTCGCAATGATACAGGAAACTGCTTTCGCCTTGCATTTCAGCGTCGTCGTGTCACGAGGCTTGGGCGCTAGAACCACATATGTTTGGAGGAGTTGATGATGCTGGAAGATGAACTTACGGTGGGCACCCGTGATCGTGAGGGTGTGGCGATCATCGATCTCGTCGGCGACGTCACGACGTTTGCCGAAGAGAAGATCAATAGCGCGTACCGTGAGGTGACAAATAAGGGTGCCCGGTTTGTGCTGCTGAATTTTCGTCAGAACGACTATATTAATAGCGCGGGCATCGCTATTCTGATCGGGATTGTGACCGAGGTGAACCGTAATCACCAGAAACTGGCGGTAAGCGGCCTCTCTCAGCACTTTCAGAAGATTTTTCGTATGGTTGGGCTGGCGCAGTACGCTGAGATTTACCAGAGTGAGGATGACGCGATCATCGGCTTTAAGCGCCTGAACGCGGCGTAGCCTCCTGCCGACAGATTATCTGACTGCGAAGCACGACGCCCGGGCGTCGTGCTTTATTGTTGGTGGTGTGTGAGGGCTGCTGCCAGTTCTTCGGGCGATACGACGGCATTTCCCAGGCGACGCACGACCAGCGCCGCTGCAGTATTGGCGATCTGGGCAGCGTCAACCGGATTCACGCCCGCTGCAAGCCCGAGGGTTGTAACGGCGATGAAGGTATCCCCGGCACCGATGGTATCGTAGACCTCGCTCACCTCAACGGCGGGCAGATGCCGATAATCTAGCTCCTGGCCAATGATCGAGAGTCCCTGCGGCCCACGGGTGACGATCACGAGCCGCGCACGCAGCGCGTCGCGGAGCGTGATGAGGCCATGTACGAAGTCTTCCTCCCGCTCCAGACGTGTGCCCAGCGCCGCCGCTGCCTCCTGGTTGTTGCAGCGGAAGAGGTCGGCACCGCCGTAGGCGTGCGAGTTGCCCTGGGCGTCCACAGTGAAGAGTACCCCGTGGGTGCGGCAGAGATCGCGGGTCGCGCCGATCACAGCGGGAGTCATCAGGCCGAGCTGGTAATCGGAGCAGATCACGGCGGCGACGGTGGGGATCTGCGCCCGCAGGGCCGCGATGACGAGATCTTCCTCAATGGGAGAGAGTGGCGTGCGCTCAAGCCGATCCAGACGGGCAACCTGCTGGGGCAAGCGCGGCGACTCTTCGGCAAGAATGCGGGTTTTGCGCGTGGTGGGGCGGGTTGGTGAGACGACCAGCCCTTGGGCGTCAATCCCGGCGTGGTGAAGTAGATCGCGGAGTTGTCGGCCCTCAGAGTCGGAACCGACAATGCCGACCTGGGAAGCCATACTGCCCAGGGCGACGATATTGCGAGCCGGGTTGGCTGCCCCACCCAGGATGATCTCGCGGCGGATGAGTTCAAGGACGGGCACGGGTGCCTCGCGGGAGAGGCGCGTGGCCCGACCAAAGAGATACTCGTCGAGCGAGACATCACCGACGACAAGGATGCGCCTGCCGGCGAGGTGCGGGATGAGGTCGGCGAGTGGATTCATACGATCAAACCTCACCCCCCAGCCCCCTCTCCCAGAACGGGAGAGGGGGAGTCGAACGCGCTCTGGTGCGAAATCTCCCCTCTCCCCCGGTGGGAGAGGGGCAGGGGGTGAGGGAGTCTTATTCGTAAAGTATTGGGACTAGGCCAGAATGCGGTAGAATGCGGCTGTCCCTTCGTACGAAGAGAGAGATCGGCAGCCGTGCGACAACGGGGTGGGAGAGACCATCCATGATAACACGGAGATTGATATGACACGACGCACTGATCCGCGTGTCCGCACAAGCTGGCGCAGCTTGTTCAGCACCTATAGCGCCTTTTCTATCCTCAGCCTGTGCAGCGCGGGGTCGATCCTGAGCATTGGCAGTACGGGGTCGATCCTGAGCATTGGCAGTGCGGGGTCGATCCTGAGTATTGGCGGCGCGGGATCGATCCTGAGTATCGGGAGCGCGGGATCCATCCTGAGTATTGGCAGTGCGGGGTCTATCCTGAGCATTGGGAGTGACCGATCACACCGTAAAATGGCAGTAGAGCATAAGTAACGCTGTCATCCCAGCCGCCCGGCCCGTAAACGGGCGGGCTAGATTCTGCGAAGGCCGCTGAAGCGGCCTGCATGAGGCCGCTTCAGCGGCCTTCGTCACCCGTAGCCCGCCCGTTTACGGGCCGGGCGCGTGATGTGACAGGGCGACTTCTGTGGTCGTGTGTAAAATCAAATGAGTCTTCGTATTGACATAATCAATCATACCGTACCCACATGGCCGACTGATCTGGCAGCTATATGGGTAGCTCTGGGTGCCCCGCATAATCCCGATCTGCTGCCTCATTACTTTGTCCAGACGAGCTTCGTGCGAATGGGCGGACGTGTCCTGCGCATCGCCGATGACAATGGGCTGCGTGGTGCCGCTCTGCTCTTCCCACGCGGCATGGAGGGTGGGCAGCGGGTTTATACGCTGCGAGTGAATGAGGCAGGAGGCAGGGAGCGGGAGGCAGGGAGCGGGAGCCAGGGGGCAGGAGGCCAGGAGCAGCTTTTTGAATCGCAACTTCTTGCCGCTGCTGCAGATCTTGTCGCTCCGGATCGGGTCGTCCTCTACTGGCCTGAAGACGCCAAAACGTATACGGCGACCCACCGGCGGATCGGCGCGTTGGATATTGGGGCTCCAGGGGCCGAGGAGTTGCCCGCCATCCAGATCATGCGTGCGGCAATATGGGGGATTGCCCCCAGCGATCAGTTTTCTACTGACCTGTACAGCGCCGAGTTTGGCCCCGGCACGTCTCTGGTGGCCCGCGCCAACGGCGAACTAGTGGGCTTCCTACTCGGATTCTACCGTTTCGACGGGCTGGACGATCTGGAGCGTGCCGGTGTTCATGCCGCCCTCGGCATCGAGTCGCAGATGATGGGCGTAACCCACCGGCTGCGCCGCGCCGGTCTTGCCGCATCTCTGAAGCGGGCGCAGGCACTCGCGGCCTGTGAACGCGGTATCAGCGTGATCCACTGGACCGCCGATCCGCTCCAGTTTCCCAATGCCACGCTGAACTTTCATAAGCTACGGGCGGTGGCCGGTGAGTTCTACCCAGCGTTCTATCCCTTCCAGAACGCGCTGAATCGGGTGCCCGCCTCGCGCTTTGGCATTACCTGGCTGCTCTCCACCGCCTGGGGCCGCGCCGGTTTCGCCGATAACCCACACCGTGGTCGGGGACTCGACCGCTTTCCTGGCTGTGTCTTCCTCAACAACGGCACCCAGATTCTCTCTGGCCCACACGGCGCACCCTACATCGCGGTTGAGATCCCCGCCGACTGGACGACCCTCCAGCGCGATGATCTGGATACCGCCGCCGCCTGGCGTACCGCCGCCGATACCATCCTCGCCGAGGTTGTTGGCTTCACGCCGGGCCGCTACCTGATCGCTGATGTGGCCACAGTAGGGGATCGCCATTTCCTGGTGGGGCACGCCTTTGCACCAGAGATAATCACTGACACGTGACGGCGTTACTTCTGCTCTCCTGCGTTCTGCCGTATAATTGATCGAGAGAACGACGCGGCTACACCGTACTATCGGCAATAACGAAAGGGTGCCTCTCACCATGTCTTTTTGTCCTCAGTGTGGCGTAGATAACCCGGCAGCAGCCCGTTTCTGCGATCAGTGCGGCGCACATCTGATTGAGGTACCGATCGCACCTGCTGCGGCCCCAAAACCCAGCCCTGCCTTGGCAGTTACCGGCATGACCATTTCCGCCGGCCCGAGTGTCTGCCCGCAATGTGGCACTGCAGTAATCCCCGGTGAGGCGTTCTGCGATACGTGTGGTGCATCGTTGCTGAGCGGGCCGGTTGCTCCGCCTGTGGTGGCACCCAGCCTGCCCTACGGCGGCGTTTCGCCGCAGCCTAGCTACCCCTCGCCGCAGCCGGTGGCCTCTCCCGTCGTACCGATTGTCACCCCACCAATTGTCACCCCGCCCGCGCCAGGACGACCGAACCTCGCCGGAATCAGTTTGGTCATCCAGCCCGCTGGTGCGGCCCTGGCTCTGCCCACATCCGGCGAGGCGGTGATTGGTCGCTCAGACCCGGTGAGCAATGTCTTTCCCGATATTGATCTCACCAGCCACGGAGCGTTGGAGCGCGGGGTCGGTCGGCGTCACGCCCGCATTTTCTTGCAGGGCGGACAGATTTTTGTCGAGGATCTCGATAGTACCAACGGCACATTCCTCAACGCTACTCGCGTGCCACCGCGCCAGCCCAAACCCGTGCGTGCCGGGGATGAACTGCGCCTGGGGACACTGACGTTTAAGGTGCAGATGTAGGGGCAGAGGGAGAGCATATGCCAGAGACACCTTACGAACAGCTTCGTTTTGCTATCCTCGATTTGTTCTATGAAACGGTGAGCCGCTACCCGCCAGTGCATGCGCCCGGCGCTGAGCCAAAAGGTAATCCGCCCTATCGCTTGGGCGACTACCTTGTCTATCAGGGCTACCTCTCATCTCACGATTTGATCTCGGCCATCCAGGAATCTCAGGGCTACAATGGCGCGAAGCCCGCGCCGCTCGGGTTCACCCTCGTCTCTCGCTACCGTATCCCCGCAACCGTGTTGGCCATGACCTTGCTGCTCCAAGCTCTCGACCGTATGGAGCAGATGCCGAATCTGCCGCCACACTTCCTCGGCGAGCAACTGATACGTGAGGCATATATCACTCCCGAGCAGTTGGCGGTGGTGCTTGAGGAACAGGTGTCCGACTACGAGCAGGGCCAGTGGCGGCGTATTGGCGACTTGATCGCTAACCACGGCTGGCTCGATGCCGAGTCTCTGACAGCGATTGTGTCTGCAATGCGTAGTTAACTGTGCTGTACAATATCCACGTACGTTGTATTCTGATATGGGCACGCATAGCCGCTGTACTGTGCGCTGTCTGACACCCCCGCGCAAGGAGGCGCCCTGATCGATGGAGACTCCTCTAACCCCGATGGAATTCGCTCGCCGTGCCCGTCGCCTCTACGCTCGCCGTGAGGCGGTGGTTGATGGAGACATCCGCCTCACCTACGCCCAGTTTTTCGACCGCTGCGACCGCTGGTCGGCTGTCCTCCAGTCCTTCGGTATCGTCCATGGCGATCGGGTGGCCTATATCGCACCGAATACCCACGGCCTCCTTGAGTCCTTCTACGCAGTGCCCCAGATCGGGGCCATCGTTGTCCCGATTAACTACCGGCTCATCCCCGATGACTTCGCCTACATCATTAACCATAGCGGCTCGCGCATCGTCTGTGCCCACAGCGATTATCTCGATGCCATTGATAGTATTCGCGACCAACTCCCCGGCGTGACTCACTTTGTGGCCCTAGAGGGTGAGAAGGCAGGATGGCTCGATTATGAGGCAACCCTGGCCGCCAGTTCGCCGACCTTCCAGGCTGCGGAGATCGCCGAGACCGACCTGCTGGCGATTAACTACACCAGCGGCACGACCGCCCGGCCCAAGGGCGTGATGATCACACATCGCAATGCCGCCATGAATGTGCTCAACACCCTGGCCCACCACCATCTCGGCCCCCAGGATCGCTATCTCTGGACGCTGCCGATGTTCCACGCCAATGGCTGGACTTTTGTCTGGATTGTTACCGCCCGTGGCATGGCCCACATCTGTCTGCGCAAAGTCGAGCCACGCACGATTTTCCAGTTGATCACTGATGAGCAGGTGACGATGTTCTGCGCCGCGCCCACCGTCCTGATCGCTGTCGCCAGTGCCTCGCCCGAGGTGCGCGGGACTCCGCCACGCGGGGTGCGCCTCTTCACCGCCGGTGCGCCGCCCGCCGCCGCTACGATTGAGCGGATTGAGGGTGAGTTGGGATGGGAGATAACCCACGTCTACGGTCTCACCGAGACATCACCGTTTATTACGATCTGTGAGCCGCTTCCTGAACACGACAATCTGCCACTGGAGGCCCATGCCGTGATTAAGGCCCGCCAGGGTGTGGAACTGGTAGCCTCTGGCGAGTTGCGTGTGGTTGACCCCGAGGGCCAGGAGGTGCCTCACGATGGCATGACCCTTGGCGAGTTGACGGTGCGCGGCAATGTGGTGATGAAGGGCTACTTCAACGATCCCGAGTCCACGGCGCGGGCGATTCGCAAGGGCTGGTTCTACACCGGCGACGCAGGCGTTGTCCACCCCGATGGCTATGTCGAGATCCGTGATCGCTTCAAGGACGTGATCATCAGCGGGGGTGAGAACATCTCGTCGGTGGAGATTGAGGGCGTCCTGCTGCGCCATTCGGCGGTGCAGGAGGTTGCGGTGGTGGGTATGGCCCACGAGCGCTGGGGCGAGGCTCCGCACGCCTTTGTGGTGCTAAAGGCCGGAGCCACTTCCAACGAGGCCGAGATGAAGCAGTTTGTGCGCGACCACCTAGCTCACTTCAAGACGCCGCAGTGGGTCAGTTTTGTGGACGAACTGCCGAAGACGGCCACCGGCAAGATTCAGAAGTACGTGCTGCGCGGCGGCGCGGCGATCACTCGGCAGTAGGCAGGAGGCAGGAGGCAGGAGGCGGGAGGCAGGACTGGCCTTAACTGGCTGAAGCGCATAAAGAGGGTTGAAAGTTCCAGCTAAGCTGGAACTTTCAACCCTCTTTATGTCGTATCTCAAGAACCGCGATCTTGGTGGCGTGGTTGAAGGGGGCCGGATCGCTGATCGGCGCGCCGAGGCGGGTATGCGCGTAGCCTGTGCAGTCCTCCGGAACATCAATGCGTTCAGCTAGCCGCACGTAGCCATCCTGGCAAACCGTATCCAGGATTTCCATGTACGCCGCACCGCTGAGGAAGAGGGCGTTGTTGATCGCTACAATCCGCCCGCCGTTGGTCACCAGCGGGCGTAGTTTGTTGATCAGACGTGCGTAATTGCTGGCCAGATCGACAACGCCGTTCTCGGTGGCCGCAAACATTGGCGGGTCGAGAATCACGCAGTCGAAACGTTCGCCCGCCCGCTTCACGCGGCTCACCAGCGGCCAGAAGTCGCCAGACAGCATATCGGCCTTCGTGATCGGCATCCCGTTGAGCGTGTACGAGTCCTTCGCCATGTTCAGAAAGCGTCGGTTCAGATCAAGCTGCACCACCCGACTGGCTCCACCGGCCAGGGCAGCCACTCCCAGGCTGCCGGTGTAGGCGAAGGTGTTCAGCACCGCCAAGCCGCGCATGTGCGTGATCAGCCAGGCCCGCAAACCGCGTGTGTCCAGGTAGAAGCTGGCGTCACGGTTCATCGTCAGGTCTACGGCATACCAGACACCGTGTTCGCGGATGCGGCGGGCCGGACGCTCGCCATCGATCAGGGCACCGTTCTGACTCTCGGGCGTGGTGGCGTGGCGCGTCTTCAGCACGCACGCATTGACCCAGGGCAGTCGCGTCTGAATGACTCGCAGCGCCCGCTCCACCAGCGGCAGCCCGTCGGCGGGCGGATTCGCGTAGTTATGCAGCACGGCGGTGGTAGCGTATACGTCAATCACCAACTGCGGGCAACCCTCGGCAAAGCCCGTAAAGAGTCGCAGCGCACCCCGGTGCTGCTCGTCGAGCAACTCAGCGCGGGCCGTGATGGCGCGATCGAGAAGATCCTCAAGCGGCATGTCAGTTGTCATACAGAATAATAGGGCAGTCTTATCCCGGTTGTAAAAAAGGAGTCAAGGCTTTGGCCGGCTGAAGCCTTGACTCCTCTAGAAAAAGTCGTTAGACATGGTTCGTAGATACTTTACAGTTCTACCCCCCCTAGCCCCCCCCGCACGCGGGGGGGAACAATGCATTGGTTCCCCCCCGCGTGCGGGGGGGCTAGGGGGGGTAAGTATGCCAAGAGTGTAAAGTAAACTCGGCCCCTCTGAAACCATGTCTTAGCGCGAATAATCGCTTAACCTGGGAGCGCGGGCGTCCCGCCCGCCAGGAACCCGGCGGGCGGGACGCCCGCGCTCCCAGCGTTCTAACACAAAATCACTCGCCGCTGATCACGAAGTAAAGGCGGCCACGGGAGACACCCTTGTCGTCAATGCCAGGGGCACCGGCGGCGGTGATTGCCTTAAACGGCTTGAGCCGATCCGCTACCGTCGGGTCGCTGAGCGCACCCATGTTCTTGGTCAGGGTGAGAATGCTCGGCAGGTTTACATAAATCAGGCCACCGTTTGGTGCAGGTACCGCCTTGATCCCGGCCTGGTACGCCGCGATACCGCTCAGAGGAGCCTTAGCGGGGACAGACGCTGCGGCCAAAGTCTTCGGGCCAACTCCGATCACCAGATCATCGCCGATGAAGGTGTAGCCCACGGCAACCTGCTGTCCGGGGCCGAAGACCTGCCATGCCACGCCGCCAAGTTGCTCCTCGCGCAGGGCGAGCATGCCGCCTCCGGCCTTGTCAATGGCAGTGGCAATCCGCTTCATGCCATCCTGGGCGGCGGCCTTATCGTTGGGCTTGAGCGCGAAGTAGCCGGTCACGGGCGATGGCGAGCCAAGGACGTCCTCACCCGGCGTCAGCACAATCGTCGCCTCGCCCTGGAGCCAGTCGAGCAGGTCGCGGTTCAGATCAATACCGAACTGCTGCTCCATCGTGGCAACCTGAGCCTTGGCATCGGGCGTGCTGTCAATGGCCTCACGGATCTGCGCACCCAGGCTGGCCGGCAGACGGAAGCTCAGGGCGGCTAGGGCGTCGCTGCCGATCCGTCCCACCCGATCAGCACTCACCGGATCGGACAGTTCCTTGATCTGGTCGAGACTGGCCTGATTCAGTTTGGCACGGTCAACCTGAGCGAGGGCGTCAAATGCCACCCCGTCGGCGAGGACACTGATCGAGAGGCCGATGCCCTGGAGAGCGGCGGCACTCTTGATCTGCTCACGCAGCCGGTCGGCGGTAGCGCCCTGAAGCTGACCGACGAACTTGTCGCTGTTAGCGCTAATCGCGCTGGCGAGGGGTGTACCATCAATGAAAACAAAGCCCAGGTGTCCGGCGGGGAGCGCGGCAAGAACCTGCTGGAAGCGCGGGTTGACCGCCAGGGTATCCTTGCCGTTGGTGTCGCGGGTAGCGATGGCGGCAATCATGTCGGCGCTTGTCGAGAAGATGACATTGCCCTGCACCATACCGAAGGCCACAATGGGGCTGGGATCCTTGCCCTGTTGGGCATAGATCGTTGTGCCCTGAGACTGAGTAGTATTAAACTTCTGGCCCTTGCCCTCACGGTATGCGCGTTGTTTGTCGAGAAATGCCTGGGCGGCCTTCTCATCACGCGAGGTGAGTACCAGCGTGACCTGGGCCTTTTCTATCTGGGTTGTGTCGCCAGAAACACTCGCGCTGTTCGGGTCAAACAGCGTGTTGAAGGGCAGCCCACTCACAGCCACAGCCATCTCCGTACCGATCCAGGGCATAATGTCAGTCTTGACATCAACTCCCATGAGATCCATAAGTTGCTTGTTGGTGTCCGTGCTATTCTGGTAGTCCAAGGTTTCGGGAAACGCCTTGCGCAGCCGATCAATATTTGGCAGATCGCTCAGGTTCGGCGTGATCGCGGCGTAGATCTGTGTGTCGCCTGCGAGCAACTGCGGGATGCTGTTGGGGCGGCTACTGAGTGCCCGCCATGCCATAACACCGCCAGCAGCAATAATGATGATCAGGACAATCGCTGCACCTCCGATGATCAGGGGTAGGTTGCGGCGTCCCCCGCCTGGAGCCGGTGTGTCGGATGGGAACGAGCTGGTGGGTGGAAGTTGCATCTTCGATCTCCTCTCTTACATGATTGGGCACAGTGCGGACTCCCTCATTATACGATCTCGGATGTGTTTTGGTAGAGGCAAAGCAGTGTACTAGGTGCAATACTTTTCAAATGAGGAATTTGTTGTCGCTCCACCCTCATCCCCCCTGTCCCCTCTCCCAGAACGGGAGAGGAGGAATCGGATGCGTCCTGCTGCGATAACTCCCCTCTCCCCTGGTGGAAGAGGGGCAGGGGGTGAGGGGGTAAGGTCGGCTTATCCCTACTTGACAATTTCGGGCGACTTTGTTACTATCATTGCGGCACACGAACAATTTAGCGCATGACTCACCCAAAGCGGTGGGGGGACAGGCCCGACGATGCCGCGCCACCATAACGTATGCCCTCATCGCACACCGGTGGGGGCGTTTTTTCGCGCCCGCGACAGATACACATAAGGAGTAACCTGATGTCCGACGTGCAATTCACCGGCTTCGAGACCCTCGCCCTCCACGGGGGCCAAGTCCCCGACCCGACCACCGGTGCCCGTGCGGTGCCGATCTACGCGACGACTTCGTATCAGTTTAAGGACACCGAGCATGCGGCCCGGCTCTTCGGTCTTCAGGAGTTCGGGAATATCTATACCCGGATTATGAACCCGACGACGGATGTCTTCGAGCAGCGTATTGCGGCCCTGGAGGGTGGCGTGGCGGCCCTGGGAGTTGCTTCGGGTCAGGCTGCCGAGACCCTCTCGATCCTGAACATTGCCGGCACGGGCGATAATATCGTGGCATCCACCGACCTCTACGGCGGTACCTATAACCTGTTCCGTCACACCCTGCCCAAGCTCGGTATCACCACGCGCTTTGTGGACGCCCGCGACTACGATGGCTTTGCAGCGGCAATTGACGCCAACACCAAGGCATTCTTTCTGGAGTTGGTGGGCAACCCGCGCCTCGATATTCTCGACCTAGAGCGGATTGCCGCCATCGCCCATGCCCAGGGCGTGCCGGTGATTGTTGATGCCACTACGGTGACGCCCTATCTCTGGCAGCCACTCAAGTACGGCGCGGATATTGTCGTTCACTCGGCCACCAAGTATATCGGTGGTCACGGCACCAGCATCGGCGGCGTGGTCGTGGACGGCGGCACGTTCGACTGGACACAGGGCCGCTTCCCCGGACTCACCGAGCCTGATGAGTCGTACCACGGGCTGGTCTACACGCAGGCGTTTGGCAACCTAGCCTTCATCCTCAAGCTGCGCGTGCAGGGTCTGCGCGACATTGGTGCTGCCCTAAGTCCCTTTAACTCGTTCCTGTTCCTCCAGGGTCTTGAGACACTGCCCTTGCGCATGGAGCGCCACAGCAGCAACGCCCTAGCCGTGGCCAACTACCTCAGCACACACAGCAAGGTCGCCTGGGTGAACTACCCCGGCCTGCCCAGCCACCCCAGCTACGAACTCGCCAAGAAGTATCTGCCCAAGGGACAGAGCGGCATCCTTGGCTTTGGGGTTAAGGGGGGCCGTGAGGCCGGGAAGACCTTCATCAATAGCCTGAAGCTCTTCTCGCACCTGGCGAACATTGGCGACGCCAAAAGTCTGGCCATTCACCCAGCTTCTACCACGCACAGCCAGCTCACCCCCGAGGAGCAGCAGCTCACCGGCGTCACCGACGACTACGTCCGTCTCTCGATCGGCATCGAGACGATCAGTGATATTATTGCGGATTTGGAGCAGGCGTTAAGCCGCGTATAACGGAAAGGGGCGTGGGATTGGCGCGGATCGCCAATCCCGCCGCTTCGCCCCTACGCCCGGTGACCATGACCGCATACCAATGTGAACCCGAACCCGGCGTCGGCATTGTCCGACGCCAGCAGATGACATGGGCCGCCCCGCTGCACCTGGAGGGGGGCGGCTCCTTTGCGCCTGTTACCCTGGCCTACGAGACGTATGGCCGCCTCAATGCCACCGCCAGCAACGCCATCCTGCTGCTCCACGCGCTGTCGGGCGACGCTCACGCCGCCGGGTATCATAGCTCCACCGACCGCAAGCCGGGCTGGTGGGACGTGATGGTCGGCCCCGGCCGGGCCTTCGACACCGAGCGTTACTTCGTGATCTGTTCAAACGTCCTCGGCGGCTGCCAGGGTTCCACAGGCCCATCCTCGCGTGATCCGGCCACAAGTGCGCCGATCCGCCCCTACGGGGCGCGTTTCCCGGTGATCACCATCGGCGATATGGTGCGCGCCCAGGCCCGTCTGCTCGACGCCCTCGGTATTGGGCAATTGTTCGCGGTCGCCGGTGGCTCAATGGGCGGATTTCAGGCGCTTGAGTGGGCCACCGCTATGCCCGAGCGCGTCTGCGGGGTGATCCTGCTGGCAACCAGCGCCCGCTCGGCCACCCAGACGATTGCCTGGAATAGTATCGCTCGTCAGGCAATTATGCGTGACCCGCGCTGGCGCGGCGGTGACTACTACGGGCACGAACCCCCCACCAATGGCATGGCGGTGGCCCGCATGATCGGCCATATCACCTACCTCAACGAAGCCTCCCTGGAAGATCGTTTTGGCCGACGGCTCCAAACCGGCGACTCGCCCGCCTTTGTCCTTGGCCCCGAGTTTGCCGTCGAGAGCTACCTCGATCACCAGGGCGACATCTTCAACGCCCGCTTCGATGCCAATTCCTACCTCTACATCACAAAGGCGATGGATTACTGGGATCTGCCGGGGCGCTATGGCTCGCTGGACGCGGCCATGGCCCGCACCCGTGCCGATTTCCTGTTGCTCTCCTTTGATAGCGATTGGCTCTACCCCACCGCCGAGTCAGCAGCCATCGCCTCCTCCCTGCAGCGCGTTGGCCGTCGCGTCGAGCATGTTGATCTGCACACCGAAGCGGGCCACGACGCCTTTCTGATCGATCACGCTGCCCAGGAGCCGATCATCACGGGGTTTCTGTCCCGACTCGCGCATAGCGCACGCTGTTAGGACGACAACAAAACGGCTACAGAAAGACACAGAAGGACACAGAAATATATTTTTTCTGTGTCCTTCTGTGTCTTTCTGTGGCAAAACCTCGTTCGCGTATAATGGCGGGAACTAACTTATGGCAATCCTCTTGGAGCTGTGAAGAGGAGTCAAGGCTTCAGCCGGCTAAAGCCTTGACTCCTCCTTCACAACCGGAATGGGGACTGCTATAGCTACGCAGGAGGAATTCATATGGCCCGGATTGGAATTTACGGTGCGACCGGCTACACCGGATTCGAGCTGATTAAGCTGCTGGTGCGCCACCCCCAGATCGAGATCGCCTTCGCCACTGCCCGCTCAGCAGCAGGCAAGAATCTGAGCGATATTTTCCCAACCTTGATCGATCAGCCTCTGGTGGCTGTTGAGCAGGCCGATCTGCGCAATGTTGACATAATATTCACCTGCCTGCCCCACAATACGCCTGATCTGATTCCACTGGTGCAGGCGGCTCTGGATGCGGGGGTGAAGGTGATTGATTTCTCTGACACCTTCCGGCTGGAGGATCTGGACACCTACGCTCGCTGGCGCAAAAAGGATCATCCCGCGCCCGAACTCCAGAGTGCGGCGGTGTACGGTTTGCCCGAACTACACCGTGAGCGCATCCGCACGGCGCGGTTGGTGGCCAACACCGGCTGCTATCCCCTCACCGCTATTCTGCCCCTGTACCCCCTGGTTCAGGCCGGGCTCCTGGCCGATGGCCCGGTGATTGTTGATAGTAAGTCGGGCGTGTCGGGTGCCGGTCGCTCACTCTCGCTCAAGACTCACTTTGGCGAGACCCACGAGACTTTCAGCGCCTACAATATTGGCCGGACGCACCGCCATTTGCCCGAGATGGAGCAGGAGACCGGGCTGCATATCATCTTCTCGCCGCACCTGCTCCCAGTTTACCGGGGTATTTTGTCTACGATTTACGTCAACACAAAGCCAGGCGTGAGCGAGGAAGAGGTGCGGGCAGCCTACGCGATATACGCCAACGAGCCTTTCGTAACGTTGCTGCCTCAGGGTCGGCTGCCCGAACTTCGCCACGTGGTAGGCGGCATGAACATTGCCATGGGCGTACATCTGGCGGAGGAAGGTCGCTACATCCTCGTCGCGTGTGTGGACAACTTGATCAAGGGGGCGTCGGGGCAGGCCGTGCAGAGCATGAACCTGATGCTGGGCCTGGAGGAGACGGCGGGGCTACACTAGGACAAGGTTTCAGGTGCGAGGTTTCAGGTTTCAGGTCGCATTACACGAGGGCCACTTCACTCTTACGGTCGAAGATGTGCATCTTCTCCATATCAATCACAATTTCTAGACTCTGGCCGGGGCGAGCAGTGGTGCGCGGATCGAGGCGACCAATAAACTCTTTGCCGCTGATCTCGATGTAGGCGTAAACTTCGGAACCCATCGCCTCGGTCAGGTTCACCTGGACTGTGAACTTTGCGCTCTCGTCTACACCACGGGCGACATAATGAGAGTCGTGGATATCCTCAGGGCGGATGCCAAAACAAATATCTTTGCCCACATGGCTGCCGAATGTATCGGCTTTGCTGGCGGGCACGGGCACCACAAAATCCTTGCCGATCACCACGCCGAGTCCGCTGCCCACCCGATCAATCTTCGCCTCGAAGAAGTTCATGGCCGGACTGCCGATAAAGCTGGCGACGAACATGTTCGCCGGGGAGTCGTAGAGGTTCTGCGGCGAGTCAAGCTGCTGGAGGATACCGTCATTCATCACGGCGATGCGCGTGCCCATTGTCATTGCCTCTGTCTGGTCGTGGGTGACGTAGATGAAGGTCGTCTTCAGGCGCTGATGGAGCTTACTGATCTCGGCGCGGGTCTGTACCCGTAGCTTCGCATCGAGATTCGAGAGCGGCTCGTCCATCAAAAAAACAGCGGGGTCACGGACGATGGCGCGGCCAAGGGCGACGCGCTGACGCTGGCCACCCGAGAGTGCCTTAGGCTTACGATCAAGCAAGAGACGGATGTCGAGCATATCGGCGGCATCCTTGACTCGCTTATCAATCTCGGCCTTCGGCACTTTGCGCAGATTGAGGCCAAAAGCCATATTATCGTAGACCGACATGTGCGGGTAGAGGGCGTAGCTCTGAAAGACCATCGCAATATCGCGATCTTTGGGCGGCACATCATTCACCACACGGTCGCCAATGATAATGCGGCCCTTGGTGATCTCCTCCAGGCCAGCCAGACAGCGCAGGGCGGTGGATTTGCCACAGCCCGAGGGGCCGACCAGTACCAGGAACTCACCGTCGCTGATCTCGATAGTCAGGTCTTTGAGAACCGCCACCTCGCCATATTGCTTCCACACATGGTCGAACGTAATCCCCGCCATTGGTGTCCCTTAACATAACCGATAGCCGATAGCCGATAGCCGATAGTCGGGCATCCGTGGCCATTTTCATGTGGCCATTTTCATCGGGTGTTGTATGCGAATCGCATGGCTATCGGCTATCGGCTATCGGCTATCGGCTATCGGCTATCGGCTATCGACTATCGGCTATCGGCTATCGGCTATCGGCTATCGGCTATCGGCTATCGGCTATCGGCTATATTCACACCGTCACTGTTTTGTGAGAATCTGCTCGACAATCGAGGCTAGCGCATCAACCTGCGAGTTCAGCCGGACGACATCGTTGCGGCTGGGCATATCAATGTTCTGATCCGCCATGTGAGTCTTCGCGCTCTCGGCAAATTCGTCGCTGAGCAGCAATCGTCGCCAGTAGACGGCCTCTTCAGCGCTGATCTTGCCCCCACTGATCAGAACATCAATACGACGACCAATTTCATTTTCAATCAAATAAATACCACCGAGCGAGTCGAAGAGCGTACGGCGCAGGTTCGCCAAGGTATCGCCACCAAACTGGATCATGCCAGTGAGCAGCGTGGTGGGGAGTTGCGGGGCACTACGACCACGGACTTGGAGGACAACCTGGGCCAAGATACTTGACGTAATGTCGTCGCCGGTCTCATTATCAAGTATCTTGATCGCCTCGCCGTCCTGCACCAATCGTGCAATACCATCCAGGGTAATGTATTGCTTCTGGTTGGTGTGGTAGAGCTTGCGGTTGGCGTACTTTTTGATCAGATGCATACGCCCTCGGTATAGAGTGAGGTGAGCGGGTGGAACCAGTATAACATAGTGGAGGATCCTCAGAGCATGAGCAAAGTCGGCCCGCCCC
>Ga0007797_1000192_pt1 | contig 17854 bp, 11 predicted proteins | sample CryBogmetaGMA25M_FD_60364 | JGI IMG/M metagenome (GOLD analysis project Ga0007797, IMG submission 60364) | Freshwater microbial communities from Crystal Bog, Wisconsin, USA - MA2.5M | ecosystem: Environmental > Aquatic > Freshwater > Lake | place: Crystal Bog, Wisconsin, USA | collected 2009-07-06 | reverse complement strand
CAATAGATTCTGCTTATAGCATACTCGGATAAGGTTCAATTTCGCCTTACCGCACCACCTGCGGCGCGTAGTCTACCCGTGGGTGATAAATGCTTTGCAAGCTGATCACAAATGCGTGCTTAATCAGCGACAGTTCGCGCATTGTCAGGGGCGAATCGTCGAGTTCACCTTCGCGCACGCGGGCACCAATGATTGACTGCACGAGATCATCGAGAGTCTGGGCACCATTGCCATTGGCGGACGGATCGCTATGCGAACCGACAGCAAGCAGTTTGCCGTTCTGGGCCTTCGAGCGCACCGTGGCCTCCACCGAGTCGGCCAGCATAAGGATGCCCTGCTCGCGAGTGTGGGGGCGCGGGCCAGGGTAGCGGAAATCGCGCTCGTTCACACTGTCTTGAAGCTGGAGTGCCTGCTGGTAGAAGTGGCGGATGAGTCCGGTGCCGTGGTGGGTGGCGATAAAATCGGTGATCTGCGGGGGCAACCCGGCGGCCTGGGCCATCTTCACGCCCTCACGGACGTGGTCAACAATGATCTGAGCGCTGGTCTGTGGGTCGAGGTCGTTATGCACATTCTCGCGGCCCATCTGGTTATCGGTGAAGAAGTAGGGCCGGATGGTCTTGCCGATATCGTGGTAGTAGGCGGCCACGCGCAGCAGCAGGGCGTCGGCTCCCACGGCCTCGGCGGCGGCTTCGGCCAGATTACCTACGGCAACGCTGTGGTAGTAGGTGCCGGGAGCCTCGCGGATCAGCTTGCGCAGCAGAGGCCGTGAGGGATGGGCCAATTCCATCAGTTGGAGCGGTGTCACTTGCCCTGCCGCCCGGCTCACCATGTTGAAGACGCCCAGCGAGAGGATGGTGGAGAGAGCTCCGTTCATCCCGGCGAAGAGCATAGTGGAAAGGGCCAGAGCGCTCAGGTCAGTAGATTGCACCGTTGGCTGCTCCAGCATCCAGAAGGCCACATGGGAGATCGTAACGATCAGACCAACAAAGACTCCGGCGATCACAAAGGTGATCATATGCTCGGCATTGCGCACAGCGAAGATTGCCACAATACAACTGGAGAGCAGAGTGAAGGCCAGGGACAGACCGTTGTTCAGCATGATGCCAATAGTGAGGCAGAGCAGGACTGATATGGCGAGGCCGAGGCGACCATTAAAGACCACGGCGAAGATAATCGCTAGGCTGGCCAGAGGCCAGAGGAAGGCGTTCTCACCGACCAGGGGCAGGATGAGGCGGGTAGTGAGCAGAGCCGAGTCCAGCAGACAGACGATCACCAACAGCGAGCGTGGCTGGCGGGCCAGATCACTCTGAAAGATCAGGTTGTAGCCAATAAAGCCGCTGGAGAGCAGGATGGCGATCATGCCGCGCCCGACAATGCCGATCCAGCTCAGAGTTAGAGGCATCGCTCCGGTCTGCTGGAGCTTCTCAATCGTCTCGGGGCGAACAATCTCACCAACGCGGACGATGCTCTCACCGGCAAGTACCCGCACCTGCTGCGGGAGAACTTTGTCGCGGGCGCTCTGGCGACGGGCGGCGGTAGCATGCTCATCGAGGGTGCGATTCACCAGTAGAAACGATTGGGTGAAGTAGAGCGCGAGGTCGCGCTGCGGGGCGGTGAGATTGGTCGTGGCAAGCCAGTAGGTGAGCCAACGCTCGCGCAGATCAACCAAAGCCTGCTCATCAATCGCGTAGTCGTAGCGATTGAGAGCGCGGTTGTAGAGGTTCGTCGTCTCCTGGCGCAGCATGCTCCAGCTCACATCATCGAGGGACAGGATCATGTCGGCGCGCTCGGACGAGAGGGTAACCGAGGCGTTGGGCAGAGCGACCAGCTTAACGAGCCGGTTCGCCCGACTGAGGGACGGATCGCTGCGCACACTGCTGATTGTATCAAACAGAGTGCTGAGGGCGTTGCGTTGAATAATCGGAGTCTGCGGGTCGTACAGATAGACCAAGTTCTCCGGGCTCGTCTCCGCCTGAGTCTGGCGCTCGGCGGTCAGTACACTGCTGACATAGACCGAACCGTGGGGCGCAACGATACTCTGCGGGCTGGGCTGGCCAACCTCAAGTCGGCCATACTCGCCGGGCAAGCTCAGGGTGAGCGACCCCCAGATTCCAACCACCAGCAGCAGCCACTCCAGGCTGAGTATGAATGGCGTGCGACGGGAGAGAGCGATGATCGGGCGTAGAGGACGCACCGACGGCAGATTGGCGAACCATCGGCGCAGCGGTATATTCATGTTAGCCGCCTGCGAGCAACTCGCGTGCTACCTGACTAAGCAGACGACCCTCAGCGCGACCTTTAAATCGTTCCATCAGGACGGGCATGAGCTTGCCCATACTCGCGGTGCCGCTCAGCCCAAGCTCGGCAATCAGGGCGCCCACGGCGGGGCGTAGCTCATCAAGGCTGAGTTGCGCGGGCAGGTACGCCCCCAAAATGACAGCCTCGGCTTCCTCCGCGCTAGCCAAATCTTCGCGGCTGGCCTTGCGGTAGATCTCGGCAGCGTCACGGCGGCGCTTGATCTCCTTCGCGATCACCGCCTCAGCGGAGGATTCATCAAGGGCGACGTGCGAGTCAGCCGAGATCGCGGCCAGAGCCGCATCGCGGGCTTCAGGGGCGTGGGCATATTCCGCCTCAATCACACGGGCAGCCGCATCGTAATGCTGTTTCGCCAACTCAAGCTGGGCCGACTGCATCGCGGCCCGCGTAGTGCGGATCACATCAACGCGGGCCTTATCGCCGCCACGCATGGCATCCTTCAGATCGGCGGCTAATCGCTCTTGTATGGACATAAGATACCTCTGGATTGTAATGTTGTCCGGTTCTGACCCCTCACCCCAGCCCTCTCCCACAAGGGGAGAGGGAGTCCGTTCTCCCCTCTCCCCTTGTGGGAGAGGGGCAGGGGATGAGGGTGAAATCACAGTTGTACCTGGCGCGGGAAGACCCGCAGCTTCTCGGCGGTGATGATTGCGCGAATCTGTCCGGCTGCCTCGTCGAGCCGCGACTCCTCGTTGATCACGACGTAATCAAAGTGGCGAGCCTGCTCAAGCTCGTGGGCCGCTACGGCCAAGCGGGACTCAATCTCGTCGGAGCTTTCGGTGCGACGCATTGTTAAACGCAGGCGCAGCTCATCCAGCGAGGCCGGGGCCAGGAAAATAAAGACCGCCTCGGGCGCGATCCGCTTAACCGTCGCCGCACCATCCACGTTAATTCGCAGGATCACATCCCGGCCACTGGCAATGGCCTGACGCACCTCAAACTTCGGGATGCCCTTATACTGTCCGTAGACATCGGCCCACTCCAGCAGCTCGTCGTCGCGGATCATCGCCTCGAAACGCTCGCTGCTGACAAAGTGGTAATCGAACCCGTCAATCTCGCCGGGGCGCTTCGGTCGGCTGTTGGCGGTGACAACGAAGTGGAACGGGAATCCCAGCTCGCGCATACGCATCAGCACCGAGTCTTTGCCCACGCCCGAAGGGCCGGAGATAACAACAAGCAGCGGCGCGGCGGGCTTTCCTTCCAGCAGCGGATTAAGCGACCTGGTCATGGTATCCTTTACCCTATGTACTTCGACGCACTGACCATCGCGGCGGTAGCCGATGAGCTGCGCGAGACGATCCTCGGCGGGCGTATTCAGCGGGTCCTCCAGACGGGGCCGCTCAGCGTTGGCCTGGAGATCTACAATCGTGGCCAGCGCCACCAACTGCTCGCCTCGGCCCACCCCCAGTTCGCCCGCGTCCACCTGGTACACGCCCGGCTGACCAGAGGCATTGAGCAGGAGACGCCGCTGCTCCTGCTGATGCGCAAATACCTCCTCGGCGGTCGAATCATCGCCGTGGAACAGCCAGCCCTGGAGCGAATCCTTCTGCTTAGTATAGCCAAACGGGCAGAGACGCGCAACAGGGCAGGAGGCGGGGAGCGGGAGGCAGGAGGCAGGAGGCAGGAGGCAGGAGGCGGGGAGCGGGAGGCAGATGAGGATCTGGATGTCTTCGAGGATGATGAGGACACAGAAGACGATCCAACCCCCAACTCCCATCCCCTATCCCCCAATGACATCCACTGCGACCTGATCATCGAGCCGATGGATCGGCGCAGCAATATTATCTTGGTGGACGACGACAATCTGGTGCTGGAGAGCGTCAAGCGGGTGACGCCGCGTATGAGTCACCGGGTGATTATGCCGCGCCAGGTCTACGAACTGCCGCCGGCCCAGGAGAAGCGCGACCCAACCCACGTGACTGGCGAGGGACTGGCGGCGATGACCGAGCTGTTTGCGGGCGATCTGGGCAAGGCGCTGGTCTCTAGCTACCGGGGTATCTCGCCGCAGGTGGCCCGCGAGGCGATCTTCCGCGCCCTGGGTCGGCCCAGCGCCCGTCTGGATGAACCACTGCCCTGGTACAGTCTGGCAGCCCGCCTGCGCGATCTGTTCACGGCACCCTGGCAGCCCTGCCTCACCCTCGGCCCGAGCGGCCCGACGGCCTATGCGGCCTACGCTCTGGGATACTTGCCTGGTGTCACCGTGACCACGCAGGCCAGCATCAGCGCGGCTCTGGAGGCGTTCTACGCTGCCCGCGAGGAGTTGACTGGCCACACCCAGCGCCGCGACGCCCTGGCCCAGCAACTCGGCGCATCCCGCGAGCGTCTGGCCCGCCAGCGCGACCAGATCAGCGGTGAGTTGCGCAAAGCCGGTGAACTGGAGTCGCTGCGCTGGGAGGGCGAGATGATCTTCGCCTTCATGCACGAGCTACGCCCCGGTCAGGCCGCGCTGACGGTGGAGGGACGGGCGATCAGCCTTGACCCACGACGCAGCCCAGTTGAGCAGGCCCAGGAGCGGTTTAAGGCGTATGACAAGGCGAAGAGCGCCCTGTCCGGTCTGCCCGAGCGCCTGGCCGCTGTGGAGACTCGCATCGCCGGAGTTGAGGAACTGGCCGCGTTGCTGCTAATCAGCGGTGATGACTACGACCAGATCGAGCAGATCGCCCTGGAGGCAGAGGAGTTGGGCTACCTGCGCGAACACCCCGACCCGTCCAGCGCCAAACGGCGGCGTAAGACCACCAAGGCCCGCCCGATCCAGATGCTTTCCAGCGACGGATTCGGCATTGCCGTGGGCCGCAGCGCTCGACAGAATGAGGAAGTCACCTTCCGTATCGGGCGAGTGGACGACATCTGGCTGCATGCGCGGGGCGTTCACGGTGCCCACGTGATCGTGCGCAGCGGCGGGCGCGAGGTTCCCGAGCGCACGCTGGAGGAAGCGGCGGGTCTGGCGGCCCACTTCAGCCAGGCGGCGGGCGAGGCAGCGGTAGAGATTGACATCTGTCGGCGGGCGCTGGTGCGCAAGGTGGTAGGCGGGCCGCCCGGACTCGTCACCTACCGCGCCGAGCGCACCCTGCGCGCCGCCCCGCGTCGGCCTGAGAAAATTCTGTAAGACTAAGGTTTCATGTGCCAGGTTTCAGGTATCAGGCCGAGCGCATCAGAAAGCCTTATGCCTAGTCTAATGAAGGAAAGACCATGTCCAAGCATGATCTCAACGAAGCCAAACCGGAGCAGACCGGCCCGTTCTGGAAGCGGCAGGTCAGCAGCATTATCGAGGCCCAGATCACACGATTCCCGCTGCTCGTGCAGCTTCGCACCGTTTGGCACCAACTCCAGGGCGAGCGCGAGATCTGGCCCTACCTCATTCCGCTGCTGGTTATCGTGTTTCTTGGCAGCTACCGCACCGAACGGAAGAAGCTGCGTGTGCAATCAAAAGAAGATCTATCCTAACAGACAGAAAATCGCCAGCGAAGCTGGCGATTTTCTGTCTGTTAGGACGAAGGATATGGTTACGGCTTAAGATACGTGCGGAACCAGTCGAGCTGCTGCTGGGCAGCGTAGATCTGGTTCTTGGGATCTTTCAGACCGTGGCCCTCGCCAATGAACTTAACCATGCGTGTGTTCACCTTGCGGTTCAACAGTTGGATGTGCATGTTCTCGCTCTGCACCACCGGCAGAAAGTCGTCGCTGCCCTGGAAGGAGAGTACCGCCGCCTTTACCTTGCCCACGTTGTAGGACGGTGAGTCGTTGCGATACTCAGCGATGTTGTTGTAGGGCGGTAAACCCTCCAGGTACGGCACCAGCGCATCGAAGCCCCGCGTCCACTCGGTGATCAGATCCACCAGCGCACACTGCGGATTCGCCGCTGCATAGGTGTCGGGGTGGCGGATGATACTCTGCCATGTGAAGTAGCCGCCGTAGGAGCAGCCCACAATGCCAACTTTGGCCTTATTTGTCCAGCCACGGGCCACCATTTGCTGGACGATCTCGGCCTGCTCATCAATATCGAGCTGACCAAAGTTGTTGCCGTCAGCCAATGTGTTCGTGCTGGCCGCAGTGTAGCCAGGTCGGCCCGCCAGAGGCACCACCAGCACCGGGAAGCCGAAGGTGGGCAGCAGGCTATAGGGGTTCTCGACATTCGTGGCCCAGGAATTGAACATAGCCACATCTGGCCCGCCCTGCTGCCAGACGATCAATGGCTTGCCCTTGGGCGGGAAGGTCGCATTGGCGGGCTGGATGAGCGTGCCATAGCGCACCACGCCGCTCTTGAGTTTGAATGAGACCGGATCCTGGCGCAGGTTGGCAAACAGGCGCAGTTCCTCGTTGCTCCAGGTGATCCGCGCAAAACCCTTGCCATCCCAGCCCAGGCGATACAGATCGGGCGGTGAGATGAAGGAGTGATAGACGACGACAATCTGGCGCGTGTGGTTGGTGCTAACAATCGCCCCATAGGTACCGGCACGGTCGCCCAGGTTGCGTAGCTCGCCCGAGACACGGTTGTAGTAGTAGGGGTGACGGTCGGTGCCCACTGAGCCGCGAATGATCAGCTCATCGGGCGAGACGAAGAGGGCGACGCCCTGGCTAAAGGCAGCATTGGCAAACAAGTTCGAGTTTAGCTCGCCCGTCTGCTTCAGATCCAGATTGTAGAAGCGGTAGGATGCGCGCTCGCTAAACTGTGGTGTGTAGATTGGGTAACTACGGCCCTTGATCATGGCCGGGTACCACGCCTTGACCAGCAGGGTGGCGTTATCGGGCGACCAGCCATCGGCGGAGAGCAGAGGCGGCGTGCCGGGGCCAGCCGCACGCAGCATCTTTACCGCGTGGCTGTTTACGTCTACCACGTAGGTATTGTTGCCCAGGAGCAGCGGGTTCTCTGCCGGGGGGATGTTCCCGGTCGCATCGCGGTAGAAGATCTCCGAGAGCAGGGCACCGTCGTAGGTCGGGCGCGTATCATCGGGGTTACGTAGTGAGATAGACGAGAACGCAAGATGTGAGGAGTCGGGGGTCCACGTTTCACCAAAGCGGAACGACGCCTCGGGCAGCGTCGTCACATAGCTGCGCTCGCCGCTCTCCGCGTTGTAGGTGATGAGATCGAGGGTCTTCTCCGTTACCGTAACGCTCGTGCTGATCGGAGTATCCTGCATCAGTTGGAAGCGACTGAGAAGGCTAGCGAAGCGCGTCTGCGCCTGGCTGGCACGCGCCTGGAGCGACTGAGGCAACAGCGGGGACTCGTTAAGACTCGCCGTTGTGATCGGGGGATGCGTGATCTGCACCCGCTTGACGATATTCATCGTCTGGCTGCCGCTATTATCGGGCGTGGGCGGGATCACCACCAGCAGAAAGTGCAGCAGGTCGGGTGAGACCGAGACGAATTGGGTGTCCGAGGGCACGGATACGTAACTGCCGCTTATCTCCAGGGTGTCGCGATTGATACCCAGGCGCACCAGAGCCTCGTCAGGCGAGGACGCGTTGAGGTTCAGCGCCAGGGTGCCGAGGGTCTGATCATCGAGCCAGGTAAATTTCGAGATGCCGAGCAGCGGCAGGGGCATAAAGGGGCCAAGGGCATCAGTCGGCAGCTCGATAGTACTTCCGTCGTTAATATTCAGAAATCCAAGCTGTTTGTCCGACGTGACGAAAACAACCTGATCATCCGGGCTGACCGGGCTAGAGGGTACTGTGGTGACAAGATCGCCCTGGAGCCGTTTGATCTTGGCAATCTCATCATCGCCAAGGATTTTTGGCAGATCCTCGCCATCCTGAGTGGGCTGAACGGTGACGATATTATTCTTCGTCGTCGTCTTTGAGTCCTGGGCGTGAGCGGGCATGATCCCACAGACACAGATCACGGCCAGCAGCGCAGGTAGCCACCGATACAGACGCATACACTCTGCTCCTTTACGAGCTAACACCAGCGGAAACACCGAGATCAGAGGGCGAAGGTGGACACGCGGATATGTGTGGAGAAAGCGAAAGTACGATAATCTTACCAGATTTCAGGGAGAATGGTATAGTGGTCTCGCGATGAGTCAGTGACGTTTTGGAGAGACAGCGGAATGGTGATTGGCTGTGATGAAGCGCGGCAGATGATTGATGCAGGGCGACGCCCGGGGACGCGTGATCGGCAGCTCGTAATGCTGGGCTTCCATATGGCGAACTGCACGGCGTGCCGGGACTACCGTGATCAGGTTGACATGACTCTGCTGGACGCATTGCTCGCGACACCTCTGGCCCCTCCTGTGCCGCGAGGGGCGCGGGATCGGCGGCGTCTCTTGCTTCGCTATGTGGCGATCCTCGGCATGGTACTCCTCAGCATTGTGTTTGGCCGGGTGGCCTTCGCCGCCTACACCATCAGCCAGAACGTGGCGGCGATGCAGGTCTCCATCCCTGTCAGCACGGCACTCGCCCCGACCCTGCCTGTGCCAACGGACGGAGAGACGCCCCAGCGAGGCGTCTTTGGCCCGCCTGTCGCCCACGGTGCCGAGCCGCCGCCGCCCGTACCCACGCCTATCCCGACAATGGTGGGGGATCCGGTGGGGTTTATTCCCAGCCCAACGCCCGTCACGCTGCCAAGCATTGTTGGGGGTGCGCCCGTGCACGTACCGACCCTCATGCCTACCGCACCGATCATCCCTGTTTCCAACCGCGCCGTGAACGTACTGCTCCTCGGCAGCGACCGGCGGGCCGGCGAAAGCTGGACGACCCGCTCCGACTCGCTGGTGATCATCCACCTCGACCCGGAGCACCAGCGGGTGGCCCTGCTCTCGCTGCCACGTGACCTGATTGTGCCCATCCCCGGCTACGGTCAGGCTCGGATCAATGCGGCAACCGTGTACGGTGATATGGATCCGGCCCTCGGAGGTGGCCTGGCCCTGGCTCGTCGCACCGTCAGCGAGTATCTGGACATCCCCATAGACTACGTGTTGCGGACAGATTTCCACGCCTTCACCGCAGCGGTAGACGCTATTGGCGGAGTGGATGTTAACGTGCCCGAGGCGCTCTACGACCCGGCGTACCCGACGATGGATTACGGCTACACGGTAGCCGCCTTCGATCCGGGGATGCAGCATATGGACGGCGAAACGGCGCTGGTCTACGCCCGCATCCGCCACTCCGACAGCGGCTACGCCCGCAACCGTCGTCAGCAGCAGATACTCCTCTCCATTCTCACTGAGGTGCGCCAGCACAATATTCTCTCTCAGGTGGAGATGATCTCGAACTTGAGTACCGCTCTGCGCGACGACATCCAGACCGATATGAGTATGGATCGTATGATTGGACTGGCCTGGGCCTTTCGCGGCGTCTCGCCCGATAAGGTAGAGCGCTACGCCCTCGACGAGACGATGGTGAAAGAAGGTGTATTAGCCGACGACCCATACGCCACCTTCGCGGAGCCGGGGGCGGTCAATCTGGTGGTGAGTCAGCTCATAGGCAGGCAGTAAGGGAGACGCCTTTATGTACCGCTATTACATAACCGCTATCCCGCTGGCGACCCTAGACTGGTTCACCGGCGATCTAGAAGGCTGGCTGCCAACTCTGGGACTGCTGGCGCTGCTCGCCATGGTGGTTATCCTGATTCTCTTTGCTCTGGCCGACTGGCGTTCCTACCGAATCCGTGCGGCGCGGCGAGGCTACCGCCACCGGCGCACGGCCCACGAGCGGTTCGCCGCGAGTGTGGATCTCCAGCGCCGCGCCGCTGAGGAGGGAAGGGAGCAGGAGGCAGGAGGCGGGAGGCAGGTGGCAGGTGGCAGGTGGCAGGACGAGGATGAGGGTGAGGACGAGGATGAGGACGAGGACGAGGATGAGAACGAGTTGCTGCGCCGCCTGCTCGGGCAGTAGAGAGGATAGTAAGGTAAGAGAGGACAACGTTCATGAAGGTGGGTATAGGGTACGGAAACCACGAGGACTCCTACGAGCTGGGGAGAAGAACAGCGAGCGAGGCAATGCGGCAAGGTACCATCACAACCCCAGACCTTGTGCTAGCTTTTCTAACCAAACAGTCAGACGCCGAAGCCTTCTACAACGGGTTGCGTGCTGTCGTCGGAGCAAGCGCCCCGATCATCGGCGGATCAGCAGTTGGGGTTATCACGAATGACCAACTCTCGTACAATGGTTCGCCGGCGGGTGTCGCCGTTCTCCAGCTCAACACCGTCCACATCCAGTATGCGACGGCCACAGGAGTTGATCAGAATGAGTACCAGGCGGGGCGCTCCCTGGCCCATCAGTTGGCCGCAAGCCTGGATGCAAAGCTGCTGCTGATGTTCTACGATTCGATCAAGGTACCGGCGACGCCAGATGCGCCGCCGATGATGAATGCATCCCCCCCGTTAATCGCCGGCATCGAGTCCGTGCTGCCGCCGGGGATACCCATTGTGGGCGCAGGGCTGCTAGGTGATCAAATCTTCAGCTCGACGATCCAGTTCGGTGGTTTGTCTATTCAGCAGCAGGTGGTTGTTGGCGTACTGCTGAGTGGTGCCATCGAACCGTATGTGACGATCACACACGGCTGCTCGCTCAAGGACGGCATCTACCACACGATTACCAAAATGCATGGCCCCGTTATCGTCGAGATCGATGGGCGGCCTGCGACAGCAGTGATTGATGAGGAGTACGGTGGCCCGATCTGGCGCGAGCAGTTACCTGTGCGACGCCTGACGATTGGGGTCAACCATGGTGATCGCTTTGGCGACTTCCAGGAGGGTCAGATGGTTGCCCGCCTGATTGTTGGCGCGATGCCTGGAGACAAAGGGCTGATCCTCTTTGAACCCGACCTTGAGGAGGGAACGGAGTTTCAATTTCTGCTGCGCGATGGCCAGACGATGATCGAATCCGCGCGCCGAAATGCGACAGCTCTAGTCAAACAGATCATCACCGCTGGGCACACCCCACGTTTTGCGCTGTATATAGACTGTACAGGTCGATGCGCAGAGATCTCCAACACACTCACTGAGGAAGCCAGTGAGATCCAGATCGCAATGAACCAGCATGGAGTCCCCCTACTTGGATTCTACTCAGGTGTCGAAATAGCACCGTTGCTTGGACGCAGCCGTGGCCTCGATTGGACAGGTGTGCTGCTGGTCCTCGCAGAGGCGTAAATCGCATGGCTGTGCAAGAAACTATAACGCTCGCTGAGCAACTCCAGCAGGCTCGTATGGAAGCCACCTACTACCGCAAACTCGCACGGGAATGCGGGGAACGCCGCTTAAAAGAGTCGGAGGAACTATCAAGTCTGATCGATCAACTCCGCCAAACCGAGCTGATTCTCGTGCAAGCTCGTAACGATGCGGATGCCGCAAACCGCGCCAAGAGCCACTTTCTCGCGACGATGAGCCACGAGTTGCGTACCCCGCTGACCGCAATCATCGGCTATAGCCAGTTGCTGGAGTATTTGGCGGCGATAGGTGACTACCGCTCGGTCGAGACGAGCGTACACCACATCTATACGGCGGGGCAGCACCTGCTCGCGCTCATCAACGGCATACTCGACCTCTCGCGGATCGAGGCGGGCCAGCTCCAGATCGTCGTTGAACGTGTTGACGTGCCCGATCTCGTCCGCAACACGATTGTGGTGGTCAACCCGCTGATCGCGCAGAACGGCAATACATTACAGGTCGCTTGCCCCCTACACATGACGGCGATGTACACTGATCCGCTCAGGGTGCGCCAATCACTCATCAACCTCCTCGGGAATGCCGCCAAGTTCACCGAGGCCGGGACGATCCATCTCACTGTGACCCAAGAGCAGATCAACGGGACAGACTGGATCTCCTTCGTGATTGCCGACAGCGGGATTGGGATCTCCCCCGACCAGATGGCGAAGCTGTTTAAGCCCTTCTCACAGATTGACGACTCGCTAAACCGAAAGTACGGCGGCAGCGGGCTTGGCCTGGCCCTCAGCCGGCGGCTCTGCCAGCTCCTCGGCGGCGATATTACGGTGGTGAGCTCCATCGGCGTGGGTTCGGTCTTCACCATGCGGCTGCCATCCACCGCCCCGGTCACCACGCAGGAGTCGGATGCGATGCTGTACAGCAGGGCCGCGCTATAAACAGCCTGAATCGATGTTGGCAATTGCCAGGTTCGCTGGCAATTGCCAACACAGGTAGATCTACCCCCCGCCGCCGCCGCCAGCCATGATCCCGCCCTCGGTCATGGCCCGCACGTCCAGCAACTCGTCTACCTTGTCACCCTCTAGCAAACCCTTCTCGACCACCACATCGCGGATGCTCTTGCCGGTGGCCAGGGACTCCTTGGCTACGGCGGCCCCGTTGAGGTAGCCGATCACCGGGTTGAGGGCCGTGACCAAGATGGGGTTCTTGGCCAGCCAGCCAAACGCCTTCTCGCGGTTGACGGTCAGGCCGACCACACACTTGGTGGTGAAGGCGTTGATCGCGCCGATCAGCACGTGCATGCTCTCAAAGAGGTTGTGCGCGATGATCGGCATCATCACGTTTAGCTCAAGCTGACCGGCCTGGGTAGCCAGGGAGACGGCAAGATCGTTGCCCTGGACGTGAAAACAGACCATGTTCAGCATTTCGGCCAGCACCGGGTTGACCTTACCGGGCATGATGCTGGAACCGGGCTGCACGGCGGGCAGGCGGATCTCGTCAATGCCGGTGGTGGGGCCAGAGCTGAGCATGCGGAAGTCGTTGGCCACCCGCACCAGGGTGATGCAGAGGGAGCGCAGGCTGGCCGAGAAGTCGGCAGCGTCGCCCATATTCTGCATGCTCTCAAAGAGATTGCCCGACGAGCGCAGATCGTGGCCGGTGATCTCGCTGAGCTTGGCAATCATGCGCTGATGGTACTCAGGGTGAGCGTTCAGGCCCGAGCCAGTGGCTGTGCCGCCGATACCCAGGCGGCGCAGGCGGTTCGAGGCGGTCTCGATCCGCTCAAGGTCGTTGCGCACGGCCAGGGCGTAGGCTCCGAACTCCTGGCCCAGCCGCACCGGCACCGCATCTTGCAGGTGCGTGCGACCCGACTTGACCACATCATCGAACTCGACGGCCTTAGCTTCCAGAGCGTCCGCGAGATCGTCAATAGCGGCGAGCAGCTCGGGCAGACGCCAGAGACAGCCCAAGCGGATGGCCGTCGGGATGGTGTCGTTGGTACTCTGAGCCATGTTCACGTGGTCGTTCGGGCTGACTGGCTTCTTGGCGTCGGTCAGCTCGAAGCCCAGGATCTGGCTGGCCCGGTTGGCGATCACCTCGTTGAGGTTCATGTTGTGCGAGGTGCCGGCCCCGGCCTGGAACGGATCAACCACAAAGTGCGCGGCCAGCTTACCGGCGATCACCTCGTCGGCGGCGGTGATGATCGCCTCGGCCAGACTCGCGTCCAGCAACCCCAGGTCGCGGTTGACCTCAGCGGCCGCGCGCTTGATTACGGCCTGCGACCAGACGAAGGCGGGGTAGGGCTTCATCCCGCTAATGGGGAAATTGATCACGGCGCGTTGGGTCTGCGCCCCGTAGAGTGCGCTGGCGGGCACCTGCACCTCGCCTAGCGAGTCCTTCTCGGTACGATACTCGGACATTACCTGACTCCTTTGTCATGCGCCGCATGTGCGGCGAGACGGTGACGGAACCGCGTTGATTCTAGCACAAAAAGGGGAACTCCAAGATGAGCTACCTCAACGGGAAATCAGCATATTCCTCGCACATATATGCGTTATCCACATTATCAACAGGTTATCCACGATGTTATCCACATTATCAACAGGTTATCCACATGGTATCCAGATACCCGCCAGGGCCATCGTTATGAAATGCTACCCTTTACACCTTCCGATGACTAACGGGCTGTGCTATAATAGCAATTGGGCCGTGACGGCTCGCACACCACCCCACGTTATGTAGATTCATCGCTTCCCGATGCGCGAGATCTGACAGCTATACTGTGGATAACGTCTGTTTCTCGTCAGGCTACCGCCTGATGTGGTCGATCATGGTGTAAAGAGTTTATGAAAGATTTTACCCACTTACACGTTCATTCCGAGTATAGCCTGCTCGACGGCTACGCGGCGACTAAGGCTATCGCGGCGCGGGCTGCGGAACTCGGTATGGACAGTATTGCTCTGACTGATCACGGTGTCATGTACGGGGCAATGGAGTTCTACGACGCTGCCAAGAAGGCCGGGATCAAGCCGATCATCGGCATGGAAGCGTATATGGCTCCCGGTGCGCGCAGCGATGCGATGACCCGTGGCGGCAAGAACTACTATCACCTGCTGCTGCTGGCCAAAAACGAGGTCGGCTACCGCAACTTGGTCAGGCTGACCAGCCGCGCACACCTCGATGGCATGGGCAAGGGTCTTTTTGCCCGCCCGCGCATTGATCGTGCCCTGCTGGAGCAGTATCACGAGGGTCTGGTTGTCACCTCCTCCTGCATTGCCGGTGAGGTCATCCAGAGCCTGACCGCTCAGCAGCATAAGCAGGCCGTGGAACACGCCGCCTACTACCGCGATTTGCTCGGTGCCGAGAATTATTTCCTAGAACTACAGCTCCACGAGAATACGCCGGAGCTTGAGGGCATCAACGACGAGCTGATGCGGATCGGCAGCGAACTCGGTATTCCGATGGTCGTCACCAACGACACCCATTTTGTGCGCCGCGAGGATATGCGGACGCAGCATATGGTGATGTCAATGGGGATGAACTTGACCTACAAGGAGTTCTGCGGCAAGGGCTTCATGATGGACGAGAGCTACCACATTATGTCTGGTGAGGAGATGTGGCAGAAGTTCCAGCGCTACGGCACTGCGCCGATGGAGAATACTCGGCGCATCGCCGACATGTGCAACCTCAAGCTGGACTTTGGGCGCGTCCAGTTGCCGCAGTTCGATCTGCCCGAAGGCCACGATGCCGCTTCCTACCTCACGCTGATCTGCGAGGAGGGGTTGATGAAGAAGTTTGCGGGCAACCCGCCCGCCACTTACATCGCCCGCCTTGCGGATGAGCTGGACGTGATCAACGCCACCGGATTCCCCGACTACATGCTGATTGTTTGGGATTATGTCAAATACGCCCGCTCACGCGGTATCCCCTGCCTGCCGCGTGGCTCTGCCGGAGCCTCGCTCGTTCTCTACTGCCTCGGCATCACCGACGTGGATCCGGTGAAGAATAAGCTGCTCTTTGAGCGCTTCCTCTCACGCGAACGCCTGGAGATGCCCGATATTGATACCGACTTCGCCGACTCGCGGCGGGGCGAGATCCTGGACTATATCGCGGGTAAGTATGGGCGCGAGAACGTCGCCCAGATCATCACCTACGGCACCCTGGGGGCCAAGGCAGCCCTGCGCGATATGGGCCGGGTTCTGGGAGTGGATCTCTCGGAGGTGGATCGCGTCGCCAAGCTCATTCCCAGCCTGCCCGTGGGAGTCACTATTGCCCAAGCCCTGGAGAAAGTGCCTGAACTTCGGCAGATCCACGAGACTCAGCCCCAGCTTGCGGAGGTGATTGACTGGGCACGGAAGGTCGAGGGGCGCATGCGCAACGTCGGCACCCACGCCTGCGGCGTGGTGGTCAGCCGCACGCCCCTGGAAGAAATGGTGCCGCTCCAGCACACCACCAAGGACGAACATGGCGTGATGGCCTCGTTCGAGGGGCCGACCCTGGCCAAGATGGGTCTGCTCAAGATGGACATCCTGGGCCTGACCAACCTCTCGGCGGTGGCTGAGGCGATGCGCTACATCGAGCATACGACCGGCCAGAAGATGGAACTGACCGACATCCCCACCGAGGACACAAAAACCTTCGAGTCACTGGGGCGTGGCGAGACCAAGAACGTCTTCCAGATGGAGTCGGCGGGGATGACCCGCTACCTTATGCAGTTGCGGCCCACCCGCGTCGAGGATATCTACGCGATGGTAGCGCTCTACCGGCCCGGCCCGCTGGAGCAGATCCCGTACTACATTCAGGGCAAGAATAACCCGGCCAGCATTCATTATCTGCACCCCATCCTCAGGCCCATCCTGGAAGATACCTACGGCGTGATCGTCTACCAGGAGCAGATCATGCAGTTGCTCCAGACGGTGGCCGACTACACCTTGGGCCAAGCCTATATCGTGATCAAGGCGATCAGCAAGAAGAACAAGGAGCTGATGGCCGAGAACGGGGCGATCTTCAAGGAGGGCTGCCGTAAGAAGGGCATCAGCCAGGATGTGGCCGACCAGATCTGGGAGCTGATTCTGCCCTTTGCCGGCTACTCCTTCAACCGGCCCCACGCCACGCTCTACGGGCTGCTCAGCTACCAGACGGCCTGGCTCAAGGTGAACTACCCGGTGGAGTATATGGCGGCGGTGCTGACCGGCTCAGGCGGGGTGACGGAGGATGTGGCCAAGAGCGCCCTGGAGACGCGCCGCCTGGGGGTGGCGGTGTTTAGCCCCGATGTCAACCGTTCGCTCAAGGGCTTCGAGATCGAACCTCTGCCTGACAAACTGCCCGCTGGGGTGCGCTTCAACCGGGGCATCCGCTTTGGTCTGGCCGCGATTAAGAACGTGGGTGAGGGGCCGGTCGAGGCGATTATTAAGGCCCGTGACGAAGGCGACCCCTTCACCTCGCTTGAGGAGTTGTGCGGTCGGGTTGATCGCAACGCCCTGAACAAGCGCGTGCTGGAGAGCCTGATCAAGGCCGGGGCGATGGATAGTCTGCCCGGATCGCGCCGCCAGAAGCTGGCCATTCTCGATCAGGCGATGAACGCCGGGATTGACGCCCAGAAGGCCCGCGATGTCGGCCAGTCCAGCCTCTTCGACATGTTCGGCGAGAGTACAGGCGGCAGCGCCAGCCTGAATGTTTCCCGTGTACCGATGCCGGTGATCCTGAATACTCCCGCCGATAACAAGGAAGAACTGCTCTGGGAGAAGGAACTGCTCGGCCTGAATGTCTCTGAGGATCCGGTGGCCAAGTCGCTTGAGGGCGTTGATATGCGCGGCGTGACCGAGCTAGGCGACATCACCGACGATCATATCGGCAAGTCGCTCACCTTCATCGGCCTGCTCAGCGGCGTGCGCCGGATCACCACCAAAAAGGGCGACGCCATGCTCGTGGGCGTACTGGAAGACATGACCAAATCCATCGAGATTGTGGTCTTCCCCAAGAGCCTGGCTAAATCCGGCGACCTGCTCCAGAACGACGCAGTGCTGAAGATCACGGCGAAGGTGGACAATCGGCGTGATAGCCCGCAATTGGTGGTGGATGCCGTCGAGGCGGTAGAGGCGTCCCTAGCCCCATCGGCGCTGGGGATGGACATGGAGATGGATCTGGAGGGTGTTGAAGAGATGGTCGAGGTAGGGGAGCAGGGAGCAGGGAGCAGGGGGCAGGGAGCAGGAGGCAGGGAGCAGGAGGCAGGAGGCAGGGAGCAGGATGACGGGAGCCGGGAGCAGGATGACGGGAGCCGGGAGCAGAATGCAGTCTCTGCGTCTTCGGCTCCTGCCTCCCGCCTCCTGCCTCCTGCCTCCTATCCCCCGCCTTCTGCCGCGCCCGTGTCGGTGATTCAGTCTCGGGGCCAGGTAAAGCTGGGCAACGGCAACGGCAACGGCAACGGCAACGGCAACGGCAGC
>Ga0007797_1000191_pt1 | contig 17922 bp, 8 predicted proteins | sample CryBogmetaGMA25M_FD_60364 | JGI IMG/M metagenome (GOLD analysis project Ga0007797, IMG submission 60364) | Freshwater microbial communities from Crystal Bog, Wisconsin, USA - MA2.5M | ecosystem: Environmental > Aquatic > Freshwater > Lake | place: Crystal Bog, Wisconsin, USA | collected 2009-07-06 | reverse complement strand
TGCAGAAATCTCCCCTCTCCCCCGGTGGGAGAGGGGCAGGGGGTGAGGGGGCTTGATCGGCGGGATCTGCTTATGTCAAAGGTACTGATCCTAATCCTCCCGCTGCCGCATATGCGGGAAGAGGATCACTTCACGGATGCTGGGCTGGTTGGTGAGTACCATCACAATACGATCAATTCCTAGGCCCAGGCCGCCGGTGGGCGGCATCCCATACATCAGGGCGTTGATATAGTCGGCGTCCATCTGATGGGCGTCGGTGTCGCCAGCGGCAAAATCCTTGAGCTGGTCGAGGAATCGCTGTGCCTGGTCGAAGGGGTCGTTCAGCTCACTGAAGGCATTGCCGATTTCCATTCCAACGATAAACGCCTCGAAGCGCTCGGTGAAACTGGGCTGATCAGGCTTGCGCTTGGCCAGCGGCGACAGCTCCACCGGGTAGTCGGTAATAAACGTGGGCTGGATGAGCAGCGGCTGGACATACTCGCTGAACAGCTCGTCAACCTGCTTGGCCCAGGTGAGCTTACGCTCCACCTTCAGGTTGGCGGCGGTTATCGCCGCTTGGAGGGCAGCCAACTCGTTGACCTGAGCAATATCAATGCCGGTGTGTGTGTTGATCGCCTCGGCCATCGGGATGCGCGGCCAATCGCAGCCAAAGTCCAACTCGTGGCCCTGGAAGGGCACCAGAGTCGAACTCGTCACGGCTACGGCCATCTCGCGCAGCACATCCTCCACCAAGCGCATCATATCGCGGTAATCAGCGAACGCCTGGTAACACTCCATCATCGTGAACTCGGGGTTGTGGCTGCGATCCACGCCCTCGTTGCGAAAGTCCTTGCCGATCTCATAAACACCGGGGAAGCCGCCGACGATCAGGCGCTTGAGGTAGAGTTCGGTGGCGATACGCAGGTAGAGGCTCTGACCAAGCTGGTTATGGTAGGTGCTAAAAGGCCGCGCAGCCGCACCGCCATAGATTGGCTGAAGGATCGGTGTCTCTACCTCTAAAAATCCCCGCGAGTCAAGGACGCGGCGCATCGTACTGACCGCTAGGGCGCGGGCGCGGAAGATTGCGCGGCGCTCACTGTTGACGATCAGGTCCAGGTAGCGCTGGCGGTGGCGCTCCTCCACATCGCTCAGGCCGGCCCACTTCTCGGGCGGCGGGTTGATCGTTTTGGCCAGTACGCTGATTGTGTGGGCAAAGATTGACGGTTCGCCCTTCTGGGTGCGGCGCAGCACGCCCGTCACTTCAATAATATCGAAGGTATCAATATCATCGCGAAAACGTTCAAATAATACATCGCCCATCTCGGCGCGGCTGATCCAGAGCTGAATAGAGTCACTGCCATCCTCAATATGGGCAAAGGCGATCTTTCCCATGACCCGACGGGCACCAATGATGCGTCCGGCGAGGGTCAGGCTCGTCCCGGCCTCGGCAAGTGTCTCGAACTGCTCCAGGGCAGCGGCAACGTGATGGGTGCGTGCGCTGCTGGCGGGGTATGGGTTCAGGCCGGTCTCGCGCAAGCGATCAAGTTTTATCTTGCGCTGGGCCTGTAGGTCGTTCAGCTCCATGGTGCCCTATTCTGCGCGGCGATACGCGCCGCAGGTTGATCGATGCAACTCCTTCATTATACCATCCCTAGCATCGCCCCAAAGCCCGCGTTCCGAGATTGGCTGGTGCAAAGTCACGATGACTGATGAACGACTTTTGTTCTATTACGTTTTCGGGTACAATCCTTGTATGTTGTGGAATTTTGTGTGACCTATGGCGCGATCTATGGTGATGACACTGCGTGAGTTGCTTCGAGGGGTAGATCTGTTGGATGTACCCACAGGGTTCGATGCGCCCATTCTCGGAATCGCCTATGACTCCCGGCAGGTGCGGGCGGGCTGGCTGTTTGTGGCCATCCGTGGATTTCACACCGATGGACATCAGTATGTCTCTCAGGCGATAGATGCGGGTGCCTCTGCGGTGATGGTTGATGTGCGCTACTGGAGCGGTGCCAAGGTTGACGTGCCACTGATCCGCGTTGCCGATAGCCGGGCGTCTCTGGCTCCGCTGGCGGCGAACTTCTACCGACGACCGGGCATGAGCCTGCGCACGGTCGGGATTACCGGCACAAAGGGAAAAAGTACCACCACCGACCTAGTGAGCCAAGTGCTTGAGGGCGGCGGTTTCAGCACCGGCATGATCAGCACGGTAGACTTCAAGGTTGGCGGGCGGCGCTGGCCAAACAGTACCCGCCAGAGTACTCCCGAGGCCCCTGAGATCCAGGGGCTGCTGCGCGAGATGGCCGATGCCGGCTGCGCCTACGCGGTGATCGAGTCAACCTCGCACGCCCTCTCGGCGCGCTGGAACCGCCTCGGCGGCTGCTGCTTCGACGTGGCGGTCTTTCTCAATATTACCCACGAACACCTCGATTATCACGGAAGTTTTGAGCAGTATCGCGCCGATAAGGCCCGCCTCTTCGAGATGCTAGGCGACTGTTCGCAAGGCGATGTATGGGCAATCGCCAACGCCGATGACCGCAGCCACTCCTATTTTCTTGCTGCTGCGCCTGCTCACGCCCGCAGGCTGACGTTTGGTGTACAGGCCGCCGCCGATGTGCGCGCCCACGAAGTTATTGCTGGGCCAGGTGGCTCATCGCTGCGGGTGACGACGCCGTGGGGCGAGACGCATCTACGACTCCAGCTTCCCGGTAGCTTCAATGTTTCAAACGCCCTGGCCGCCCTGAGCGTCGCTCTTAGCCAGGGTATTTCGCTGGAGCGAGCTACCACCGCTCTGGAGGCAGTGCCTGGTATCCGTGGGCGCATGCAGCCGGTGAACCTGGGCCAGCCCTTCGATGTGATTGTGGACTACGCCCACAATCCGGACTCGTTCGATCAGGTGCTGAGCATGTTGCGCCCGCTTACGTCGGGCCGGATCATTGTTGTGTTTGGCAGCGCAGGCGAACGTGATCGGGCCAAGCGCGGCATCCAGGGCGAGATTGCCGGACGCTACGCCGATCTGCTGGTACTGACGGATGAAGACCCGCGTGGCGAGGATCCCGCCGCGATTATTGCGGAGATTGTCGAAGGGGCCGAGCGTGCCGGTAAGCGTGCCGGTGACGGCTACCTCTGCATCCCCGACCGGGCCGAGGCTATCCGTACCGCTGTGACCGCCGCCCGCCCCGGCGATCTGGTGCTGCTACTAGGCAAGGGCCACGAAGGTACGATTATCTACGCTGGTAGCGCCATTCCCTGGGACGAGGCGGAGTCTGCCCGCGAGGCGCTGCGCGCCTTGGGCTACGTATGATCGATCTGGCCCCCAACAACCCCTACGCCCTCACAATTACCTCGCCGATCATCGCGGCGGCGGGCAGTGTCGGCTACGGCGTCGAGGTGGCCCGCCACCTCGGGCTGGGCATACGTCCGGCCACGCACGGCCTGGGCGCTCTCGTCACCCGCAGCACTAGCCTGCGCCCGTACAAGGCCCGTCCCTTGCCCGAGATCATCGAGACGCCAGCCGGTCTGCTCTACCGAGGCGAGGCGCATAACCCCGGCCTGCGAGTGGTGCGCGAGCGTTTCGCGCCGATCTGGGCGACCTGGGATCTGCCGGTGGTGGTGAGTTTGTGGGGCGAGAGTGTGGCGGATCTGGCTGAGGCAGCCGCGCTGCTGGAGGGAGTCGAGGGGGTGATGGGCATTGAGATTCCGCTGGCTGCGCACGGGGCGCTCACGCCCGAGGCTGCCGGTCGGTTGGTGGCGGTACTACGCCGGGCCACCATGCTCCCGCTGATCGTGAAACTGCCCGGCCACGCCCCCGACATCCTGGCCCTGGCCCGCGCCGCCGTCGCGCACGGTGCCGATACCCTGGCCCTGATTGACAGCCTGCCCGCCGTAGCCCCCCTCCCCGACGGCACTCTGGCCGAAGGGCGGCTCTGCGGCCCGGCCATCGCACCCCTGGCCCTGGCCCTGGTATCCGCCGTCTGCGCCGAGGTTACCGTCCCGGTAATCGGCATCGGTGGGGTGCGGACTCCCGCCGACGCACGGGCAATGCTCGCCGCCGGGGCCACCGCCGTCGGCCTGGGCTCGGCCCTGCTCGCCGATCTCCGCGCCGGGGCGCGGATCTCCGCCGGGTAGAGACGCCCCGCCGGGGCGTCTCTACGATGCCTCGGCCCGATCCCGGGGGATCAGCCCCAGATCATCCGACGTCTGTGCATTCCGTCGCCGCAGTAGGTAGGTGCGGATCACGCCCTGATCCTCAGCCTCTTCTAAAAGGACGACGACCTGCTGCCAAGCGGCAATATCAATCAGCGCTGCAGTGGGTTGTCCATCTGGCCCTAGACATGGTTTGCAGATACGTTACAGTTCAGGCCAGAGTGTAGCATCTTGATGCGTTCGACCTGAAACCTGAAACCACGCACCTGAAACCTTGTCCTACTACGAATTGGACACTTTTTAGCGTCTCCGTGATCGTCATTGTGCCGCTCCTAACGCGATATAGTGTCGGGATGATAGCATAGCGAGTCGGACTGCACAATCTGCGCCGGAACCATCTCTACCGCAGCACCACCTCGCGCACATGCACGTGGGCCACATCCCCGACACCAGCCTGGAGGATTTCTAGGCGCAGCGTACTCAGCTCGCGCACGCCGCTCGGCAGATCCAGGCTCACGCTCGGGTCGGGCGGTAGTCCGCTGTAGTGCTGCTCTGCGACAGTCTGGAGACCACCGTCAGCTGGTGTGCCGATCAGACGCAGCGTGAGATCCATCGAGCCGAGGGTGAGCGTCACCCCGCCAATGCGGCGCGGCTGAGGGAATCGCAGTTCAATGATCAGCGGGTTGGCCTCAAAACCACGTATCAGCGTACTCGGGTCGCCGTCGAAAAGATTGTCCGGTGTACCCATATCCAGCATTGAGTGGGCTATCGTCACCGGCCCGCCAACATCAACCTGATCCACCACGAGCTGCGCACGGGCGGCTTTGTCGGCGGCGAAAATCGCGTCAACGTTATCAACATAGCGCATTCGCACCACGTAGAACCCCGGCTGGCCGTTCGGGTAGGGGATGATCCGCTCGGGCGCATCCATAATAAACTTACTATCTTTTCGCGCCCGCTCATATTCGTCAGACGGCATGATAAATATCTGGCGGGTCGGGTCGAGGGGCTGGCGCGAGACGGTGAAGGCGTCAATGTTGATTAACTCGACGCGGCTGGCCTGGGCTGGGGTGAGAAAAAACTCGATGTAGGCAATCGGGTTGTTCGCCCAGGTCGGCGAGACCAGCAATTGCGTATCTGGCTCGCGGGCCAACAGGTCGGGGATAGCTTCGCCGAAGATCTGCGGTGCGCCGTACTGCATCCCAAAAAGGCTATAGTCGCTGTACCAGGTCGGCCCATCCACCAGGGCCGTGCGCAGCAGCACCAGGCTCGCGGCGCTCAGCGTGAGGGCCACCGCCCCGGCAGCGATCCGGTAGCGCAGCCACCCCGCTACCCAGCGGTAGCAGGCATCCAGTCCGATGGCGAACATCATGGCGGCGGGTACCATCATCGCCAGTACGCGGGTAATACTGATTCCCACCAAGGCCGACGAAAAGGGCGCGGCCAGCACCGCCACCAGGAGTACCCGGTGTATCGGCGAGCGCAGCCGCATCACGCAGACCCCCAGCCCTACCACGATAAAGGGCAGCATCGCCAGGGGCAGGTGGCCCATGCCCAGCATCCGGTGGCGCTCAAGATCAACCGTGTTGGGCAGAAACCAGTAGAACGGACTCATGCCCGCGAGGTAGTTCGCGCCAAAGGTGGCCAGTTTCTCGCTCAACGGAATCCTGTGCGTCCAGTAGGAGTCGAGGGCGCGCATCTGCTCCCCATAGGCGTCGGGCTGGAGCACACGAAAACGCACCAGGGGCAAAATAACGATCAGCAGTGTGGCAGACGCAGCGCTGATTACCTTCCAGCCCTGGCGTACATGGTAGCGCAGATCCGAAAAAAGCAGCAGCAGGCCGCTTACCAGCATCACGCCCTGGCCGTTCGTGTAGGCGTAGAAGGTCATCGCCCCAAAGATAATTGCGGGGAAGGCCCACATCGCGCCACGGGTGCGGTAGAGCAGGTAGCAGCAGAGAAAACAGGCGTAGAACGCCACCATCATCACCGTCTCAAATGCGGTGCGCGAGTGCAAAAACCAGGCCGGGGCGACCGTGAGAGCCAGCGGGCCAGTCCACCAAAAACGGCTCTGAAAAACCAGGCGCAGGGCTAAAGCCACTGCCACCAGGGCCAGCATACTCACCGCCACCGAGGTCGCCCGAGTCAGGAAGGCCGAGCTACCAAAGAGGGCCGTGCTGATCAGGTGAACATAGACGCTCAGGCCCAGGTTCCACTTTTCGGCGTTGAGAAAGTAGGGCGGCAGAAACGTACCGTCGGCGCTGCGCAGGCCATTTGCCAGCAGCGCACGGGCCAGGTTCGTCTGAATAGCCTCATCGCAGAAAAAATAGATCGGGAAGGTGCCGAGACCCACGAGTCGCGTCATCGCATAGAGCAGCAGCCCGACGGTAAGAATGAGGGCGTCGGACAGGCAAAGCTGGGCCAGAACACCCCTCTGGCCCAGCGGGCGGGACAGGTCGGCCCCGCTCGGCTTCCCAACGGCGGGCCGCAAGTTCTCTCCGGCAACAATCAGCATTGGCCCAGCCGGAACAATGAGCTGAACTGGCGTACCCTCCGGCAGATCAAGCGGCTCGTCGGGGCGGATCACCCCATCACAATAAACCGCACCAACAATGCGGCTCGCAGGAATACGGTTCGGCTCAGGGGACTCTGACATGGGATGGAGCCTGCGCAGGGGGTGGATTGACGTGTCTGGGAGTATACGCGATAACGACCATCTCCGCCCGCAACCCATCTCTCGCTCTGCGCCTTGGCGTCTTTGCGTCACACGAGCGTATGGTGTGACGCAAAGACGCCAAGGCACAGAGATGTGGCAGTATGTTTTTTAGTGCGTAGCAGCCGTCGCTCGTGCAACAGGTACCTCGTCAGCGGTCCGGCTACGCAGCCCAAGAGCCAGGAACAGCAGCAAGAAGCAGGCTACACCGCTCACAAGATAAGCCAGGGTGTAGCCCGAAACCCCGCCGCCGCCGCTGGCCGCTACCGCGCCCACCAGCGCACCACTCAGCAGTTGGCCCACCCCGGTGAAGACGGTCACAGCGCCCTGGGCGGCGGTGCGATCCTCGGGAGGGGCGTCGTTGAGCATAATGTAGCGGATGGGCGCACCAAGCAGGCTGGCTAGGCCCAGGCCAATCAGGATGCTGGCTGCGTAGAAGGCCCAAAGCTGCGCACCCAACAGACCCAGCAGCAGCAAGCCTGCTGTCAGCAGCAGCGTACCGACGATAATCACCAAGCGCGGGCCGACCTTGTCGAGCATTCGGCCAGCCAGGGGCGAGCCGACCGCCATTGCCAGCACCACCGGCAGCGTCATATAGCTGGCCGTACTCACGCTCACCCCATAAGCAACCACCGCCAGACTTGGCAGGAAGACAATCACGCCTTCGCCCAGGCCCGCCCCGATACTCAGCCCGTTCGCCAGTCCCAACTGCCGCGTGCTGATCAGCGTGCGGCGGATCAGCGGATCGGCGGCGCGGCCCTCGGCCCACCAGAAGGCTGGCGTGGCAGCTACCGCCATCAGCAGGAAGGGCCAAACCAGCGGCGTGGCAAGGCTGTCCAGCAGGTTCTTGGCGTCTAGGTTGCTTGCGCCCACCGTCAGGCCACCCAGCAACAGGGCTAGGGTAATCATACCAAGCACGTCAAAGGGCAGGGGTTTGGACGCCCCCGTGGCCGGTAGCACATTCCAGCCCAGGATTACTACCACTATCGCCACCGGCAAGTTCACCAAGAAAATCCAGTGCCAACTGATGGTGAGCAGCAGCGCGCCCAGGATCGGCCCGATGATGAAGGCCAGCCCGAAGACTGCGCCGATCATGCCCAGGGCGAAGCCCTTGCGCTCCGGCGGGAAGCTGTCGCCTACTACGGCACTGGCTACCGGGAAGATACCACCCGCGCCGATGCCCTGGAGCGCCCGACCAATTAGCAGCACCAGAAAGCTCGGCGCAGCGGCGGCAACCGCCGACCCGAGGGCAAACAGTCCCACCGCCAGCATATAGGCCGGTCGCCGCCCGTAGCGGTCGCTCAGCTTCGACATCAGCGGTGCGCCCAGCAGGTTCATAAACACGTAGATCGTAAAAATCCAGGCACCCGCCCGATCATCCACCTCGAACCACCCTCGCAAGGCCGGCAGGGCCGGCCCGACAATGGCAATGTCCAACGCGCCCATCAGGACGCCCAAAAACAGCACGGTAAGGACCAACTTCAGCGATGCCCCGCCCTTTGATGTCGTCATAGGTTCCTTCCTTTAGTCAGAACTGACTATTCCTGAACTGACTATACTATGACACGGCGGCGCTGTCAAGACTTGTGAAGAACCGCGCCCTGTGCTACACTCTGCCCTGCGCGACTGGCGACCCCGCCGGTCGCCCTGTTTTGTGTCGCTGTATAAGTATTGTGCGCTGCCGGGCGGCACGCACAAGATGAGGAGCAGCTCCCCATGGCTATCCACCAGACCGTTAACGCCCACGTGCGTACCGTACTCGGCAAGAAGGTCAAGTATCTGCGCAAGAGCGGCCAGATCCCGGCCACCGTCTACGGCAAGAACTTCGACCCCATCTCCGTCCAGGTCAGCGCACGCGAGTTCGAGATCAGCTTCCGCAAATCGGGCCGCACCTCCGTGATTGACCTGTCAATCCAAGATCATGGCGTCCAGTCGGTCTTCGTACAAGACATCCAGCGCCACCCGGTAAGCCGGGGGATCCTTCATATTGACTTCAAGGTGATTGACCTCAAGAAGGCCGTGCATATGGAAGTGCCCCTTGTGGCTGTCGGTGAGTCCCCGATGGTTGCCCGTGGCGACGCCCTGCTCAACCACGTGCTGAACTCGCTGATGGTCGAGGCGCTGCCGAACGACCTACCCCAGCACATTGACATTGACATCAGCAGCCTGGATGCGCTGGATAAGAGCATCCACGTGCGCGATCTGACCGCGCAGGTGAGCTACAAGATCCTCGCCGACCCCGGCCAGGTGCTAATCTCGCTCAGCCAGTTGCGCGCCTCTGAGGATATTGTGGCAGCCGAGGTGCCGGTCGAGCCGGAACTCATCCGCAAGCCACGCACCGAGGAAGAGTAGTATTTACTGCCTTTGCGCCTTCGCGTCAAGCTATCCGCTCGTGTGACGCGAAGAGTGAGAAGGGTTACGAACGGAAAGGCCGCACCTACCCCGTGTAGGTGCGGCCTTTCCACGTCACCCCGCGCCCGCTGCGCACGCGCCACATGCCCACTCCGGCGATCATCATGTAGCAGAGCAGCCCACCCGGCCAAAGCAGGCCGTAGGCCATCGGCTGCCGGTAGAGCCTGTGGTAGAGGATGCTGCGCAGGGACAGCGATGCCAGCAGCGCCAGCCCGCCCCCCGTCAGTGCTGCCCAGGCCACGCCCGTTTCCCCCAGCATCAGCCCCACCAGCCCCACCACGATCATCCAAAGCGGGCCGAAGGCGGTCAGGACGAGCCTAGACATCGCCCACAGTGAGCGACCACCCCCGCTGCGGTAGCCCGCCGCCGCATTCTTCATCAGCCCCGCAACCACTTCGCGCCCGCTAGTGTACATACGCACCCGCAGGTAGGCCATGCCTTCAGCGATACCCACTCGGTAGCCGGCAGCGCGGATCACCTGAGCCAATCGCACATCCTCAAGCACCTCGCCGCGCACGGCGGTATGGCCTCCCGCCTGCACGTATGCCTCCCGGCGCACGAAAATGCACTGCCCATTAGCCAGCACTTGGTCGGGCCGCACAGTGGGCCGCTCCATCGCCTCAATCGGGAAGAGCGCCATAATCAGGGCCGCAAATGGTGGCAGAATCACCCGCTCCCAGAACGTTCCCAGCTCCAGAAAGGGAAAAATCGTCAGCAGATCGAGATTGCGGACGATAGCCGAGGTCAGCAGGGCCGCCGCCAAATCGGGTTCGGCCACGGTATCAGCGTCGAGGAAGAGCAGCCACGTGCCGCTGGCCGCATCACTGAGCTGCTGACAGGCATTGCATTTGCCTACCCATCCTGGCGGCAGCGGACGGCCAGACAGCACCCGCAGGCGCGGATCGGCACTCCCGGCCAGGATTGCGCCGGTGCGGTCGGTTGATCCGTCGTCTACCACAATCACCTCGATCTGCGGGTAAGACTGGGCTAAGGCGGCACGCACGCAACGCCCAATACTGCGCTCCTCATTGCGGGCCGGGATGAGGATGGAGATCAGGGGCAGATCCGGCGGATGTTCGGGAGTCATCAGGTGCGGGACACGGCCAAACCGACGGGCATCATGGACGACCATCAGGAGCAGGGCAGCACTGGCGACCACGATGATAACGGGGAAGAGCATATGATTGCGGATTGTAGATTGTAGATTGCGGATGAATTAAGATGGGTATTAGCAAGAATCTTTGCGCCTTTGCGTCTTTGCCTCAAACCATGATCTGACGCAAAGGCGCGAAGACGCAAATGAGGGAGAAGGGGTGAGGGTAGGCATCCTACTCCAGCGGCCAGGCTGGAATGAGTTCGTCAATCTCAGCCATGATCCGCCGTGTCTCGCGTAAGGCAATGACCATCCGCATGTAGTGCAGGATGTCGTCCATGTTTAGTGTGCGCCCTTTGCGATCCTTCAGCCACTTTTCCAGCGGCTGGTAGCCACCGATCTGCGCCTCCCAGATGTCGCGATCAATGCCCATAAAAAATTGCGTGCTGTTGATCGCCACCCGCCCTGGCTCGTTTCCCTTCGGCGCAATGTACATCACCTTCTCCACAATCCCGGTTCCGCTGTGCGGGAAGCTGACCCCCTGTTTGCCAGGAGTCAGCAGGATTGTTGCGCCGCCGTTGCCGCCGACGCCAAGACTTCCCGGTAGCCTCAGCAGGTGCAGATCAACAAGTTCGGCTCCCTTCGCCACGAGATCGGTGAAGAGCGCGGTGTCGCGGGTGATGGGCAGGCGCGGGAAGTCAATCTTGAGAAATTCGGCGTAGCGGGTACGATAGGTGGGGCTGTGGAAAATGGCATAAATGTAGTGGAAAATATCTTCGGGGCCGATGGTTTCCACAAGATCGCCACGACCATCAGAGACAAAGCGCAGTCCTACATTTTGCTCTATGCTCTTGACCCAATCAGCGTGTATGTTATGCCGACGCCCTTCTACTTCCGCGCCCGGTGTATCAGGTAAAGGGGTTTGATCTGTTTGAGGTGAGACAGGGTACAGGTACAACGGAATAGTGTAGCCGCGTTCGCGTGTCTTGTTTGAGACATAACAATCATCGGTGATGTGTTCTGTGACGAATACGTGCTGCCAATTGTCACTGACAATTTGACGACAGATATGCAGGGCAATATTATGCTCAAACCGCATATGATCCATAATCTCAGGACGAGGTCTGCAAATAAACCCGCACGATTGGCCTGTGTAATAAGTAAATCGTTGATCAAAGAGGCGATAAGAAATGGGGGTTATATAATTATTATTGATACCATGAGATTGAAGATCTGCTTGGGCTAACGAAACTTTCCAGTCTTGAGCATCTTCTCCCAACGCATAGGTGGAACGAGCTACGTCAACAGGTAGATTCGAGAAATCTTTTACCGTTTTTATCATCTCGTCTTTCGTCCACTGAATCGTCAGGCGATCACGTGCGGTGACAATTCCCACAGAATGAACGGGGAAGATGTTGGTTATCTTTGTCCCTTTCTGATACTCCCCAAGAAGATGTGTATTTTGCGGCACAAACAGATACCAAGGTGCCGTCGGTTGAAGCTGCTGCCATGTGGTTGTTGCCACATTTTCGCTGTTCAACGCCGTATATTTCACCTGCCGCAGCCCCCACAGATCCGCATACCACACTCGCGCAGCGCCGGGGTGCGTGGTTTTGATGAAAATCCCGATACTGACACCTTGCTGAATATCAAATATATTTTCATCTACGCTATCATCCGGCGCACGCTCTTTTTTCTTACTGTTGCCGTGCAGATTAAGGATGTAGATCGTATCAAAATCCCGCAGCAAACTTTGGCGCATCCCGCGAAAGGTTGGGTTATTAAGATAGCTATTATTGGTAATGAAAGCCAACACACCTTCGCCGGTCTGGGTGATCCGCCATTGCCCCAGGCGAATGAACTTCACGTAGTCATCTTGCAGCCACTTTGAGTTGCGCTCACCGAGTGGCTGGCCGTCAACCTGGTAGTAGCTTGCGGTCTTCGTTCCATCTGGCAGCGTACCCTTGAGTAGATCGCTGATCCACTGCCCCTGGTTGGAGCTATGCCCCGCGTAGGGCGGATTGCCCAGCACCACCATCACCCGCGCATTATGCTTAACCATGTTCGCCGCTGCAGCCTCTTGAGCGATGTACTGCGCAAACGGCAAGTCCATCTGGGCAAGCACTCCTTCTAGCGCATTGGTCAGGTAAATTCCCAGTCGCTCGTTACTGCCAAAATGATAGCCGAGTTGGCCTAGCAGCAATCCCATTTTCAGGTGCGCGATGGTGTACGGGGCCATCAGCAATTCAAAACCAAAGAGCCGATGCAGCAACTTTTCCGAGACATAACTATCCCAGGCTCCGGCCAACCCCATGTCGCTGAGGATCGTGTGGATGCGCTGCACCACCGCGTAGAGAAACGTCGCCGTCCCCGTGGCCGGATCGAGAATCACCGTACTCTCGTCGGCCAATCCCATCGGCTTGTGGAAATGCGTTGTCAGCAGGTGATCAACCGAGCGCACAATGTACCCGACCACCGGCTCGGGGGTGTAGTAAACACCCCGCGATTCGCGCAGGGCCGGGTTATAGGCGGCTAGGAACGTCTCGTAAAAGTGGACGACCGGATCTTCCTGCTTGGTCGCCTTGCCAAAATCCTTCAGCACTGCGCCAATATCGGTGCGAGCCAGCAGGCTGGCGCAATCGTCTACCAGCCAGGCGATGCGCTCATCAAGATCATAACCGGCGATCTCCTGAAACAGCTTACGCAAAAACGGGTTGGTTTTGGGGATCGCCATCGCCGCATCGAGGCGGCTAAAATTCAACTTCTCCGGCACGGCAACGCGGGCCGCAAAGAGGCCATAAACAATCGTCTGGGCGTACATATCGGCAAACTCATCGTTTTTCAGGGTCGGCAAGAGAGTTTGGCGAAATGCCGTAAGCTGCTGATGCAGGTCGCCCGTTTCACCCTGCGCCGTCAGCACATCAATGATCACATCGTGCAGCCAACGCGCCGCCTGGGCCAGCCGACTCGCCAGTTCGCGGGGCGTGTTGACGGTAGGGATCTGCTGCGCGGCGAACTGGGCCAGCAGATCTGCAAGATCCGCTGCTGCCGTCGGTGTGGGGACGAGCTTCTGCTTGGCCTTATTCCATGTAGCAACGCGGAGCGGATGTTCGAGGCGGGCCGCGCCACTGACAAACCAATGCCACTCCAGGCCATCGGTAAAGAGCAGGTTCGGCAGAGCGGCGCGGTACCGTCGAAGCTGCGTTCCCTCGCGGGTACGCGGCTTCTCGCGCTCGCTATCGCCGATGATCAGATCGAGCTTAACCCCAATATCCTTAGCCTCAACGTGGCCAATGGGTGTATTGCCCTGCTGAATCACAAAATCAGGCGCACCATACTTGGCGTGCTTTGGCTCGTTGGTCGCCTTCGCCGGACTCAGCATCGCCTCAAAAAACTGTTGCAACGCGGGACGGTAGGTATGTTCGGTGGCGATGCCGCTTTTGAGGCAGCCCGCGATCTCAGCGAGGAATAACGTAACAGACATGGGGAACCTCGATTTGCCGATTGCCGATTGCCGATAATACTACAGTTGTAGTTTTAATCACCCCCCCTAGCCCCCCCGCAAGCGGGGGGGAACCAATGCATTGTTCCCCCCGCTTGCGGGGGGCTAGGGGGGTAATCCAAACTGCAACTGCGGATGAATGTCTGTCGTGTTGATGACCGAGCTTACGCAAACATCCCGGCCCGTAGCGATACGCTGCGGGCCGGGATGGAACACACACGTGGCTATACCCCCGATTTTGTTCTCTGCCGCCATCTCTCTCTCCGCACGAAGCGGAGGCCGCTCCTAGCGCGCCGGGTGCTACCCGGTCTGCCGTTACGGCGGCGATGCGAACGAGCGGGGTAGTACAAACGCTTTACGGCTCCTACCGATGAGCTCGCCCCACGCACCTTGCTCCCCATCAGCCGGCGCAGTCGCCTGGCCGTCGGCATCACTGCCAACGCCGGTGCGCTCTTACATTAAGGCTTTCGCCCGCACCCTTTCACCCCTCACCGAGTTCCCCCGGCGGGTCTGCTCTCTGTTGCCGTCTTGCGTCGCGCACAGGTTGCCCCATACGCGCCCCCACTTGCTGTTTCGCGGGGCGGCCTTCCACCCGAGGGTGGGCGAGGAGTCGGGAAGTTCCTCTGGAGGTTCGCTCCAGCGGCGGCTCGCCACATGTGCATCCGGGCTAGTATAACAGGTAGTGACGTAATGGGGGTGAGGTAGTGCAAAAAAACAGTACCGCAGAAGTAACGCGGTCAGGCAGAATGAAGCACGACTCTTTGCGCCTGTGCGCCTTTGCGTCAAACCAGACGCTCGTATGACGCAAAGACGCAAAGGCGCAAAGTAGTGAGAATGGGATACTTAAAAAGATCCGCTTCTCTTATTCCTCATCCTGACGCACGATGCTTACCTGCATCTCGCCCGTGTCCGCATGGCGATCAACCGTGATCTGGTAGGTTGTCGTGCCGATCCGGTAGGTCGCCGTGTAGCCCGGCCACTCGGGAGGCAGGCACGGAGCCACGGTGAGCGTATCGCCCTGGCGGCGCAGGCCGAGTACCTGCTCGATACCCAGGCGGTAGAACCAGCTTGCCGATCCGGTGTACCACGTCCAGCCGCCACGGCCCGCGTGTCCCGCTGCGGTGTAGACATCGGCGGCGACAATGTAGGGTTCGACCATATAACGCGCACTATCCTCAGCGGCATGGCGTACCGGGCTGATCAGTCGCAGCAGATCGGCGGCACGTCCGCCCTCGCCCAGCATTGTCCAGGCCCAGATCGCCCAGATTGCGGCGTGGGTATACTGGCCGCCGTTCTCGCGCACCCCCGGCACGTAGCCTTTGATGTAGCCGGGATTGTGGTCGCTCTGGTCGAAGGCTGGGGTGAAGAGCCGGATCAGCCCGGCCTCGTGATCCACAAGCTGCTCGCCCACCGCCGCCATCCCTTCCCGCGCACGGGTCGGGTCGCCCGCGCCCGAGATCACCGCCCAGGATTGAGCAATCGAGTCGATCTGGCACTCGGTGCTGGCTTGCGATCCAAGCGGCGTGCCGTCATCGTAGAAGGCGCGCAGGTACCAGTCACCATCCCAGGCGCTGGTCTCAATTGCCTCGCGCAGCCGTTCGGCCTCATCCCAGTAGCGTGCGGCGCGCTCGTTATCGCCCCGCCCCTCGGCCAGATTGGCGAAGGGTAGCAGGATCGTGATCAGGAACCAGCCAACCCAGACACTCTCACCGCTGCCGCCCGCGCCCACCAGGTTCATGCCGTCGTTCCAGTCACCGGCACCCATCAGCGGTAGGCCATGCGGCCCCATGCGGCCCAGGCCGTAGTCAATCGCCCGCGCTGCGTGTTCGTACAGCGTGGCGCTGTCCGCTGCGACCGTGGGCAGATCGTAGTACTCAGCCTCACCCGGTCGTAGCGGACGGCCCTCCAGGAAGGGTATCACCTCATCCAGCAGCGCTGTGTCGCCGGTGGTCTCCCGGTAGTGCAGGGCGACATAGGGTAGCCAGAGGTAGTCATCGGAGAACCGGGTACGGACGCCGCGCCCGGTGGGCGGGTGCCACCAATGCTGCACGTCGCCCTCGCTAAACTGGCGTGCGGCAGCGCGCAGGATGTGGGCGCGAGCCAGATCCGGTGCGGCCTGAGTCAGAGCCATCACATCCTGGAGCTGATCGCGAAAGCCGTAGGCTCCGCCCGACTGATAGAAGGCCGAGCGCGCCCACACCCTACAGGCCAGGGTCTGGTAGAGCAGCCAGCCGTTCAGCAACACATCCAAGGCCGGGTCAGGCGTCCGTACCTGGGTCGCTCCCAGAATCGTGCGCCAGTTGGCGACAGCCGCATCCTGGGTGCGGGCAGCCTCAGCAGGATCGCGGTAGCGGGCTACTAGCCGCAGGGCATCGGACTCGTCGGCCCCTTGGCCGAGCAGAAAGACCAGTTCGCGCTCCTCGCCAGGGGCTAGATCGAGCGCGCAGCGGATGGCTCCGCAGGGATCGTGGCCCACACCGGCGTGACCCGACAGGGTGCGGGCGGCCATACCCGCCGGTCGCCCCAGATCGCCGTTGCGTCCAATGAACTCGGTGCGGTCGCCGGTATAGCTCACCTGCCGCTCACTGGCGGCGAGAAAAGCCACCCGACCACCAAACTCGACGTTGTAGGTATTGCGGGCCAGCAGCGCAGCAGCACCCTCGTCGTAGGCCGTAATAATGTAGGGGGCCATCTGGGCGCGGAAGACGCCCAGCACCCACTCGGCGTAGAGCGTTGCCGTGAGCCGTGCGGGATGATCGCCGTGGTTGCGCAGCCGCAGGCGAAAGATCTTTACCGGATCGTCGCTGGGGACGAAGAGCGTCAAAACGCTCGCAATCGCGCCGCGCTGGCGTTCAAATACGCTGTAGCCAAAGCCGTGGCGCACCCGCACATGCCCCTCGCCAACCGGCTGTGGGGTGGGCGACCAAATTGCGCCGCTGGTCTCGTCACGCAGGTAGATCGCCTCGCCCACCGGGTCGCGCACCGGGTCGTTCGACCAGGGGGTGAGGCGGTTCTCACGGCTATTCCCGGCCCAGGTGTAGCCGCCGCCGCTCTCGGTGACGATAAAGCCAAAGCCGGGGTTGGCCACCACATGCGTCCAGGGCGCGGGCGTGGGTCGCCCTGGAGCTAGGTCAATCACATACTCGCGCCCGTCGGGCGTGAAACCGCCGTAGGGCGATGGCTCGATCAGCTCGATGGGCGGCAGAGGCGTATCAGGTAGGCTGGAGCGTTGGGGTGCGGCGGGAATCTGGCCGACATCGGCCTCGCGGCGGCGCAGGTGTTGAGCCAGATCGCCTCGGCGCGTGGAGAGCAGGGCACAGGCCACCGTTTCCAGCAGTACCCGGTCGGCTGCGGGCACCAGGTCGCCGCGCAGGATGAAGACGCCGCCACGCTGGTTGAGCAGGGCTCCGGCGCGGCTGCTGCGCACCAGACTAAGCAGTTGATCCTGCCGGCCCTGGGCGTAGCCGCCGCTATCTTCGTTGAGGATGATCAGATCCACGGTGAGCCGCTTGAGCCGCCAGTACTCGTGGGCTCGCAGCAGTTCGGCCACCAGGGTCAACTCGTCATCCGTACCGACGCGCACCAGGATCATGGGGAAGTCGCCCGAGATGCCGTAGGCCCACAAGCTAGACTGGCCCTTGGTGTTTGCCGTCACCGTTTCGGGCAGCGCCCGTCGCCGTACATCGAGATAGAGCGCGGCGCTGGCCAGCCGTTGGTAGCGGTGGGCCTGACTGGCGTCAATGTTCAGATCGCGCAGCTCCACCTGGCTCTGCGTCCAGGCCAACTCAAATGCCCGCGCTGTTGCGGCTGGGTCGCGCAGGCGAGCAGCCAATGACAGCGCCTCGTCACGGCTCTCGGCCACGCCGGTAACAAAGGTAATCTGGACGCTAGCTCCGGGGGCGATCCGCACACGCCGACGCAGGCTCATCGCTGGGTCGAGAACTGCACCGGTATGTCCGCCGAGCAACGTGTGGATCGCCTGCGGATCGGACAGATCGCGCCCGCGCCCGATGAATGCCGCCCGGTCGCTCTCGTGCTGAGTCATACCGAGGGTGTGGCCACGCACGCTAATAC
>Ga0007797_1000181_pt1 | contig 18440 bp, 16 predicted proteins | sample CryBogmetaGMA25M_FD_60364 | JGI IMG/M metagenome (GOLD analysis project Ga0007797, IMG submission 60364) | Freshwater microbial communities from Crystal Bog, Wisconsin, USA - MA2.5M | ecosystem: Environmental > Aquatic > Freshwater > Lake | place: Crystal Bog, Wisconsin, USA | collected 2009-07-06 | reverse complement strand
AAATGACAACTGTCGTACTATCGGCTATCGGCTATCGGCTATGTTCACGTTAGCCCGCCAGGGCGTGATCAATCTCATCCGCTTCGGTATTGGCCCAACGGCAACCGCCCCGAGGCCGGGGTCAGCCACAGACGCGATCCAGGTCTTCTTCACCACGCCTAGCCTCGTCTACCCCGATGAGCCCAGGAATCGCCGCCCCTCGCCCTACGAACTGGCCCTCATCGCCGACATTGATGCCGCTACCCGCAGCGTTGATATGGCCACTTATGAGTACAATCTCACCAGTATCGCCGATGCCCTTGCACGCGCCGAGCAGCGCGGCGTGCGGGTACGCCTTGCCCTCGACCGCGAGAACCTCGACGACCCCACGATGGCCGAGTGGGTCGGAGCCGCTCAAGGCGTCACGACCCCGGTGACGTGGGAGCAGACTGACGCCTTCATGCACAGCAAGTTCATCATCGTGGATGCGAAGCTGGTCTGGACGGGTTCGTGGAACGCGACGAACAACGACACCTACCGCAATAACAATAACCTGCTGCGGATCACCGCGCCCGCGCTCGTGGCCAATTACCAGGCCGAGTTCGCCCAAATGGCGGCTAACCACTTTGGTACCAGCAAGACGCCCCGGACGCCGAACCCCAGGACAAGGATCGCTGGTGTGGCGGTTGAGAACTATTTCACGCCGAGTGACGGTGTCAGTTCACATATTGTTGAGCGGATCAACCAGGCTCGCCAGAGCATTGATTTCCTAGCTTTTTCCTTCACCAGCGACGCCATCGGTGACGCGATGATCGCCCGCCAGAAGGCCAATGTCCCCGTGCGCGGTGTCTTCGAGAAACGCAATGCTACGGGCATTGGCAGTGAGTACCCGCGCCTCCGGCAGGCTAAGGCAGATGTCATCAGCGACGGCAACTGCTACACGATGCACCATAAAGTCATCATTATTGACCAGCGCACCGTGATCACAGGATCGTATAATTTCACCAGTCGCGCCGAAAGTGTGAACGATGAGAATCTGCTGATCATTGACGACCCGGCGATTGCCACGCTCTACCTGGACGAGTTCGCTCGCGTCTACGCCCAGGCCCAAAACCCCGTCGCCTGTCGCTAATGCTCCAACGAGACATCCTATGCAACAACTGATCTTCCTGGGACTCGGAACCTGCATCGTGATGTTCATCCTCTGGCTGATCACGCAATTTCTCGATCAGGAGAGCGGTTACGGCCTGTACGTCTCGCTCATCCTCTTCAGCATCCTAGTGTTTATGCTGGCCATGCTGATGGCATCGTCCATCCGCATCGTCATTTTTCGCAGTTGAGGTTCGCGAAGAGCGTCTGCGGGTCGCCTGCGCAGAGCGCTGCGAGGATGATCCCCTAATCGTGGTACAATCCTCGTGGGCGCTGCGAGGGTTGCCCCACCGAAGTGGTACTATCGCCCGCGACCACCCCCTGTGGTAAGCTGCGAACATACTGATGGAGGCCAAGAACGCCCATGACAGCCATTCTCCGCGACTTCCTAGAGATTCCCTACGATCAGCTCGAAGAGTTAAACCTTCAGGTAAAAGAGCAGCGTCGCTCTCGTGTGCCGGCCGCGCAGTTGCGCGAGGAGCGCATGGCGTACCTCGCCGGTGAGAAGCGTATCAAGGCGGTGACGGTCTGCTTCACCGATCTTGAGGGTCGCTTGCATATGCTCGACTACGACAAGAAGTTCTTGCTGAAGTCGGACGATAACCTTACCTTCGATGGCTCGTCCATTCGTGGTTTTTCAGCCCAGGTCGAGTCTGACCTGCGTCTGAGCATTGACTGGCCCGCATTCTACTGGCTGCCGGCTGATGTCTTTGGCCCTGGCAAGGTGCTGGTCTTCGGCGAAGTGCGCCAGCGCGATGGATCGCCCTACCCCGGCGACATGCGCTCGCAGTTGAAGATGTTTCTTGACGAGCTCTACACCAGCCAGGGGCTGGTGGTCAATCTGGCCAACGAGATTGAGGGCTTTCTGTTCCAGGGCCGCAACGCCGAGCAGCGCTACCGTGAAGTGGGCGAGTTCACGATGGTGAGCACGTCGGGCTACTACCACTCGCTGCCCGGCGACCCGCTACGCACCTTCATTGATGCGGCGGCTGAGGTGCAGCGCGCCATGGGCTTCTCCAACGAGAAGGATCATCCCGAGGTGGCCCCCGCTCAGTTCGAAATGAACTACGGCTACACCGAGGCGCTGATCGCTGCTGACCAGATCCTGCTCTATAAGCTGATCTGTCGGCAGGTAGCCAGCCGTCTGGATATGACCGCGTCCTTCCTGCCTAAGCCGGTCACGGGCGTGAACGGCAGCGGCATGCACACCAATATCTCGATCTCGCGTGACGGGAAGAACATTTTCCACGACGCCGCCGGTGAGGAGGGTCTCTCCGACTACGCCTGGGACTTTGTTGATGGCGTGCTGCACTACGCCAAGGATCTCTGTCTGCTCCTCAACGCCAGCGTGAACGCCTACCGCCGACTCGACCCGCACTTCGAGGCTCCTAACCAGATCAAGGCGTCGCCGATTGACCGTGGCTCTATGGTGCGTATCCCCATCGGCAATGCCAATACCGCCCGCGTCGAGGTTCGCTCGATTGCCCCGGACGCCCCCCCGCACCTGGCGATCTACGCCCTGCTGCGCGCCGGCCTCAGCAAGCCCACCACCGCAGCCAATGTCCGCCAGGGTGTCGAGACCCTGCCCGATAACATCTACGACGCTATCCGCGACTTCCGCAATAGCGCCCTGATCACCGAGGTTCTCGGCACCGATGTCCAGACCAAGTACGCCGACCTGAAGGAGGCTGTAGCCGACCGCTGTCCGCGTCGGCTGGGTACCCTGATCAAGCGCGCTGAGGTTCAGTTCCACCACGAGGTAACGAACCAGTATCTCTGGAGTCGCTTCTAGCCACAAGTGTGGGGGTATGGGGGGGGCTTCGCTTCTCCCATACCCCCTTTTTTTGTACTCTTTTGGCACCTTCACCCCAAAAAGCACAAAGAGCCGGTCTGGGACTGCGCCCCGAAGTCCCTTCACCCCCTGCGGCATAAGAGATCACCACTGCACGTTGCCTGAGCTTTACCTCGTACAAAGATGCGCAAACGTATACTAGCCTTACCCGCGAGTGCGCGCACGATATCTACATGAGGAGACCTTGATGACAAGCGAGCAGATCACGCTTGATGGCAACGATGCCGTTGCTAAAGTAGCCTATATGTTGAGCGAGGTGGTGGCAATTTACCCGATCACCCCGTCAACGCCGATGGGTGAGTCGGCTGATGCCTTCGCCGCCGCCGGTAAGCCGAACCTCTGGGGCACTGTGCCCTCGGTGTACGAGATGCAGTCCGAGGGCGGTGCGGCGGGCGCCCTCCACGGTGCGATGCAGACCGGCTCCCTTACCACGACCTTTACGGCGTCCCAGGGCTTGCTGCTGATGATCCCCAATATGTATAAGATCGCCGGTGAACTGACGCCGACGGTCTTTCATATTGCCGCCCGTGCCCTGGCCGCTCAGGGTCTGTCAATCTTCGGCGACCATTCCGATGTGATGTCGGTGCGCGGCACGGGTTTTGCCTTGCTGGCATCCGGCTCGGTGCAAGAGGCTCACGACCTGGCCCTGGTTGCGCACGCCGCTACCCTGGAGAGCCGGGTACCCTTCCTGCACTTCTTCGACGGCTACCGCACCTCCCACGAGGTGAATAAGATCACTAGCCTGGACGATGAGACCATTCGGGCGATGATTAGCGACGATATGGTGCGCGCTCACCGCAGCCGCGCTCTCACCCCCGATAAGCCGGTGCTGCGCGGTACCGCCCAGAATCCCGATGTCTACTTCCAGGCCCGCGAGAGCGTCAATCCTTTCTACAACGCCTGCCCCGGTATCGTGCAGGCGGCGATGGATCGCCTCGCTGGTCTGACCGGTCGCCAGTACCGGCTCTTCGACTACAGCGGTGCCCCCGATGCCGAGCGCGTGGTCGTGGTCATGGGTTCCGGCGGCGAGGCAGTGGCCGAGACGGCGCAGTACCTGGCCGCCCAGGGCGAGAAGGTCGGCGTGGTGCGTGTACGCCTCTACCGGCCCTTCGATAGTGCCGCGTTTATCGCCTCCCTGCCCGCTAGCGTCCGCAAGGTCGCTGTTCTCGACCGCTGCAAGGAACCCGGCAGCACCGGTGAGCCGCTCTTCCTCGATGTGGTCTCGGCCTTGGCCGAGAGCCCTCTGTCGCCCACGGTGATCGGCGGGCGCTACGGACTCTCGTCCAAAGAGTTTACCCCGGCGATGGTCAAGGCGGTCTTTGATGAACTGACCGAGAGCCAGCCCATCCACCGCTTCACCATCGGCATCAACGACGACGTGACTCATACCAGCCTTGAGTACGATCCGACCTTCAATATTGAGCCGAGCGAGACGGTGCGCTGTGTCTTCTGGGGTCTCGGTGCTGACGGCACGGTGGGCGCGAATAAGAGCAGCATCAAGATTATCGGCGAGGAGACCGACAATAACGCTCAGGGCTACTTCGTCTACGACTCGAAGAAGTCCGGTTCGGTGACAACCTCGCACCTGCGCTTCGGGTCGCAACCCATCCGCTCTCCCTACCTCATCGGCACCGGCGAAGCCAACTTCGTCGCCTGCCACCAGTTCGCCTTCCTTGAGCGCGTGGAGGTTCTCAGCTACGCCCGTCCCGGCGGTATCTTCCTGCTGAACAGTCCCTTTGGCGCAGATCAGATCTGGGGCCAGATCCCCTCCGAGGTGCGCGATACCATCCGCAGCAAGGGTCTACGCTTCTATGTGATTGACGCCACCGCCGTGGCCCAAGAGACCGGTATGGGCAACCGCATCAACACGGTGATGCAGACCTGCTTCTTCGCGATCAGCGGCGTCCTCCCCCGCGATGAGGCCATCGCCGCGATCAAGCAGAGCATTAAGAAGACCTATGGCCGCCGTGGCGATGAAGTGGTGGCCCGCAACTTCATGGCCGTGGATAAGACCCTTGAGAATCTGCACGAGGTGACCGTCCCCGCCAGCGATGCGGAGTTGAGCATCCTGCATATGCGTCCTGCCGTTGCCACCGGGGCACCCGCCTTCGTTCACAACGTCCTCGCCCCGATGATCGCCGGCCACGGCGACGACCTGCCCGTGAGCAAGATGCCCTTCGACGGCACCTATCCCACCGGCACGGCGCAGTGGGAGAAGCGCAACATCGCTCTGGAGATCCCGGTTTGGGACGAGAAGATCTGCATCCAGTGCGGCAAGTGTTCCTTCGTCTGCCCGCACGCTGTCATCCGCAGCAAGGTCTATCCGCCCGACGCCCTGGTTCGTGCGCCCGGGGGCTTCAAGAGCGTGGACGCCCGCTTTAAGGAACTGCCCGGCGAACGTTACTCGCTCCAGGTGAGTCCCGAAGATTGTACCGGCTGCGCCCTCTGTGTTGAGATTTGTCCGGTGAAGGACAAGACTCAGGTTGGCCGCAAGGCGCTCAACATGGCCGAGCAGCCGCCCCTGCGTGTGGCCGAGGTCGCCAATTGGGACTTCTTCCTGACTCTGCCTGAGGTTGACCGCACCAAGATCAACCTGGGTTCGATCAAGAATTCTCAGTTGCTTCAGCCGCTCTTCGAGTTCTCCGGGGCCTGCTCCGGTTGTGGCGAGACCCCCTATGTCAAGCTGGTCAGTCAGCTCTATGGCGACCGGGCGGTGATTGCGAATGCCACCGGCTGCTCGTCAATCTACGGCGGCAACCTGCCCACCACGCCCTGGACGGTGAATAAGGACGGTCGCGGGCCAACCTGGTCGAACTCGCTCTTTGAGGACAACGCCGAGTTTGGCCTGGGCATGCGCCTGAGCATTGACAAGCAGCAGGAGTACGCCAGCGAACTGCTGAAGCAACTCGCTGTGATTGTCGGCAGCGAGCTAGTAGAGGCGCTGCTAACGGCGGATCAGAAGGGCGAGGCCGGGATCGCCGCCCAGCGCGAGCGGGTGGAGGCGCTGAAGGTGCGGCTAGAGGCCGATCTGGAGGCTGAGCCTAACGCCCCGCAGGCTGCGAAGGTTAAGGATCTGCTGGCCCTGGCCGATACCCTGGTGCAGCGCAGCGTCTGGATCATGGGTGGCGACGGCTGGGCCTACGACATTGGCTACGGTGGCCTTGATCACGTTCTGGCCTCGGGGCGCAACGTCAACATCCTCGTCCTCGACACCGAGGTCTACTCGAACACCGGCGGTCAGGCCAGCAAGAGTACCCCGCTGGCGGCGGTGGCCAAGTTCGCCGCTAAGGGCAAGGGTACGTCGAAGAAGGATCTTGGCATGATCGCCATGGCCTACGGCAGCGTCTATGTGGCCCGCATCGCGATGGGCTACGACGACGTGCAGACCCTGCGGGCCATCCAGGAAGCCGAGGCGTATGAGGGCGTCTCGTTGATCATCGCCTACAGCCACTGTATCGCTCATGGCATTGATATGCGCAAGGGTCTGGATCAGCAGAAGCTGGCGGTGCAGAGTGGTATGTGGACGCTCTACCGCTACAACCCGGATCTGATTGAGCAGGGCAAGAACCCGCTGGTGATTGACTCGAAGGCACCCAGCATCGGCACAGATAAGTACATCGCCGGCGAGGGCCGCTTCCAGATGCTTATCCACAGCGATCCAGCTCGCGCCGAGTCCCTGATGGCCCAGGCGAACACGGAGAACAAGGCGCAGTATCTCCACCTGGAGCAGTTGGCGAAGAAGAGCGAGTGATCTGACGAGCATTCGGGAAAGTGGGAGAGACGCCTCGGCGGGGCGTCTCTCCCGCCAACCATCACCTACAGCACATCACCTGAAAGGAATCAATGATGATCGACCTGAGCACAAGCTACCTTGGCCTACATCTGAAGACGCCAATCGTCGCGTCGGCGTCGCCCCTCTCGCACCATCCTGATGTTGTACAGCGGCTCGAAGAGGCCGGAGTGTCGGCGGTGGTGATGTACTCGCTCTTTGAGGAGCAGATCATCCGTACCAGCCTGGAACTTGATTACCTGCTAACTCACGGCTCCGAGAGTTTCGCCGAAGCGCTGAACTACCTGCCGGATCACGGCAAATACAGCGTCGGCCCCGAACGCTACATCGAGCAGATCCACGAACTGAAGCGCAAGGTGAACATCCCAGTGATCGGCAGCCTGAACGGCGTCTCGCCGGGCGGCTGGCTGCACTACGCCCGCCTGATCGAAGAGGCTGGTGCCGATGCCCTTGAGCTGAATATCTACGCTATCCCCACCGACCCGAACGCCACCGGGGCCGACCTGGAGCAGGGGTATGTCGATCTGGTACGCAATATGCGTGCCGAGATCAAGATCCCGCTCTCCGTGAAGCTCAGCCCCTACTTCAGCTCGTTGCCCAATCTCGCCTGGCGACTCATGGAGGCTGGCGCACAGGGATTGGTTCTCTTCAACCGCTTCTACCAGCCCGACTTTGATATGGATACGCTCTCGGTGGTGCCGAACCTCCAGCTCAGCACCTCGCGAGACCTGCGCCTGCCTCTGCGCTGGGTGGCCCTGCTCTACGGGCGCGTGCCGGTGGATCTGGCTCTTACCAGCGGGGTTCACACCGGCCAAGATGTCATCAAGGCAATGATGGCCGGTGCCAAGGTGGCGATGATGGCCTCTGCCCTGCTCAAGGGCAACCCCGAGCAGCAGGTTCGCACCGTGATGTCGGAGATTCGTACCTGGATGACTGACCACGAGTACGAGTCGATCACGCAGATGCAGGGCAGCATGGCTCAGCGCTCGGTCGCTGAACCTAACGCCTACGAGCGTGCGAACTACATGAAGGTCCTCGGCTCGTATAAGGACGTTGGGCCGATCATCCCCGATGTGACGCTCCAGGCTGGTATGCTCTACCCCGTTGATTGAGGGAGCGCAATGTGCGTTCTGCGGCCAGTAGATTTGCGCTATAATTGCATGGCATGCAGTGCGCATCGTTTGCCTAGCGGGGAAGGAGCCGGGCATGGCGGGCAGCACGACCACTGAGATGGCGCCCGGCCAGATTTTGAGCGAGGTGGGGGCTGACCTATTTCGCAGGACGGTCCGTAGCGGTGATACGCTACGCTGTTCGCGTTTGTGGATGATGTCGGCACATAGGGCCGACGACGGTGGGATCGAGATTGAACTCTACTGTAGCCTGAATACGCGCACGGATCACTGGGACGCCGAGATATACTACTACAGCATTGATCGCGCTATCGTCGCCCTCCGCGACTACGAGCGCACCGGCAACATTCCCGAAGGCGAGTGAATGAGAGGGCTGAGGGCTGAGGGCTGGGGGCTGAATACGCCCTCAGCCCTCAGTTTTTTTTATTGGCGATCTCCTAGCGCGATGAAGGTGCGCGGGGCAGGGCCAATATACTCGGCCTCGGGACGCACCAAGCGAGTCACGCTAAGCTGTTCGCGGATGTGGCCAACCCAGCCCGGCAGGCGCGCAATCGCAAATGCCAGGGTGAAGGTGTCAAGCGGTAGGCCAAGTTGATAGAGCAGCGGAGCGGTGTAGAACTCGACATTGGGGTAGAGCATGCGGGCCTGGAAGTGTGGGTGGTTCAGAATGTAGGCGGCCACCGCCTCGGCCACCGCGTGCGGGCGCACATCCGTATGGGGCCGCGCAGCGAGGGCCGCCGAGTGCTGGCATAAGTGGCGCACGCGGGGATCTTCCGTTCGGTAAATGCGGTGGCCGACACCCATCAGGCGACCCTTGCGGGCCAGCAATGCCTCGATGTACTCCGGGGCCGCCGTTGGCTCGCCAATGGACAGGAATGCACGCATGGCGTATTCATTGGCCCCGCCGTGGGCGGTGCCCTTGAGGGTAGCCAGGGCGGCATCAACCGCCGCGTAGAGATCGTTCTGGGCGCTGGTGACGATCCGGGCTACAAATGTGGAAACGTTCAGGCCATGCTCGGCCAGCAGCACCAGATAAGTGTTGAAGGCAGCCTCTTCCTCGGCGGCGGGCCGATGCCCGTGGAGGGCGTGCAGAAATGCCGCAGCATGGCCAAGGTCGGCGTCGGGCTGCACTGGCTCGTGGCCCGCACGCACGCGGGCGTATGCCGCTACCAGCATGGGTAGCTTCGCCGTGATCCGCAGGCCGTCGGACAAGATCGTGTCGGCACGCATAATCGGGGGGTGGTGCAGACCGGCCAGCAGACTCACGGCAGCCCGTAACACATCTGGCGCGTGGCCATTATGGGGCAGACTGCGCACAAGCGCGATCTCCTCGGTGGTGAGGATGCGCGCAACGGCCAGTTCTTCGCGTAGGGCGGAAAGCTGCGCAACCGTAGGCAGTTCACCGTGCCAAAGTAGGTGCAACACTTCTTCCCACTGGGCACCGTCAGCTAAGTCATGAACATTGTAGCCACAGAAACTCAGGCAACCGGCATCCCCGTCAATCAGGCCCAGACGGCTCTGGGCCACAATCGTGCCATCCAGTCCCATGCTGGTGTGTGTACTCACAGTAAGGAATTCCTTATCTACTGCACATTGTTCTTTTTGCTGGCAGCTATTATAATGGTTAGCGTCACCCTTCGGAAACTGCATAATGCCAACAAGCAACACAAAGAGGAGGTTCCCTGTGGCTCTACGTCTACGCCTTGGGCGCGGGACAAAGCGCAATGTCGGTACGTTTGGCGCACCAAGCGGATCAGCAGGTGATGTGCAGACGGATCTGCGCACCTGGGATGCCAGCACAAAAGCCGAGCGGCAACAGGTTGAGCAGCCCGCGATCCTCGACGAGGTGCTGATCGAAGAGGTTTCGATTGATGGGATGTGCGGCGTCTACTAATAGTGTCGCACTAGGTTGAAACGTGTCTTGTTCTCCAGGTGGGGCGGCAGTTAACCTGCCGCCCCTAGCCTACGAAGGAACAGCTACGAGCTATGGCCGAACTCAATGGCAAAGTTGCTTTGATCACGGGAGCGGCTCGGGGCCAAGGTCGTGCCCACGCGATTACCCTGGCCCGCGCTGGTGCAGACATCGCGGCCCTCGATATCTGCCACGATCTGCCCTACCCCCGCTATGGTTTAGCAACCCAGGCCGATCTCGACGATACCGTACACGAGGTGCAGTCCCTCGGTCGTCGCGCCCTCGCTCTTGTTGCCGACGTGCGCAGCGCCTCTGCAATGGAAGCCGCTGTCCAGGCCACCATCAGCACCTTCGGCCATATTGACATCCTCATCTGTAACGCTGGGATCGCCGATATGGCAACGACCTGGGATGTTACCGAGGAGTGGTGGGACGTGATGCTCGATGTGAACCTCAAGGGCGCGTGGCTGGCCGCAAAGTATGTTGTACCGCAGATGATCGCCCAACAACGCGGCGGGCGTATTATTATGACGTCTTCTGTCGCGGGGCTGAAGGGAATGGCGGGACTCTCCCATTACTGCGCGGCGAAGTGGGGTGTCGTTGGCCTCGCCCGTAGTTTGGCGCTGGAGGTTGCTCCGTTCGGTATTACGGTCAATACCCTGCACCCAACGGGCGTAGATACACCCCTCATCACGGGTATGGCCCAGGCAGCCGGGATGCCGAAAGCCCAATTGGTTGATCAACTACGCGACGGACACCCGCTGCCGGTGGATCTGGTTGCGCCGCAAGACATTGCAAATGCGGCCCTGTGGCTGGTTTCCGATGCCGCCCGCTATGTCACGGGTCTCGAATTGAAAATTGATGCGGGAGAAATGCTGCGATGAACCTGGATGCCTGTTACGGGATCGCTGCCTCTGCGGCACTGCGCCCCGAACGCTTTGGCGGACTCGTCTATCGGCACGATACGCGCCGTCTCTATTTCGTACACTCTCCTAACCTCATCGCTTTCCTCAGTACCCTCGACTCGACCCGCCCTCTTGGGACGCTCCTTGATGAGTTTGTCGCCGCTCGTGCGTTGTCACCCGCAGCGCGAGACGTCCTCGTCCGTGCGCTCAGTCAGTTGGCCAACCTGAACCTCCTAGCCCAAGCCATTCCGCCGAGCCACTAATGCCAGAGACCAATATGTTGACCGTAGGGGGCTTTGATAATCCCCTGCGTGTGGTGATTGCCGATGACATGGAACTGTTCCGGCTTGGGTTGCGCTGTGCCCTCGAAACTGAACTGGATCTGACGGTGGTTGGTATGGCGGCGGATGGGCACGGGGCCGTTGAGATATGCGCTCGGCTGCGGCCCGATGTGGCTCTGCTTGATGAACGCATGCCTGGGCTGGATAGCCTCGCGGCGACTCAAGCGATTAAGCAACACTGTCCTGCTGTGCGCGTGATTATTCTTTCGCCCCACGGCGACTTGCGCTGCCGGGTTGGCGCACTGAAGGCCGGGGCCGATGGTTGGCTGCTGAAGAACGTGACGCGGACGCAGCTTATTGCAACGTTGCGTCAAGTACATTGCGGTGAGGTGCTGTTTAGCGAAGAAGCTGAGGCCACGCTGCTCCGTCAGGTCTATGGGCTGCCCCCTGAACAGCTTGGAGTCCCCTTTGAGCGGCTGACACCCCGCGAACTCGATGTACTGCGCTTATTGGTGCAAGGACAGACCAATCGCCAGATTGCCCATCACCTCACGCTCAGCAGCGGGACGGTGAAAGCCTACGTCGAGCAGATTATTGCGAAGCTCCGTGTCACGAGCCGTACCCTCGCGGCGGTGCGTGCGATTGAGTTGGGCCTGATTCATATGCCAGCGGAATAGAATACAGACCTCTTGACTATAAATGACGTGAAATACCTGCCAAATGGCAGTAGTAGCCACCGCTGACACCCCCTATACTCCAAACATCTCCCGGTTAATGTGAAGTTTACAAGCACAGTGGTTGTGTTTCGCTCCGTAGCCCAACGACGCGTTTGAGCGTGTCTCGCTGTGGCGTTGCCATACCTCGTGCGATACACCAACAGACGACTCTCGTCGTTGCCTTTTGAGTGTGCTTTTTCGTATGGACGTACTGCCGCAGCGGTGCGCGCCACTGCATACCCTTCTGCGTGGGTTCTCTGGTGTCTGGACGCGTGCCTACCCGCTGTTGGGTAGGCCGGTTGCGAACAAAGGAGTCCTCTCTCTATGGAAGCGCATCGGCTCTGGCAGTTCCCGATCAAAGAGTTCCATCGTATGCCGCGTGGTCTGCTCGGCCCGGGGGCCTACGAGATGGTGGGTGTTGAGGCACGGAAGCTCGGTTTCAAGCGTAGCCTGCTGATGACGTCAGGTTTGCGCGGCACCGGGATTGTGGAAGACATCATCGGTAAGCTGCGCTACCGCGAGATTGATGTGATCCTCTATGACAAGGTTGAGTCCAATCCTAAGGACTACAATGTCATGGATGCGTACAAGCTCTACACCGATGAGCGGTGCGACAGCTTCATCTCGGTCGGTGGCGGCAGTGTGACGGATGCCTGTAAGGCGGCGCGCATCGTCGTCGCTCACGATGGCCGGAGCATCAACGAGTTCGAGGGCTTCAATAAATCGGAGCGCCCGGACAATCCCCCTCATATCGCGATCAATACCACTGCCGGTACGGGCTCCGAGACGAGTTGGGCCTATGTGATCACCGACATGACCACGGAGAACGCCCCGCATAAGTATGTGGGCTTCGATGAGAGTTGTCCGGTGACGCTGGCAATCAACGATCCAGTGCTCTTCTTCTCGATGCCGCAGGACTTGACCGCCTTCTGCGGCTTCGATGTGTTGGCCCACGCCTCCGAGCCCTACGTCTCGCGCATTAACTTCCCACCGAGCTTGGGCAGTGCGCTCAAGACGATTGAAATGGTCGCCCAGAACCTGCGCCAGACCGTCTTTGAGCCGCTGAATTATGAGGCGCGCTACAACATGATGATGGCACAGTACATCGCGGCGCAGGCATTCAGCAGCGGTGGCCTTGGCATTATCCACTCGATCTCGCACGCCGTAAGCGCGTACTACGATAGCCATCACGGGCTAAACAATGCGGTCGCGCTGCCCCGCGTGTGGGAGTTCAATATGCCGGCGAACTACAAGCGTTTCCGCGACATCGCTCGTGCGATGGGCGAGAATGTGGACGGGCTGACCGATGTGACCGCCGCCGAGCGTGCGCTGGAGGCAGCAATCCGCTTGAGCAAGGACGTAGGTATCCCCGCGAACTTCACCAGCGTCGGGAACTACACCAAGTCGCGCATGAACCTGGGCAAGTACGCCGAGTGGGGCGGCCCGAAGGTCAAGGGCGATAAGGCCGACATCGAGCGCGTTTCCCGTCACGTCCTTGGCGATGCATGTACACCCGGTAACGCCCGCGAAGTGACATTCGAGGCGCTTCTGCCAGTGGTTGAGCACTGTATGACTGGTTCGTATTAGGTCAGGATGAGGGCGAAGGAATTCTCTGTTGCTTAGCCCTCACCCCCCAACCCCCTCTCCCAGAACGGGAGAGGGGGAGCCGAACCCGCTGTGATGCAGAATCTCCCCTCTCCCCCGGTGGGAGAGGGGCAGGGGGTGAGGGGGCAAAGGGCGAATCGTTCCAACACAGGTGCGATCCTCACCTTTGCAGGGTGCGATCCTCACCTTTGCAGGTGCGATCCTCATCTTTGCAGGGTGCGATCCTCACCTTTGCAGGTGCGATCCTCATCTTTACAGGTGCGATCCTCACCTTTGCAGGTGCGATCCTCATCTTTACAGGTGCGATCCTCATCTTTACAGGTGCGATCCTCATCTTTACAGGTGCGAATCTTTCCGACAGGCCACGCTACGTTGCTCCGCACGGGCTGATGTACCCTGACGCAGGCGTTCATCTGGACGTTTTTACGCCAACGACAATGGAGTTCGCGCATGTTTGAGTCAATTGACCAGGTGATCGACCAACTTCGGGAGCAGCAGTATATCTGTGACCGCCGTCTGGCAACGGTTATCTTCCTGGCGCTGAAAATGCAGAAGCCCGTGTTGATCGAGGGACCGGCAGGGGTTGGGAAGACGGAACTGGCGAAGGTAGTCGCGCTGGCGCTCAACCGTCAGATGATTCGTCTCCAGTGCTACGAGGGTCTGGATGAGGCGCGGGCGCTCTATGAGTGGGAGTACAGCAAGCAACTGCTCTATACGCAGATCTTGCGCGAGAAGATTGGGCGCACGCTTGAGCATGTCACCGATTTACGCGAAGCGGTGGCGCAGATCCGCCACCACGAGGATGCCTTTTTCTCTGAGCATTTCATCGTGCGCCGTCCGATTCTCCAGGCGCTCTTGGCCCCGGAGCCGGTGGTGCTGCTGATTGACGAGATTGATCGCGCTGAGGAACAGTTTGAGGCGTTCTTGCTGGAGGTGCTGAGCGATTTCCAGGTCAGTATCCCCGAACTGGGCACGATTAAGGCCACCGCGCCCCCAGCAGTGGTTATCACCAGTAACAATACCCGTGAGTTGAGCGATGCGCTCAAGCGGCGCTGCCTACATCTCACGATTGGCTATCCCGGTGAGGCCCGTGAGCTGGAGATTGTGCGGCTGAAGGTGCCGGAGATTAGCGAAACCCTGGCCCAGCAGGTGGTTGAGGTTATTCGGCGCGTGCGGGCACTCGATCTGCGCAAGGCTCCCAGTATCAGCGAGACCCTTGATTGGGCGCGGGCGCTCATTTTGCTCAATGCCGAGAGCCTGACGCCGGAACTGGTTGAAGAGACGCTGCAACTCATTTTGAAGTATGACCGCGATGTGCAGAAGGTCACACGTGAGTTGCCGAAGCTGTTGGGCGGAAGCGGGGCAGATTCGCACCATCACCACGATCACGATCACCATCATCACCACGATGCGGGGGTGCAGGCGGCCATGGAGCGGCAGCGCGAGCATACCGCCGATTATTTTTCTTCGTATCGGGGTAGTACGCGAGGGTAGGGATTTTGGATTTTAGATTTTAGATTTTAGATTGGGGATTAGTGCAATCCAAAATCCAAAATCCCCAATCCAAAATCCGCACACGGAGCCTTATGGACGCTGTCGTCAACCGCTTTATCCATGTACTCAAGCTCAATGGGCTGCGTATTTCGCCTGCCGAGACGATTGATGCGCTGCGTGGGCTAACCCTCACCGCTCTTGTTGAGCGTGAACTGGTGCGCGAGATCTTGGCGTGTACGCTGATCAAAGATGCGCGGGATCTGCCGGTGTTCGAGCATCTGTTTGAGGTCTTCTTTCAGTTGCCTGATGTGCCGCACGACCATCACCATCATCACGACCACGATCATGATCACGATGAGCCGGGTGAGCCGACCCGCATTGCGTTGCAGCCTGACGAGCCGGGGATTAACCAGAACGAGCATACTCACGATGAGCCGTCCGATGTGCGAGATTACTTCGACCCTGAGAAGATGGTTTCGATGTTTAATCTGCACCGTGAGCCAAACCGGCTTAGTCTGTCATCGCTCAGCCAGCATCTCATTCTGAACCGCAACAAGGGGTTGCTCGATCTGGTGATGAAGCGTCTGACCCATCATCTGCGCACGCGCCGGGTGAAAAATGTATCTCAGCCAGGCGAATTGAACTTCGGCGCGGCCCTTGAGGAGCTTGAGCTTGACCTGATTGCGGGAGCTGCCGCCGCACTTCAGGATGATCTGGCGGCAATGGATGTGGATGAGGCGTTGTTGGAGCGTTTGGCGCAGCAGATTGATGGCGTGATCGCTAATCTGCCGGAGTTGTTGAAGGGCTATATCGAGCGCGAGCTGGCGCTCCGTGCGAATGAGGTCCAAGCTCACGAACTGGAGCATCTGGAGTCGGCCTATAACTATCGCTTTAATGAACACGAGCGCCGCCAGATGGACGAATTGGTGCGCCGTATCGGGCGGCAGATGCGTGGTGCCCGTTCCACCCGCCGCACGGTTAGCTCCTCGGGGCGGATCAATCTTTCGCGGACACTGCGGGGCAACCTGAAGTACGACGGCGTACCCTTTCACCCGATTCTCGCGAACCGCCGCGATGAGCGCCCGCGCCTCGTGCTGATCTGCGATGTGAGTCTTTCCGTGCGCAACACGGCGCGCTTTATGCTCCATCTGGTGTACAGCCTGCAAGCCCTGTTCAGCAAGGTGCGCAGCTTTGTCTTTGTTAGCGATTTGACTGAGATCACGGCTGAGATCGAGCGCTCCAGTCTTGACGAGGCGATTGGCCGGGTTTTTAGTGGCGAATTGTTGGACACCGATGAGAACAGTAACTACGGACGGGCGCTGGAGATTTTCCACGAGCGTTATCTCGCTGCCGTAACGAGCCGCACAACGCTGATCATCCTGGGCGACGGGCGCGGCAACCAGCGCCAGCCCAACGCCTGGATACTTGAGGAGTTGCGCCGACGCTGTAAACAGTTAATTTGGCTGACTCCCGAAGGACGGCCAAGCTGGCAACTTGGTGGGTCGGATATGCCAACCTACGCGCCTATCTGTCATCGGGTCGAAGTGGTGCGCAACCTCGACCAACTGGGCCGTGTTGCGGAGGATCTGGCCCGCACCTCGTTCGTTGGGTGGAGATAGCTATGGTGCCGTTGGTTTTATCGCCCCACCGCCACGCTGCGCTGGCAACCGCCCTCGCTACGTTGATGCCTGCTACGGCCCGCAATGAGCATTTCACGCTCTACGCCCTCGCCCCGGCTGAGCATGCCGCCACGGCGCTGCCGGAGGTGGTGGTCGTGCATCATTTCAGTGCCACGCAGATTGACAACAATCTGGGCTACTACGTGGCGGAGGAACTGTTGCCTTTGTTGCGCACGGCGTGGGGCGCGTTGCCGCCCGTGTCGCAGGTCACAGACCCGTTGGCCTACGCAGAGCAGGCGATTTTTGAGCATTGTGTGGGCGCGATTGTGCGCTCGATGGACGGCAACGAGCGCCGGGCATGGCATCGCTTCTACGATAACTCCCTGACGGCGCTCGAACAGGCGATGCAGGAGCCAACAGCGGCCCCCGATTTTATTGAGCCCTTCGCCGCGATCTATCGCCACCTGATGACGCTCGTGCGCGGGCACACCTTACTTGATGCGGGGACGTGCTTCGGCTTCATGCCGCTGCTGCTGGCGCGGCACGCGGAACAGGGACTGGAACGCATTGTTGGGTGCGACCTTGACGGTGCGCTGGTGAGCTTCGCCACCGACTATGCGGCCCAGCAACAGCAGGCGCAGGTACACTTCGTGCAAGCCGATCTCCTGGCTGACAGTTTCACCCGCGTAGGTCGTTTTGCGACCGTCACAGCAATTCATGTGTTGGAACATCTGGATGGGCCACAGACAAACATTGCGCTGGCAAATCTCTGGAATGTCACTGAGCAGCGCCTGATTGTCGCTGTGCCGTTGGAAGAGCGTCCCGATCCACGCTTTGGGCATCACCAAATTTTTAATGAAGAGCGACTGCTGGGACTAGGGCGCGAGTTGGGCGGGCGTTGTCAGTACCTCGAACTGCACGGCGGCTGGCTGATTGTTGATAGGGGGATGTGATGAGCTACGAGCTTTTCCGTCAGGGATTGGATGCGCCGATCTGTTTGACCTGGGAACTGACCTACGCCTGCAATCTGCGCTGCGTTCACTGCCTATCGGCCTCGGGCGAACGCCGCGCCGACGAACTTAGCACCGCCGAGGCGCGGGCGCTGATTGACACGTGGGCGGAGATGAAGGTCTTCTACCTGAATATCGGTGGCGGCGAGCCGATGACCCGCCCAGATTTCTTTGAACTCATGGATTACAGTCTTGCGCGTGGCATCGGGGTGCGCTTCAGCACCAATGGCACCCTGATTGACGAAGCGGCTGCCGCCTGGATCGCCTCCCGCGAGTATCTGGATGTGCAGATTAGCCTTGATGGAGCCACAGCGGCAACAAATGACCCTGTGCGCGGCACTGGTTCGTACCAGCGCGCCCAACGGGCGATGGAATTGCTGGCGGCGCACGGGGTGAATTTCAAAATCAACACCGTGGCGACGCGCCAAAACATCAGTGAGCTTGACCAACTGGAGGCGATGGCCCAGCACTACGGGGCAGCGCTGCGTGTGACGCGGCTGCGTCCCGCCGGTCGCGGTATCGCGATGTGGCAGACGCTGCGACCGACCCACGCACAGAACCGCATCCTCTACGATTGGCTGCTGGCGCACCCCCAGGTGATGACGGGCGACTCGTTCTTTCACCTCTCGGCCTACGGGCAGGCGGTGGAAGGGCTGAATATGTGCGGGGCAGGGCGCATCGTCTGCTGCATAGACCCGGTTGGCGAGGTGTACGCCTGTCCGTTCGTCCTGTCGCCAGAGTTTTCGGGCGGGAATGTGCGCGATCCGGGCGGTTTCGCCTGGCTCTGGCAGCACGCGCCCCTTTTCACGCACATGCGCGAGTGGCAAGTCGGCGGGAGTTGCCAGAGTTGTAACGCCTACGCGAATTGTCACGGAGGCTGCATGGCGACGAAGCACTTTACAGGGCGCGATCTGGATGCGCCTGACCCGGATTGTGTCTTTGCGCCGGACGAGGTTATTCCGTTGTTGCCGATGTGATCAGGGGTCAGGGGTCAGGGG
>Ga0007797_1000180_pt1 | contig 18468 bp, 16 predicted proteins | sample CryBogmetaGMA25M_FD_60364 | JGI IMG/M metagenome (GOLD analysis project Ga0007797, IMG submission 60364) | Freshwater microbial communities from Crystal Bog, Wisconsin, USA - MA2.5M | ecosystem: Environmental > Aquatic > Freshwater > Lake | place: Crystal Bog, Wisconsin, USA | collected 2009-07-06 | reverse complement strand
CGCGTCGGCCCGATCCGCGGCAGCGGCGACGGCCGCCACGTAGGCCCCCTCGAGGAGCGTCGCCTGGAGGGCGATGCGGTCCCTCAGCCGCCCGCGATGCTGATCGATGTGCATGCCGCGATCTCCACGCCTGCCGCCGGTCGAATCGCCGGGAGGCTAGCGAGGTTTCATGAGGATCGTGTGCGGGCCGCGGCGCCATCTGGGTAGACTCGCGGCCACGAGGAGGCCGGATGGCGTGGCATGAGCGGCGGGTGATCGTGGCGGGAGGCACGGCCGGATTTGGCCTGGTGCTCGCCCGCCATCTCGTCCGGGCCGGGGCCCGCGTGCTGATCGTCGGCCGCTCGTCCGACGGCGTGCGCCGGGCCCTCGAATGCTGCGACCGCGCGGGCGTGCCGCTCGACGCCCTGCACGGGGCGGCGGCCGACCTGGGCAAGGCGGGCGAGGGCAACCGGGTCGCGGGCGAGGCGCTCGACCGCCTCGGCGGCGTGGACGACCTCTTCTGCTGTGTCGGCCGCTCCGGGCGGACGCGAATCCTCGACACGTCCGACGACGAACTCCGCGACTACCTCGCCGCCAACCTCTTCGCCGCCACCGAACTCGTCCGGGCCGTGGCCGACGACGTGGCGACAGCGCGGGGCCACGTGGTGTTCGTGGGCAGCCTCGCCGGCAAGCTCGTCGCCCCCTTCATGGGGCCGTATGCCGTGGCCAAGTCGGCGCTGGCGGCCTACGCCGACGCGGTGCGGCTCGAGCTGGCGCCGCGTGGGGCGCACGTGCTCCTCGTGTCGCCCGGGCCGATCCGTCGGGCGGCCGACGACCCGGCCGCCGACCGGGCCCACGACCGCTACGCCGACGAGGCGCGCCGCGCCGGGCTGCCGGCGACGGCCGCCGCCCCGGGCGGCACCGCGCGGCTCGAGCAGCTCGATCCCGACCGGCTCGCCATGGCCGTGCTCGACGCCTGCCGCCGGCGCTCCGCCGAACTGACCGTGCCCCGCAAGGCCGCGGTTCTCGCGGGCCTGATCGAGTGGTTCCCGAACGCCGGCCGCCGCCTGCTCGCCCGTTTCGTGCGCTGAGCCTGCCCGCGACACGCCGCCGGAATCCCGGTATACCTACCGCCGGCTCCGCCCCACCCCCCTGGAGATTCCGTCGATGGCAGAGGCGTTCGCAGGCATCGGAAAGATCGGCTACGAGGGTCCGCAGACGAAGAACATGCTGGCCTTTCGCCACTACGACGCCGACGCGCTCGTGGAGGGCAAGCCGATGCGCGATCACCTCCGCTTCGCCGTCTCCTACTGGCACGCCTTCCGCGGCACCGGCGGCGACCCGTTCGGTCCCGGCACGATGATCCGCCCCTGGGAGCACGACGGTGACCCGCTCCAGGCCGCGCTCGCCCGCGTGGACGTGGCCTTCGAGTTCCTGGAAAAGCTGGGCTGCGATTTCTACTGCTTCCATGACCGCGACGTGGCTCCCGAGGGGGCGACCCTCGCGGAGAGCAATCGGCATCTCGACGCCGTGGCCGATCGCCTCCTCGCCCACCAGCAGCGGACCGGCAAGAAGCTGCTCTGGGGCACGGCCAACCTGTTCTCGAATCCCCGGTACGTGCACGGGGCGGCCACCAGCCCCAACGCCGAGGTCTTCGCCTACGCCGCGGCGCAGGTGAAGAAGGCGATGGAAGTCACCCATCGCCTCGGCGGCGCCGGCTACGTGTTCTGGGGCGGCCGCGAGGGCTACCAGTGCCTCTGGAACACCGACATGAAGCGCGAGCTCGACCACCTCGCGCGGTTCATGCACATGGCCGTGGAGTACGCCCGCGAGATCGGCTTCACCGGGCAGTTCTACTTCGAGCCCAAGCCCCGCGAGCCGATGAAGCACCAGTACGACTTCGACTCGGCCACGTGCATCAACTTCCTCCGGACCTACGGCCTGGAGAAGCACGTGAAGATGAACATCGAGACCAACCACGCCACGCTCGCCGGCCACGAGATGCAGCACGAGCTCGAATACGCCGGCCTGCAGGGCTTCCTCGGCTCGATCGACGCCAACACCGGCGACACCCTCGTGGGCTGGGACACCGACCAGTTCCCCACCAACATCTACCTGACCACGCAGATCATGTGGTCGATCCTCAAGTACGGCGGCCTCGCCCCCGGCGGCGTGAACTTCGACGCCAAGGTCCGCCGCGAGAGCTTCGAGCCGGTGGACCTGTTCCACGCCCACATCGGCGGCATGGACGCGTTCGCCCGCGGCCTGAAGCTCGCGGCGGCCATGCGGGCCGACGGCGCGATCCAGCGGCTGATCGAGGAGCGCTACGCGTCGTGGTCGAGCCCGCTCGGCAAGCGGATCGAGGCTGGCACCGAGAGCTTCGCGTCACTCGAGAAGGAGATGCTGGCCAAGGGGGAGGCCCAGGCCAACATCAGCGGCCGCCAGGAGCTCTTCGAGAACGTGATCAACACCTACCTCTGAGTTCCTCCATTCAAGCCCCAAGCCTCTCGGGATCCGCGGACGCGCGATGGTGATCCGCCACGGAATCATGGTCCTCGCGACGCTCGCCGCGGCGGCGGCCCAGGCCGCCCCCCTCGTGATCGCCCACCGCGGGGCCAGCGGCTACCTGCCCGAGCACACGCTCGAGGCCAAGGCGCTCGCCCACGGCCAGGCCGCCGACTTCATCGAGCAGGACGTCGTCCTCACGAAGGACGACGTCCCTGTCGTGCTGCACGACGTGCACCTCGACGCGGTCTCCGACGTGGCCGAGCGGTTTCCCGAGCGGCGGCGCGACGACGGCCGGTTCTACGCCCTCGACTTCACGCTCGCCGAGCTCCGCATCCTGCGGTTTTCGGAGCGGCGTGACCCGAAGACGGGCCGGCAGGTTTTTCCCGGCCGCTTCCCGGCCGGCACGGGCACGTTTCGGATCGCGACGCTCGCCGAGGAACTCGAGTTCCTCGCGGGTCTCGACCGGTCCACCGGCCGGACGACAGGTATCTATCCCGAGATCAAGCAGCCGGCGTGGCACCGACGGGAAGGACACGACATCAGCCCGCTCGTGCTCGACGTGCTGCGTCAGCACGGCTTCGCGACGAAGGCCGATCCCTGCTTCCTGCAGTGCTTCGACGCCGACGAGGTGCAGCGGTTGCGGCGGGAACTCGGCTGGGAGGGCCGGCTCGTGCAGCTCGTGGGCGAAGCCCCCGCGGGAGCCACCGGCGCGGCCGATCCGCTGCTGGCAGAGGGCGTGCTCGCGGGCCTCGCGACGACGGTCGATGGCATCGGCCCGCCGCTCGACCGCGTGATCGGCCCCGACGGCACGCCCACCGGCCTGGTCGCCGCGGCCCAGCGCGCGGGGCTCGTGGTCCACGCCTACACCTTCCGCCGCGACAAGCTGCCGGCGTTCGCCGCCGACTCCGACACGGCACTCCGCATCCTGTTCGACGAGGCCGGCATCGACGGCCTGTTCAGCGACTTTCCCGACATCTGCGTGGCCTGGCTGAAGGACCCTCGTCCGTAAGGACCGGGCACCGCAGGGGTGGAAAGTGGCCGCAGGTCTGAAAGTGGCCGCAGGTTTTCAACCTGCGGGACCAAGCATGTGCCGGTTGAACACCTGCACCCCTTCCACGCTGCGGAAAACGCCCGCGCCTACCTCGGCCCGGTGATCGGCGCGGCCGCCTTCTCGATCGCCGCCCGCAGCTCCTGCTGCCGCTCGCCGTCGGTCACCTTGCCGCCGGCGGCCGTGGTCACGTGAAACGCATCGACGACCTGGTCGAGGTAGGTGCCGATCTTCGCAGCCTGCACCGAGAGCCCCGCGTCGTAGATCGCCTTGGCCACGCCGTAGAGCAGGCCCGGCGCGTCGTGGGCGAACACCTCCACGATCGTGTCCCGCTGCGAGCTCTGGTTGTCGAACGCCACGCGGACGGGCTGGGCGATGACCTTCACCTGCGGCGCGAACGGATTCCAGCGCGGCGCGAACTCCGGCGGCCGGTCGCCGAGGATCGCAGCCCGCACGGCCGTCGCGATGTCGGCGAGCCGCTCGGCGGGCGGTTCGCCCGCGAAGTCGTGATCGACGACGGTGAAGTGGTCGAGCACGTGCCCGGCGGCGAACGTGTGGATGTCGGCCGCCAGGATCTCGAGCCGCTGGCTGGTGAGGCTGCCGGTGACGCGGTGGAAGATGCCCGGCGCCGCCTGCTCGCGGGTGCCCACCGTCACGGCCACCGTCGAGGTCTCGGGCTGCCAGCGGGCGGTCGCGAAGGCGCCGGTCGGCGGCAGCCGGACGAGCCGGCCAAGTTCCTCCACGATCCGCTCCGGCGCGGTGGCTGCGAGATAGGAATCGGGCAGCTCGCGGGCCAGCCGCGCCGTGAGGTCGTCGTCGCCGCGGTCGTCGAGCAGCGCGGCCAGGCTGCGGCGGGTGCGGTCGGCCGCCACGCTCGGCCCTTCGCCGTCGAGGATGCCGAGCGTCTTGGAGAACAGCGCCGCGAGCAGGTCCGACTTCCACTTCGTCCAGGTGCCCGGCCCGACCGCCGAAACGTCGGCCGCGGTGAGCAGGGCGAGCATCCGCAGCACCTCCGGCGACCCGACGTCGGTCGCGAAGCCCGCCACGAGGGTGTCGTCGCCGATGTCGCGGCGGAACGCGAGGTGGGCCATCGCCAGATGCTTGAGCACGAGGAACTCGACGATCTCGATCTCGTCGGACGGCAGCCCGAGCTGGCGGCCGACGTCGCGGGCGATCCGCGCCCCGAGCACGCTGTGGTCCTCGACGAATCCCTTGCCGATGTCGTGCAGGAGCAGCGCGAGGAGCAGCGGACGCTTCCGGCCGAGGGCCCGCCATTCCGCGGCCAGCCAGTCGTCGGCGGCCGCGAACGACGCCACCCGCTCGATGGCCAGGAGGCAGTGCTCGTCCACGGTGTACTTGTGGAAGCTGTTGAACTGCAGCAGGTTGCGGGCGTGGGCGAACTGCGGAATCAGGATCTCGAGCACACCCACGTCGTGCAGCCAGCGGAGGGCCGCTGCGACCTTCGTCGGATGGGCGAAGAGGCCGAGGAAGGCCTCGTTGGCGGCCCGATCGGGATCGCGGGGCAGGGCGGGCACCGCGGCCCGCACCGCCTCCCAGGTGTCGCGGGCGACCGGCATGTCGTAGAGCATCGAGAGCTCCGCCAGCCGCACGATCTCCCGCAGGCTGCCCGCCACCCGTGCGACCTGGCCCGGCACCGCGGCGACGTCGGTCGGCCCCACGCGGAACGTGGCATCGACGTCGTGGCCGAGCAGGCCCTGGGCGATCGTCGCCATCGCCCCGCGGCGGCGGAACGACCGCAGCAGCGTGTCCACCGCCTGCGCGACGCGGCGGGTGTGGCCGAAGTACTCCCGCATGAACCGCTCGACGCCGAGCAGGCCGTCGCGGGCCTCCAGGCCGCGGGCCGCGGCGATCCGCACCTGCTCGTGGCGGGTCAGCTCGTCCGCGGCCTTTCCTGCGGCGAAGTGGAGGTCGTTCCGCACCCGCATGAGAAACTCGCGGGCATCGCGGACCGCGTCGGCGTCGGCCCGGGAGATGCCCCCCGCATGCGCGAGGTCGTCGAGCGTTTCGGCACCGTAGGCGAGCCGCCCCAGCCAGCGGATGAGCTGGATGTCGCGGAGCCCGCCCGTGGATCGCTTCACGTTGGGCTCCAGCACGAACACCGTACGGCCGTGCTTCTCGGCTTCGTCGCGCCGCGCCTCCACGAGCCGCTCGACGTGCCGCCGCCGGCCGCGGGCGAGCGCCGTTCGCAGCCGCTGCTGCAGCCGCCGGAGCGGCTCCTCGGCGCCGGCCAGGAGCCGGCAGTCGAGCAGCGAACTCATGATCGTCGCGTCGCCTCCCGCCAGCGTCACCGCCTCGGCCACGGTCCGCACGCTCTGTCCGACCTCGAGCCCCGCGTCGAACAGGTCCTGCAGGAGCCGCCGGGCCACGTCGGCCACCACCGGGTCGTTGCGGCCATCGTGGAGGATCATCAGGTCGAGGTCGGACCACGGGGCCATCTCGCCGCGGCCGAAGCCACCGTGGGCGACGAGCGCCACCGTGGCCCGGACCCGCTCGGCCGCAGCCCCGGGCAGGTCGGCGAGGATCGCGGCCCAGACGTCGCGGACGATGGCGTCGAAGCGTTCGCAGGCGAGCACGGCGACGGCCCAGCCGTCGCCACCGGCCGCGTGTCGCTCGGCGATCCGGGCTCGGGCCTCCACCACGGCGGCGGCGGCCCGCGCGACCGCGGGCCTGGCCGCCGTCATGCCGGCCGCGCCACCACCGCTCACGGATGGATCCACGGATCGTCCGCGACACCCGCCTGGCGGTTGGCCACGCGGGCGAGCACGAAGAGGAGATCGCCCAGCCGGTTGAGATACTCGATCGCGTTGGCGGGGATCGTGGTGTCGGGCTCCGACGCGAGCGTCACCACCCGCCGCTCCGCCCGGCGGCAGACGGTGCGGGCCACGTGAAACGCGGCGGCCAGCGGCGTGCCTGCCGGAAGGATGAAGCACGTCAGCGGCTCGAGCGTGGCCTCGTGGCGGTCGATCTCCGTTTCCAGCGCCCGGACGTGAGCGGCGGTGATCCGCTCACTCGCCGGATCGGGGGTCGCGAGCTGCGCCCCCATGTCGAAGAGTTCGCACTGCACGCGGCGGAGCAGGGGATCGAAGGCCGCCGCCACCGAGTGCGTGCGGGCCATGCCGAGATGGCTGTTCAGCTCGTCGACGGTGCCGAAGGCCTCGATCCGCGCGTGGTCCTTGCGGACCCGCGGGCCGCCGAAGAGCCCGGTCTCACCGGCGTCGCCGGTTTTGGTGTAGATCTTCATCGAAGGGTCGCCTCCTGCGCCAGCGAAACTCGCTCGTATACTGGGTCGCCCGCCCCAAAGGTGCAACTGGACCGTGGCCGCGGTGATCCGCGGCATGGCGGGACCCGACGCCATCAGAGCAGGTGGCGGGCCGGCGGGCCAACTCCCCCGGGCGATCGCCGCCGACCTGCCGCCCCCTCGAAAGGCTCCATCCGATGACTCCCGATCCGCTCGACCGCCAGGTTTCCATGATCGGCGGCGGCCAGATGGCCCTCGCCCTCGCCGAGGGCTTCTGCCGCGCGGGCCTGCTCGCCCCGGCCGACATCACCGTCTACGACCCGCACCCCCCGGCGCGGGAGAGGCTGGCCGCCCGGCTCCCCGGGATCGTCTTCGCCGACACGCCGCAGGCCGCCGCCGCCGCGGCGAGCGTGGTCTTCCTCGCCGTGAAGCCGCAGCAGGCCCAGGCGGCCTGCGAGCAGATTGCCGGTCATCTCCGGGCCGACGCCGTGCTCGTGTCGATCGTCGCGGGCCTGCCCACGGCGGCGCTCGCGGGAATGGCGGGCGTGCCGCGGGTCGTGCGCGTGATGCCCAACACGCCGTGCCTCGTGGGGGAGGGAGTGTCGGTCGTCTGCCAGACCCGCGAGGTGCCCGCCGCCCTCGCGGCGCGGGTGCGCGAGTTGCTCGGCGCGGTGGGGCACGTGCACGAGGCGGAGGAGTCGCAGCTCAACGCGGTCACTGGGCTGTCGGGGTCGGGACCGGGCTTCGTGGCCCTGCTCGTCGAGGCCCTCGCCGACGGCGGTGTGAAGGCGGGCCTGCCGCGCCCCTTGGCGCTCGCCCTCGCCGTGCAGACCCTCTCGGGCACCGCGGCACTTCTCGAGCAGACCGGCGAGCACCCCGCACAGATCAAAGACCGCGTCTCGAGCCCGGGAGGCACCACGATCGCGGGCCTCGCGGTGCTCGAGCAGCGCGGCGTGCGCGGCGCCCTCATCGACGCGGTCGTGGCCGCGGCGACGCGTGCGAAGGAACTCGGCGGCTAGGCCGCTCAGCCCCGGCGGCTCTTACCGGGCTTCCGCGCCTTGGTGACGGCGGTCTTCTTGGCGACGCGAGACGCCTTCTTCTTGCCAGCCTTGGTCGCCGGCGCGGCCGTGGCCTTGCCCGCCGCCTTCTTCGCCACCGGGCGGCGGCCGCCGAACACGGCGTCCCAGCCCTCGGCATACGTGCTCGAACTTCCCACGCGAATCACCGACATGTTCGCCTCCCGTTGTTGAGCGGTGTGCCGCGCGACAGTGAATCATCCCGCGACGGCAATTGAGTGGTAGCGATTGCCGGTGGGCAGTGTCAATCCGACACGACCACCAATGACAGCCTGCCCCAGGCCGATGGGAGTGTCGCGCGGGCCGCGGGGGCGCGGTCCGCCGGCGTCTCGGGTGGAGCCACGGTCACCGCGAGCAGGTTGCGCTCGGTGAGCATGGCGGTCACGTCGCACTCGAGGATGCCCGGTCCGGAATCGTTCCATGCGAGCGGGCGGTCGTTGAGCGTGGCCACGTGCCACCAAGGCGCCGCCGCACCCTCGCAGACGAGCACGAGACGATCGGTCGGCCCGACACCGGTGGGCCGGCCGAACCGACGGACCCACGGCCTCCCCGCAGCCGGCGGCGGCTCCCAGGCGGCACCGAGGTGGATCGCATGCCGCGGCATCGGCTCACTCCGGGATCACCACGCCGCGGCCCTGCGTCTCGCCGCGGCGCATGCGGTCGGCCCAGGCACCGACGTCCGCGAGCCGCAGCCTGGTGACGGGCAGCCAGCCGGCGACCGTGGGCCAGAAGGCGGCCAGCCTCCCCCAGAGCGCTGCCCGCTCGCCCTGCGTCGGCAAGCTCGCGGCGTCGATGCCGGCGAGCGTCACGCCTCGGAGGATGAAGGGATGCACGCTCGTGACGAGATCGGCTCCGCCCGCCATGCCGAGCGCCGCGACGGCGCCGCCGGGCCGCACGGCGCGGAGCACGCCGGCCAGGAGCCCGCCGCCCACCGTGTCCACCACGCCCGCCCACCGGCCGGCCACGAGCGTCTTCGGCGTGGGATCGACGATCGCCTCCGGCCCGACCACTTCCGCGGCGCCGAGCGCCCGCAGCGTGGCAACCGCCGCGGGTTTGCGGGAGCAGGCGACGACGCGCCGGCCCGCGGCCGCCAGCAGGGCGACGGAGAGCATGCCCACGCCGCCGCTGGCGCCGGTGACGAGCCAGGCCTCGTCGGGCCTGGCGTGCCGCGGCGAGACGAGCGCCGCCAGCCGATCGCAGGCGAGCAGCGCCGTGAGGCCCGCCGTGCCCAGAGCCATCGCCCCCTCCGCGGTGAGCGCCGCAGGCCGCGGCAGGAGGGCGGCCAGCGGGACCCGAACGAAGCCTGCAAAGCCGCCGTCGCGAACCTCCCCGAGTCCGTGGCCGGTGACCACGACCGGCGTGCCCGCGGCATGCCCGTGCGCCGCCACGACGACCACGCCCGCCACGTCGATCCCCGGCACGAGCGCGGCGGTTCGCATCACACCCGGATGCCCCGCACAGCAAAGGGCGTCCTTGTAGTTGAAACCCGCCGCCTCCACGCGGACGACGACCTCGTCATCCGGCCCCGCCGCACGCGGCTCCCAGCCGAGCGGCTCCACGCCGGCGGCCACGGTGCCGTCCGGCATCCGTCGCACCCGCCAGCACGTTTCCTGCGCCGTCGTCGTCATCTATACTCCGCTCACGCCCGGATCGTACCGTGGCCGCCCCCGACCACACCACAGGAGCCGATGCCGACGATGGGAAACGCCCTCGAGTTCACCGACGACAACTTCCAGAGCGACGTGCTCGGTTCCTCCGTTCCCGTGCTCGTCGATTTCTGGGCGCCGTGGTGCGGCCCCTGCCGGATGATCGGCCCGGTGATCGAGGAACTCGCGGCCGAGAACGCCGGCACGTTCAAGGTGGGCAAGGTCAACGTGGACGACAACAACCGGCTGGCGATGACCTACAACGTGGCGAGCATCCCCACGATCATGATCTTCAGCGGCGGCAAGCTCGTGCAGCAGTTCATGGGCGTGCAGTCGAAGGCCAAGCTCCAGCAGGCCCTCGACGAGGCGAAGTCGGCCTAGGGCGGCGCTCGGGACCGACCGTGCCCCGTCGCCCGATGTGCCGCACCGCTCGGGACTGACCGTGCCCCGACGCCGGATGTGCCGCGCCGCTCGGGACCGACCGTGCCCCGACGCCGGACGTTCGCGAACGGCTTCGTGCCGTTCGCTCACTCGGATGCCGCCGGCGTTTCGCCATCCTGGCTTCACTTGGCGGCATACGCCGGCTCCGGGGACACGGTCAGCCCCTCGCTGGATTCATTCGTACACGGTCAGCCCCTCGCTGGGTTCATTCGTGGCCAGCGGGACACGGTCAGTCCCTCGCTGAACTGATGGTGAGGACGGAGCAGCCGGATCGGGGGCACGCGCAGAAGCCGGTGACACTTGTGGACGCCGGACGCCGACATTCCGTCGGAGATGAGTACTCACAAGTGCCGCCGGCGCCGAGCATGCCTCCGGCCGGCTGCGGCGCCGCGCCTTGCAAGCAGGCTGTCACCCTGCGGAACGGGACTGGGGGTCCGGCACTCACCGCAGGTTGAAAACCTGCGGCCACGTGGGAAGCCTCCGGCCGGCTGCGGCGCGGCGATATGCGGAGGTCAGGCGCCAGCCGTGACCAGCTCCGCGGCCTCGTCGGCCGTGCCACGCCAGCGCTCCACGGTGGCGTCGTCCACGAAACCGGCGAGGTCGAAGTCGCTGCCCGGCTGGCGGAGTTTCTCCACCGCCTTGGCCTCGATCTGCCGCACCCGCTCCCGGGTGACGTCAAAGATCGTCCCCACTTCCTCGAGCGTGTAGGAGTAGCCGTCCGTCAGGCCGAACCGGAGGCGGAGGATCTCCCGCTCCCGGTAGGAGAGCGACTCGAGCGCCCGGGCGATCATCCCCTGGAGCGACTGCTGGTGAACGCCCTTGAGCGGGTCGTCTTCGCGACGGTCGCTGACGAAGTCGCCGACGGAACCCTCCTCGGTGTCCCCCAGCGGCTGGTCGAGCGAAACGGGCTTCCGGGCCATGCGGCAGATGCACTCGGCCTCATCCACCTCGAGGTCCGAGAGCGTTGCCAGTTCCTCAACCGTCGCGTTCCGGCCGTGCGCCTGGAGGAAGTCGCGCTGCAGGTTTCGCATCCGGGTCATCGCGTCGACCATGTGCACCGGCACGCGGATGGTGCGGCTCTGGTCGGCGATCGCCCGGGTGATCGCCTGACGGATCCACCAGGTGGCGTAGGTCGAGAACTTGAACCCGCGGGCGTGCTCGAACTTGTCCACCGCCCGCATCAGACCCGAGTTGCCCTCCTGGATCAGGTCGAGGAAGGTGAGCCCGCGATTGCGATACCGCTTGGCGATCGAGATCACGAGCCGGAGGTTGCCGGCGGCGAGGTCGCGCTTGGCGGCGTCGTACCGCTGCTGCAGATCCTCCAAGGTGGCGAGTCGCCGCTCGAGCGTGAGCCGGCTCTCGCGGGTGGTGAGGAGGATCCGCCGCTGCTCGGCCGCGAGTTGCTGGCGGGCCGGCGCCTCGGAGGCGTGCTGGAGCGACCGCAGCTGGCCGCGAATCGACTCGTAGCGCGTCGCCATGCCGCGGAGCTGCTTCAGAAGCGGGTGGAGCCGCTGGATCCGCAGGTGCATCTCCTCGACCAGCCGCACCGCCTTGTTTCGCTGCCGCACGAGCCGCCGCCAGGCCGCCCTTCGCACGTCGAGCGGATTGCTCCGCGACATCGCGATCCGGAACAGCCGGCCCTTCTCCTGCTCGATCCGCTTGAGCGTGACGAGGTTCGGCCCGAGTCGCTTGAGGAGCCGCTTCTTCTCGCGGGTGTTGGTGACCGACACCTCGATCGTCCGGTCGAGCCGCAGCGTGCCAGCCTGCACCCGCTCCAGCAGCTGCACCGCGCCCGAGAGCACGAAGTCGTTGGCGAGCATCGTGCGGCGGAACCGCCGCCGCCAGATCTCGATCTCACGGGCGTGGGCCACCTCGGTCTCGCGGTTGAGCAGGGGGATCCCGCCCATCTGCAGAAGGTAGAGCCGGATCGGGTCGTCGATCACCGCCGTGGTGCGGCGCGGAGTGCGGGGCCGGGCCGGGCCCGTGGGCTTGCGACGCGGGTCGTGAGTGTCGGTGGCAGACTGACGCATGGGGGGCCCCGGGGGACGATGACGGATGAGCCGGCCGCCGGACGGCAGCCGGCGTGAAACTCGGCGACCCTTTCCCATGCAGATGCGGTGCCAACCGCCGCGAAACCGATCACGAAACCGGTGAACCGACGTTTCTCCCGGGTTTCGCCCACCATTTGGCCGCCGTCCCCCCGACCGCCGTGTCGCCGGCCGGCGACGTGGCGGCGACGCGGCGTCGACAGGATGCACCGTGGCGGCGGAGGCGGCTCAAGATCACGCCACCGACGGCACGAATAGCCAAGGGCGTCATGCCCGCGGGGAGCGATATACTCCGACCGTATCGATCGTGCCGGTCGGGCGGGCCGGGATCGGCTGCGGCCGGCCACAACCACCATGAACTACGCGCTGCTCGGCCTGCTCGCCCTGGTGCTGCTCCTGGGCCTCGTCGCCTTCGGCGTCGGCCACAAGCGCTGGAGCTGGGGCACGCTGATCGCGGCCTTCCTCGTGCTCCTGGCGGCGGCGGGCTATCTCTATGTGGCCTCGCGGTTCGCCGCCTACGAGTGGTCGTGGGCGAGTTTCGTCCGCGGCAAGCAGGTCCAGCTTTCCAAGGTCCGCGATGCGCTCGTGCCAGACCCGGCGAAGGGTGGGAGGCTGAAGCCGCTCGGCGGGGGAGACGACGACCTCTCCACCAAGCCGATCGCCGAACTCGTCAAGGAACGCGAACGCTGGCAGCGGGCCCTCGATCGGATCGACACCTGGCATGGCCGGTCGTGGGCCAAGGCGTCGTTCGACCCGCCAAAGAAGGATGGCGCCACCGGCAAGCTCGAAATCCCCTTCGGCCCCGCGGCCCAGCCCGCCGCCGAAGGCGAGGCCGCCCCGGCCGAGCCGCCAAAGCCCGGGTCGCCGCCGCTCGACAACGGCTCGACCGTGTACCTCTTCGAAGACGTGCCTGCCCAGGAGGGCGGCCGCTACCTCGGTGCCTTCCTCGTGCAGGCCGCCGAGGTGGACGCGCCGGCGGGCCGCTTCGTGCTCACCGTCGCCCAGACCGAGCCGCGCGACGCCTACGACGCGCAGGTCTGGAGCCGGACGTACGACTCGGTGACGGTGTACGAGACCCTTCCCTCGGACCGCTGGCAGGCCTTCTCGAAGACCGCCGCGGCCACGGGTGATTCCCCCCTCGCGCCGGAACCGCAGCGGCTCAGCCTGGAGCAGGTCGAGGGGCTGCTCGAGGAACGCGACCGCCAACGAACGTTCCTCGAGGAGTTCGAGAAGCACGAGACGGTGGCCGACAAGGACGAGTGGGAGCGGATCCGGCAGCGGCTCGACCAGGGCGTGGAGCAGCCGGGAAGCTACTGGGCGGTGGTGAAGTTCACCCAGACCGCCGCCATCGCCACCGGCATCGAAGACGAGGCGGCCGCGCGGAGCTTCGAGCCGGGCGAGACCGCCGAGTGCGACCTGCAGACGGCGTTCGCGCTCGCCGCCGACGACAAGGCGACGATCGAGGAGGTCCGCTACCGGCGGCGGCTCCAGGATGCCGGCACGTTCATCCACGGCGCGCGGATCTTTCGTGGCAGCGGGCCCGACGCCGTCAAGGAGAGCATCGCGGCCGACGGGGTGGCCGGGCTGGTGGCGGTGCTGCGGCGGGAGATCGACTCGCTCGACGAGTCCACCAAGGGGCTCGCCGAGTCGCGGACGGCGGTCGAGGCGGAACTGAAGGCCACGGAGGACCGCCGGCAGCGGCTGGCCGCCGACAAAGACCTCTGGGACCGGGACGCCGCCGCGGCCGAGAAGACGGCCGGGGCGTTCGCCGCCGAGGTGGCGAAGACCCGGCAGCTCCTCGCTGCGACCGAGGCGGCGATCGTGGCCCAGGCCGGGGAGCTCCGCGAGGCCGTCGCCCGCCTGGTGGAGCGGATCGACGCCGTCGCTCCGGCCCCCGTCCGGCCGGCGACGACCCCCTGACCGAGCCGCGGCATCGACGGCGGCGGCCGCGTTCGGCTACATTCTCGGGCTGGCCATTTCAGGCCCGGAAAAGCCCCGTAGGACGTCCTCCGCCATGACCGCAGCAGCCCGCGCCGGGCACACCAACACCCACCGTCTTCGCAAGGCGGTCCACCACAACAAGCTCGCCAGCAAGCGGGGCATGCTGGAGCGGATGTTTACGCTCTGGTTTCGCGGGTTCGTCTACAACCAGATCTGGGAGGATCCGCGGGTCGACGCCCGGGCGCTGCGGATGGGCCCCGACTCGAGCATCCTCACGATCTCGAGCGGCGGCTGCAACGTCCTCAACTACCTGATCCATCGCCCCCGGCGGATCGTGGCGATCGACCTCAACGCCAACCACATGGCGCTCACGCGGCTCAAGCTCAAGGCGCTGGAGCTGCTCCCGGACTACGAGACGTTCTACAACTTCTTCGGCTTCGGCCGGCACCCCGACAACGTCGCCAACTACAACCGCTATCTGAGGGATGCCCTCGACCCCGACACGCGGGCGTTCTGGGAGACGACGGACTGGCCGGCCAAGGCCGTGGGCCCGAAGCGGATCAGCTACTTCAAGACCGGCTTCTACGAGAAGTCGAAGCTCGGCCAGTTCTTCCGCGTGGTGCACGGACTGGCCCGGCGGATGGGCCGCGATCCCGCCCAGCTGCTCACCGCGACGTCGATCGCCGAGCAGGAACGGATCTTCGACGAGGAATATGGCGCGCTGTTCGACAACCGGGTCGTGCGCTGGATGGGCCGCCAGCCGGTCGCCGTGTACAGCCTCGGCATCCCGCCGAGCCAGCACGCCGCGATGCTCGAGGAGCACGACGGCGACGGCAGCCGGCTGTTCGACATGTACAAGCAGCGGCTGCGGCGGCTGGCCTGCGGCTTTCCGCTCGACGACAACTACTTCGCCTGGCAGGCCTTCGGCCGCCACTACGACCACGCCGGCCGCAAGGCGCTGCCCGACTACCTCAAGCGGGAAAACTACGACACGATCAAGCCGGCGGTCGGCTGCGTGGAAACCCACATCGCGTCGCTCGCCGACCAGATCCGCCGCGAGCGGCCGGGCAGCCTCAACTCGTTCATCCTGCTCGACAGCCAGGACTGGATGCCGCCGCCGGTGATCGACGAGCTCTGGACCGAAATCTCCAAGGTGGGAGCGCCGGGCACCCGGGTGATCTTCCGCACGGCGGGCGAGGTCTCGCCGATCGAGAAGGCGCTGTCGCCGTCCACCATGGCCCGCTTCCGGTCGCACGCCGCCGAGGCTCGCAGCCTGAGCGCCGAAGACCGCTCGGCGATCTACGGCATGTTTCACCTCTACGAGCTCGTGGAACCGGCGGCGTCATGAGCGAGTCCGGGGCCGGCGACCAGGCCGTGGCGATGGACCGGATGTACCGGGTCACGCGGCACGTCTACGACGTGACCAGGGCCTACTACCTGCTCGGCCGCGACCGGATGCTGGCGAAGGTGATCACCAACCCCAGCACCGCCACGCTCGAGGTGGGCTGCGGCACGGCCCGTAACCTGATCAAGCTCGCCCGCCGCCCCGAGCCGGGGCTTCTGTGTGGCCTCGACGCCTCCCAGGAGATGCTCGACACGGCGGCCGCCAGCATCACCCGCGCCGGGGTGCCGGCCGCGGGGCACGAGCGGATCCGGCTTCGGCAGGGGCTGGCGGAAGCCCTCGATGCGAAGTCGATGTTCGGCCGCGATGAGCCCTTCGACACGATCTTCTTCTCCTACTGCCTCTCGATGGTGCCCACCTGGCCCGGGGCGATCGAGGCGGCGCTGGCCAACCTCAAGACGGGCGGCCACCTGGTGATCGTCGACTTTTGGGACCAGCGGGATCTGCCGGACGTGTTCGCGGCCGGGCTGAAGAAGTGGCTGTCGATGTTCCACGTGCACTACCGTCCGGAGGTGCACGACGCGCTCGCCGCCCTCGGCACGTCGGGCCGTGCCGACGTCGCGTTCGAGTCGGTGGCGAAGCGATACGCCTACATCGCGTCGCTCACGAAGCGCTGACGCCTACGGCAGCAGGAACACGAGCCCGGTGACCGTGGCCGCCTCGACGGCCATGCCGCGGAGGCTGATCGGGATCGCCGGCACCGTCCACGGCGCACAGTCGCCCGGGCGGTAGTAGCCGAGCGGGTAGACGCACTCCCAGGGAAGCTCCACGCCCATCTTGTAGGGGAGCACGGGGAGGGTCGTGAAGAAGTGGGCCGCCGAGAAGAACGGGTCGGCGAGCGGGCCGTGCGAGTGGCCATACCGCTCCAGCTGCCAATCCTCGAAGTACAGCGGCTTGTGGCAGTAGCCCGCGGCCTTCCAGGTGAACGTGGTCGTGGCGAACCGCCGCGGCTCGAACGTCTCGCCTTCGAGCCGGCACTCGCAGGGGTAGTCATTCCCCGGCCGGCCGGCCACGCGAATGTCGAGTTCGATGCCGGCCAGCCGATCGTCGCGGAGCCGTTGAAGGGCCTCGCGGCAGTCGCGGCTCTCCTCCGCGCACGGCTCCTTCCGCGCCGCCTCGCCGGTGGCGTCGGCGGCGACCAGTTCGATCTCGGGCTCCGCGGGGGCGGGATCCGCTCCGGGGAGCGGTGCGGCGGACTCGGGCTCGAACGCCAGCGGTCCGGGGGCGGCGGTGGCCACCGTCTCGGCGTTCACCTCGGCGATCACCGGGGCGACCGCACAGAACAGGGCCTCGGGAGCCTTGAGGAACGTCCGCCACTCCTCGGCGGCCGCGATCACCCCGCCGCACAAGACGACCGCCAGCGCGGCGGCCACCTCACTCGGGCTTCGCGTGCTCCGCGGTGTAGTTCGGGGCTTCCTGAGTGATGACGATGTCATGGGGATGGCTCTCGCGGACGCTGGCGGCTGTCACTTGGATGAATCGCGCCTCGGTCCGGAGCTCATCGATGGTCCGCGTGCCGCAATAACCCATCCCGGCCCGGAGGCCGCCGACGAGCTGGTAGACGAACACACTCATGGGCCCCTTGAAGGGCACCCGACCCTCGACTCCCTCCGGCACGAGCTTGTCGCTGCCCCGACCCGTCACCTTCTGGCGGTAGCGTTCGCTCGACCCCTGAACCATCGCCCCCAGCGATCCCATCCCGCGGTAAGCCTTGAACGTCCGCCCCTGGTAGAGGACGGTCTGCCCCGGACTTTCCGCCGTGCCCGCGAGCAGCCCGCCGATCATGCAGCAATGGGCTCCCGCGGCGATCGCCTTGGTGATGTCTCCCGAGTAGCGAATGCCTCCGTCGGCGATCACGGGCACGCCGGCAGCGGCCGCCTCCTGCGAGGCCTCCCAGACCGCCGTGATCTGGGGGACGCCCACGCCGGAGATGACCCGTGTGGTACAGATCGACCCGGGACCGATCCCAACTTTGACTCCATCCGCGCCAGCCTTGATGAGATCGCGACAGCCTTCCCGGGTTGCCACGTTCCCCGCAACCACCTCGATCTCCCAGCGTTTCTTGATTGCCGCAACGGTCTCCAGAACGTTCGACGAATGGCCGTGGGCGCTGTCGACCACGAGCACGTCCACCCCCTTGGCGATCATCGCCGCCGCCCGGTCGAAGTCGAACACGCCCAGCGCCGCCCCGACCCGCAGCCGGCCCTGCCGGTCTTTGCAGGCGGCCGGGAACCGCTTCATCATGTCGATGTCCTTGATCGTGATCAGGCCCGTGAGCAGGCCGCGGCCGTCCACGAGCAGCAGCTTCTCGACCTTGTTGGCCATCAGGATCTTCTCGGCCTCGTCGAGTGACACCGTGCCGGTGGCCGTCACCAGGCCCGACTTGGTCATGATCTCCGCGATCGGCGTCTCGCCGCTCTCCAGGAAGCGGAGGTCGCGGCGGGTGATGATGCCCACGAGGCGCCGGCCGTCGTCCGTGATTGGCACGCCGGAGATGTTCTGCTGATCCATCACCTCCCGGGCCCGGGCGACCGTGGCGGAAGGGGGCAGGGTGACGGGGTCCATGATGATCCCGTTGGCACTCCGCTTGACCTTGTCCACCTCCTCGGCCTGCCGCTCGATGGAGAGGTTCTTGTGGATCACGCCCAGCCCGCCCTCCTGGGCCAGGGCGATCGCCATCTCGCTCTCGGTCACCGTGTCCATCGGGGAGGAGACGATCGGGATCGTGAGCTCGATCCCCCGCGTGAGCCGGGTGCTCGTGTCGACCTCGGAGGGCACGACCGCCGAAAACCGGGGCACCAGGAGGACGTCATCGAAGGTGATACCGGTGGCGACGATTTTCCCGTCCATGAGGCCTCCCGTGCAGCGGATCGCAGGTCTGGAAAAGCCGCGGATTATGAGGCCCCGGCCCCCGGGTCGGCAACGCGGGGGGCGGCGCAGGCCGGTTTCCGCGGGCTGGCGGCGGGGCCGCACGGCGCGAAAGCGTGTCCTAGGTTTGTGGTGCCCTTCGATTCCGGCGCTCGCCGGAGGCAGCCACCGTCCCTTCCGGTCCATCCATGCGTTTCCTCGACGACTCCGGCTCGACGCTTCCCGCCCCGGTCCTGCGGGCGATTCCCGCCC
>Ga0007797_1000179_pt1 | contig 18473 bp, 17 predicted proteins | sample CryBogmetaGMA25M_FD_60364 | JGI IMG/M metagenome (GOLD analysis project Ga0007797, IMG submission 60364) | Freshwater microbial communities from Crystal Bog, Wisconsin, USA - MA2.5M | ecosystem: Environmental > Aquatic > Freshwater > Lake | place: Crystal Bog, Wisconsin, USA | collected 2009-07-06 | reverse complement strand
TATCGGGACACACCGATCATCGCCATGACCGCCAATGTATTTGCCGAGGACAAGGAACGCTGCTTCAAGGCCGGGATGAATGACTTCCTGATCAAACCGTTCAACCCGGACGAGTTGTTTGCGGTCCTGCTGCGTTCGTTAAGCCGGCGGGATGCCTGATAACGATCCAGCGGCAGCGGGAATGGCAGCCGGAAAAGATTACGCTGGAGTATGCTTGGCAAATCCAGAGACGCACTTCAGGGACCGGTTCCATGGAAACGCAAAGTACCCCAAGTTACGTGATTACGGGCCATCGACAAATCGACAGCCAACATCAAGAGTTGGAAATGTTGATTCAGCAACTTGGCCGGATTTGCGAAGCGCAAAACAGATCGGGCAATAGCTGCAGCCGATGTCCCGCTGAATACAGGGCGGACTGCATCAAGCGGCTGGACGGGCTGCTTGGTGACCTGTTGGGTTTCGTAGTGACGCATTTCGCCTACGAAGAAAAATTGATGCGCCAGCTACCGGCGACACCGCTGTGTCGCCGGCACATAGAGGAACACCAGTTGGCGCATGCCGAAGTTTCCAGCCAACTGACCGCGGTGACGAGGAGTTTGGATCGCGAAGACCCGAAGCAATGTGCATTACGGCTGCAGAACGTCGTCAGCGCCTGGATGGGCGCTCACATGTGCAACTTTGATGTTCAACTGGCGGGCAAGCTGGAGGATGTGATTGACACGGAACTCGCCTACGACATCAAGTTGGCCGAACTGCTGCAGAAAGGGAGCGGATAGGCAGTAACAGCGTCACCTCTGCCTTGTGCGCAGCGCTCCTGCCGGAGATCGGTTTCTTGCGCCAAAGACCACAATGGCGATGCATTCACGATGCCCTTCGCATGAGACCGGAGCGGCCGGCGTTGGCGTCAGGCTGCCAAATTTCCCGCCACTTGCCATTGCCTGCGTTCATTGAATCCGTGTGGATTCACCGCTTACGGCGCAAGTTCCCGATCGGGCCATGTGCGGCGGCAAGCTTCAAGCGAGATCGCGATGGCGACGACGATCAAAGCCGCGGCAACGGCGAACGTGATCCGCATGCCGGCGGCAACCGCCTCGAGGTGTGCCGTTGTGATGTCGTTCGTCGCCGATCCAAAAGCGAACACGGTGCCCATGACCGATGCACCGGTGATCAGCCCGAGATTGCGCGACAGATTGAGCATGCCGGATACCACACCCCGCTGGTCGGGTCGGATATTCGTCATGACGGCGGTGTTGTTGGCTGCCTGGAACAGCGCATAGCCGGCAGTGATGACGACCAGCGGCACGATGTAGCCCGGTATGCCGAATCTCGCCGGCAGCAGGGACAGGACGGTGGAGCCGACCACCATTCCGGTGAGCCCGACGATGGTCATGCAGTGCGCCCCGAACCTGTCCACGATGCGGCCGGCCGGCACGCCCGTTAGCGCGGCAACAACCGGACCGGACGACATGACGAGTCCGACACGGGCTGCATCAAGCCCGAGCGCGCCGGAGAGATAGAACGGGCCGACCACCAGGGTTGCCATGACGACGGTTGTGACCAGGGCGCTCATGGCGAAGCCGGCACTCAGTACCGGATTGCGGAACATTGCCAGGCGGACCAGGGGCGACGCAGCTTTCGTCTCGGCCAGCGCGAACAGGCCGGCTCCGATGACGGCAGCCGACAGCAGGGCCATGTTGAGCGCACCGAAACTGCCGCGCCCCGCGGTCACCGCCAGTGCATATGCCGCGAGTGTCAGGGCAAGCAGCAGCGTACCCGCATGGTCGAAGCGGGTCCGATCCGTCTTCGCCGCCGGGTGATCAGCTGGCAGGAAGCGATGCGCGAGAAGCAAAGTCAGGATGCCCAATGGTACGTTTATGAGGAAGATGGCCGGCCAACCGAACCCGCCGATCAGGACGCCACCGAGCGACGGACCGAGCGCGGTGCCGATCGCGGACATGGTTCCGAGCAACCCCATGGCACTACCGGTCTTGTCTTTTGGAACCGTCTCACCGACAAACGCCATGGTGAGCGCCATCATGATGGCCGCCCCTAGCCCCTGCGCCGCCCGGGCGGCAATCAGCAGCCGCAACGTGGGGGCTGCGCCGCACAGGACTGAAGCTGCCGTAAACAGGAAGATTCCAGCCAGCAGCAGCCGGCGGCGACCCATGATGTCACCGAGCCGTCCGACGCTGACGATCAGCGTGGTTATGGCGAGTAGATAAGCAAGGACGACCCACTGAACTTCCTGAAAGGAGGCAGCGAACGCCTGTGCCAGCGTCGGCAAGCCGACATTGGCGATGCTGGTGCCGAGCGAGGACAGCAGCATGGACAGCGAAAGACTGGCCAGCGCCCACCGAACAAGCGGCGTCCCTTGGGTAGTTCCGCCAACTACTGCATCTGGTCCTGAAAAGATTGATTTCACGCGAACTCCTTTTTTCCGGCGGCCCCGAAACGGGACTGCTGGAAGCGTAGTTCTTTACGTGACATGGCGGAAGGCGCAGCGTTTGCACTTTATTCATGCGTTTGACGCCATATGTCGATCAAACACTGCTATGGTTGGCGTATGTCGACACCCGACCTGAACTTGCTTGTCACGCTTGATGTGCTGCTCGCGGAAGGCAGCGTTGCGCGCGCCGCCAGACGGTTGCGGCTCAGCCCGTCGGCGATGAGCCGGGCGCTGGCGCGATTGCGCGAGACCACGGGTGATCCGCTGTTGGTCAGGGCCGGACGCGGTCTCGTCGCCACGCCCCGAGCGATCGAGCTGCGCGAACGGGTCAGTCAGCTGGTGCAGGATGGAAAAGCAGTCTTGCGTCCCGCCACGAAGCTCAACCTCAAACAACTCGTCCGGACGTTCACGCTGCGGACCAGCGACGGGTTTGTGGAGAACTTCGGACCGGACCTCATATCCCGCGTCGGCAAGGATGCACCCGGCGTACGGCTGTGCTTTGTGCAGAAGCCGGACAAAGACAGCACGCCACTTCGTGACGGGATCGTCGATCTTGAAACCGGTGTTGTAGGGAACACGGCGGCTCCGGAACTGCGTGTGCAGGCGCTGTTCCGCGACCGTTTCATCGGCGTCGTGCGAAAGGGGCACCCGCTAAGCCGCGGCGAGATTACGCCTTCCCGTTATGCGGCCGGCAGGCACGTCTATGTGTCGCGGCAGGGTCGCGACAAGGGACCGATCGATGAGGCCTTGAGTTCGCTCGGGCTGGAACGGGAAATCGTAACGATCGTCGGCGGCTTTCCGGCCGCACTGGCCTTAGCCCGGGCCTCTGATCTGATCGCCAGCGTTCCCGAACGTCATACCGGGAATCTGCGCACCGGGATGCATAGCTTCCCCCTTCCGGTCCCTGCGCCGGAGATCACCATTTCATTGCTCTGGCATCCGCGACTGCACGCCGATCCGGCACATCGATGGCTGCGTAGCCTGGTTCTGGATACCTGCGCGGCGATCCTCTGAAGGGGTAAATCGTCCAGCAGAAAACCGGCGGCAGCGCCTGGCAGGCGGCCGGCAGGCCGATGTTGCACAACACCGGCAGACGATTCTGGTCGTTCATGCGGCGGGCACGGGGACCTGGCTCAATGCTCAGGCCAGCGTCGCCACGCCGCTCATCGCCAGCCAGCCGTCGGCGTCCCGCGCCCAAAGCGTGACCGTCTTGCCGTCCCCCTCGGGCCGGCCGCAGACGGCGAAGGGCGCGACATCGAACAAAGGCTTGATCGCCTTGAATTCGAAAGCGGCAATCGCCGCTCCCGGCAGGTTCCGCCGCAGCAGGTCGAGCAGCAGGGTGGCGATCAGCGGGGCATGCACGATCAGACCGGGATAGCCCTCGACCACGGTGGCATAGCGGCGGTCGTAATGGATGCGATGGCCGTTGAAGGTCAGCGCCGAATAGCGGAACAGCAGGACGTCATCGGGCACCACGGTGCGCTGCCAGGCGCACCCGGCCGGCGCCGGCAGCGGGGCCGGCGCCGGTGTGCCGGCAAGCGGCGGGCCGCGATAGACGATGTCGTGCTCTTCGGTGATGGCCAGGCCCGCGGCGCCGTGAAATTCATGACGGACCAGGACGAATACCAGTTCGCCGGAACGCCCGCTCTTGTGCTCGACGGAGATCACCTCGGACTTTCGCGTTACCGGCTGAGCCACCCGCAGCGGCCGGGGAAATGTCAGACGGCCGCCGGCCCACATGCGGCGCGGCAGCGGCACCGGCGGCAGAAAGCCGCCGCGTGCCGGATGGCCGTCCGGCCCGAGCGCCGACTGGCGCGCCGCCGGCACGCACAGTGTCCAGTGCCAGGGCGGCGGCAAGGCATCGCCCGGCGTCGGCGGCGGATCATCGCGGTCCAGTGTCGCGGCCAGTGCCGCCACCCTGGACGCGGCAACCACATCCTCAATCTCTTCGCGTCGTCCCACCCAGGTGCGCAGGTGTTCCAGTGTCAGCGTGTCCATGTTTTTTCTGCCGGCTACGGTGACGGAATGGCGCACGCCTCAAGCTTGTTCAGCAGGGCCTGCAGCCTTGAAAAGTCCCTGGCATTTCCCACAAAGTTTCCTCCCTGACGTTGTCAGCCATGCCCGGCTCCCGATCAGGCTCGATGCGGGCATTGAGCGCAAAGTCTAGCAGGACTCGACACCGGGATTTGCCGGGCCGGCCGCCACTGGCGGCGAGAGCGCTTGGCCGCAGAAAACGAAAACGGGTGCCCGATTACCGGCACCCGTTTGCGCTTGATACTGGCGACCCCACCGGGATTCGAACCCGGGTTCATACCGTGAAAGGGTATTGTCCTAGGCCTCTAGACGATAGGGTCAATACTGTTACTTGGTGGAGGTACGCGGGATCGAACCGCGGACCTCTTGCATGCCATGCAAGCGCTCTCCCAGCTGAGCTATACCCCCACAAGAGAGCGCGCATTATATGGAGGCGGGCTCGGCGTGTAAAGCCCCGCTCAGCAATTAGATCACTTTCCCGGGATTCATCAGGCCGCACGGGTCGAGAGCCTGCTTCACCGCGCGCATCAGATCCATCTCGGTGCGGCTCTTGTAGCGCAGCACCTCCTCGCGCTTCAGTTGCCCCAGCCCGTGCTCGGCCGAAATCGAGCCGCCCAGTTCATGCACCAGATCATGCACGATGCGATTGACCGCGCCGGTCTGCGCAATGAATTCGGCATTCGACTGGGCATCCGGCCGCGACTGGTTGTAGTGCAGGTTGCCGTCGCCGATGTGGCCGAAACAGACGATGCGCACACCCGGGAATGCAGCCTGCAAGGCGGCATCGGCGCGCGCGATGAATTCGGCGATGCGCGATACGGGCACGGCGATGTCGTGCTTGATCGAGACGCCCTCGATCTTTTGCGCCTCCGACACGTTCTCGCGCAGTGCCCACAGCGCGGCTGTCTGCGCCGCGCTGTGGGCGAGCACGGCATCGGCTACCAGGCCCTCGCTGGCGGCTTGTTGCAGCGCCTGCTCCAGCACGGCGGCGAGATCGTCGCGCGCACCGCTGAGTTCGATCAGCAACTGCCACGCAGGTCTTCCTGCCAGCGGGTCGCGCGAGTTCGGCACATGCCTGAGGACCAGTTCAAGGGCGGAGCGACCGACCATTTCAAACGCCGTCACCTGGTCGCCGGCCGCATCGCGCAAGCGCCCGAGCAGGCGCACCGCCGCCGCCGCATCGGGCACGGCAACCCAGGCCGTGGCGTGAGCGCGCGGCCGCGGAAAAAGTTTCAGCGTCGCCGCCGTGATCAGGCCCAGCGTGCCTTCGGCGCCGATGAACAGGTGCTTGAGGTCGTAGCCGGTGTTGTCCTTGCGCAAGGCACGCAGACCGTCCCAGATGCGCCCGTCGGCGAGCACCACTTCGAGACCCAGGGTCAGGTCGCGGGCATTGCCGTAGCGCAGCACCTGCACTCCGCCGGCGTTGGCGGACAAATTGCCGCCCAGGGTGGCACTACCCTCTGCCGCCAGCGACAGCGGAAACAGGCGATCTGCGGCGAGCGCGGCGTCCTGCACCGCTTGCAGCGTGCAGCCGGCCTCGACGGTCATCGAATTGTTATCGACATCGATGGCAAGAATCCGGTTCAGGCGCCGCAGGCTGACCACGACTTCGCCGCCGCGCGGCGTCGCCCCGCCGCACAAGCCCGTGTTGCCGCCCTGCGGCACGATCGCCACGCCAACGGCGGTGCAGGCAGCCACCACGGCGGCCACCTCCTCCGTGCTTGCCGGCAGTGCCACGCAAAGCGCGCTGCCGGCATAACGGCCGCGCCAGTCGGTGCAATACGGCGCCAGATCTTCAGTTGCGGTGAGCACATGGCGCCCGCCCAGCAACCGGCTCAATTCGGCTATCAGTGCGCTCATGCCGGCACTCTGCGCTCAGTCCGGCTCTGCCAGCGTGGCGTAGAGATCATGCACGTCGCAATCGATGACGCTGACCTCGGCAAACTCACCGATCTCCAGATCGTGGCCGTCGGTGATGTAGACCAGGCCATCGACGTCCGGCGCATCGCCTTCGGAGCGGGCGACGGCGCCCTCCTCGTCGATGTCGTCGACCAGCACCGTGATGCGGCGGCCGATCTTGCGTTCCAGCCGCTGCGTCGAGATGTCCTCCTGATGCCGCAGCAGGCGCGCCTTGCGCTCTTCGCGCAGGGCTTCGGGCAGCGCACCCGGCAGTTCGTTGGCACTGGCGCCGGCTACCGGCGAATAGGAGAAGGCGCCGACGCGATCCAGCTGCGCCTCGTCGAGGAAATCCAGCAGTTCGTTGAACTCGGCCTCGGTCTCGCCGGGAAAACCGGTGATGAAGGTGCTGCGGATGCTCAGGTCGGGTACTTCGCGGCGCCATGCGGCGATGCGGTCGAGCACCTTTTCCGCCGAGGCCGGCCGTTTCATGAGTTTGAGAATGCGCTGGCTGGCATGCTGGAAGGGCACGTCAAGATAGGGCAGGATCTTCCCCGCCGCCATCAGCGGAATCAGGTCATCGACGCTCGGATAGGGATAGACGTAGTGCAGGCGCACCCACAGTCCCAGTTCGCCCAGTTCGCGGCACAACTCGAACAGCCGCGTCTTCACCGGCTTGCCGCCCGAGAAGCCGGTACGGTATTTCACATCCATGCCGTAGGCGCTGGTGTCCTGCGAAATCACCAGCAGTTCGCGCACCCCGGCCTCTGCCAGCACTTCGGCTTCGCGCAGCACCTCTCCGACGGGTCGCGAAACCAGGTCCCCGCGCAGCGACGGAATGATGCAGAAACTGCAGCGATGATTGCAGCCCTCGGAAATCTTCAGATAGGCGTAATGGTCCGGCGTCAGGCGTATGCCCTGCGGCGGCACCAGATCGACGAAGGGATCGTGCAGCGGAGGCAGGTGCAGATGCACCGCCGCCATGACTTCCTGCAGGGCATGGGGTCCGGTGACGGCCAGTACCTTGGGGTGGGCGGCGCGAACCACGTCGTTGCCGGCCGCATCCTTCTTGGCGCCGAGGCAGCCGGTGACGATGACCTTGCCGTTTTCCGCCAGAGCCTCGCCGATGACGTCGAGCGACTCCTCGACCGCGGCATCGATGAAGCCGCAGGTATTGACCACCACCAGATCGGCGCCGGTGTAACTGCCGGAAATTTCATAACCCTCGGCACGCAGCCGGGTGAGGATCTGTTCTGCGTCCGACGCCGCCTTGGGGCAGCCCAGCGAGACGAAGCCGACTGTCGGCGCCTTGGCCTTGCGTCGCGTCGCCAAGACTACTTCTTCTCGGATTTTTCTTCCGGCTTGACGTAGATGCCAGGGAAAATCTTGCGCGTCTGTTCCTGCATGGTGTCCTGCATCTGCTGGAACATCTTCTGGCTCTGCTCGACGTAGGTGCCCATCATGTGCTGCATCGCGGGGCCCTGGAATTTGAGGAACTGCGCCCAGAGGTCCTGGCTGTCGCCCGGATGCTCGCCGTACATCGATTTGGCCTGGTCCTTGAGCTTGGCCTGCACCTCGGTGAAGGACTTGATGTTGTCGCCGATATAGCTGCCCATCAGCCCCTGCATGGCATTGCCATAGAAGCGGATCATCTGCGACAGCAGATCCGAAGAAAACATCGGCGCGCCACCGGCTTCTTCTTCGAGAATGATCTGCAACAGGATGGCGCGCGTCAGGTCGTTGCCGGACTTGGCGTCGACGACCTGGAAGGCCTCATGAGCCAGCACCAGTTCCTTGACATCGGCCAGCGTGATGTAGGTGCTGGTACGGGTATCGTAAAGTCGGCGATTCGGGTATTTCTTGATGAGTCGGCTCTGTGCGGCCATTATCTTTCCCTCCGAAGATTCGTTCTACGACCGTGGTCGCCCTCCAATGATACTGCCCCCGCCCGCAAGGGCGAGGACTTCATGCCCGGGCAAACTCAGCAGTAATGCAGTCCGCCATTGATGTTCAGCGTGGCGCCCGTCATGTAGCCGGCCAGATCCGACACCAGATAGGCGCACAGCGCACCGATTTCTTCGGGCTTGCCGAGGCGACCGACAGGTATGGTGGCGACGATCGAGTCGCGCACTTCCTGCTTGATGGCCATGACCATGTCGGTGCCGATATAACCGGGGGCGATGGCATTGACCGTGACGCCCTTCTTGGCTACTTCAGCAGCGATCGACCGGGTGAAGCCGAGGATGCCGGCCTTGGCCGCCGCGTAGTTGGCCTGGCCGAACTGGCCCTTGACGCCGTTCACGGAAGACATGTTGATGACGCGACCCCAGCCACGGTCGACCATGCCCGGAAGCACCTGATGGGTGACGTTGAACACCGAGTCGAGGTTGGTCGACAGCACGGCATCCCACTGCCCCTTGTCCATTTTCTTGAAAACGGAATCGCGCGTAATGCCGGCGTTATTCACCAGCACGTCGACCGGGCCGACTTCCGCTTCCAGTTTCTTGACCATCGCCGCGCACGAATCGAAATCGCTGACATCGGCCTCGGCCACCACGAAGTCAAATCCTTCTGCCTTCATTTTGGCAAGCCATTCGTCCTTCGGCGGGAAATTCGGCAGACAGTTCGCCGCCACCGTGAAACCGCTCTGCGACAGCGCCTTGCAGATCGCCGTGCCGAGTCCGCCCATTGCGCCCGTTACCAATGCAATTTTCTTTGCCATTTTTGAAACTTCCTATGCGTCTAAAAAAACTTGAAGGCGAAAGGCGCGCTGCAAGCCGCAGCCTTCCGCCCGGGGTGGATCAGTACATGTGCTGACCACCGTTGATCGAAATGTTGGCGCCGGTAACGAAGGCGGCCTCTTCGGATGACAGGTAGGCAACCAGACCGGCCACTTCTTCCGGCTTGCCCAGGCGACCCTGCGCGATCAGCGGCAGAATCTTGCTGTCCAGCACTTCCTGCGGAATCGCCATGACCATCTTGGTGCCGATATAGCCGGGTGAAATGGTATTTATCGTCACGCCCTTTTTCGCCACCTCCAGCGCCAGCGCCTTGGTGAAACCATGCATGCCGGCCTTGGCCGCGGCATAGTTGGTCTGGCCGAAAGCGCCCTTCTGCCCGTTCACCGAGGAAATGTTGATGACCCGGCCCCAGTTCCGTTCCACCATGCCGTCCATCACCTGCTTGGTCATGTTGAAGACCGAATCGAGGTTGGTGTGCATCACCGCATCCCAATCGGCCTTGGCCATTTTCTTGAACGTCATGTCGCGGGTGATGCCGGCGTTATTCACCAACACGTCCACCGGGCCGATATCCTTGCTCACCTGCGCAACGCAGGCTTTGCACGAGTCGTAATCACCGACGTCGCAAGGATAGGCCTTGAAGCCGTAACCCATGTCGTTCATGGCGCGCAGCCATTCATTCGCCTTCGTATTGGTGGGACTGTGCGTCGTTACCACCTTGTAGCCAAGCGCCGCCAGCTTGATGCAGATCGCCTCGCCCAGACCGCCCATTCCGCCAGTTACCAGTGCCACTCGCTGCATTTTCTTCTCCTATCGTTCTTATCGGGACGGGGTCATTGCCTTGCTGCACCGGACGCTGCGCCCCTCGCAGACACCCGGCTTATTCATTATGCCTTGTCCTTGACGTAGCGACCGGGAGCCGGTTCACCGGGCGGACAGGCCTTGCTGCCCAGACGCCCGCGTGCCGCAATCTCCTTGCCGCCATGGCCCTTGAGCCACTTCGCCCACGCCGGCCACCAGCTGCCCTTGACCTCGGTGGCGGCATCGAACCATTCATCGGCATTGGCAGTCTTGCTCTCACTCAACCAGTAGTTGCGCTTGTTCTTCACCGCCGGGTTGATGACACCGGCAATGTGCCCCGATGCGCCGAGGACAAAGGTGGTCTCGCCGCCGAGCAGGGCGCGCGTCTGGTAGGAGGTCTTCCACGGCACGATGTGGTCTTCGCGGCTGGCGAGAAGGAAGGCGGGCATATCCACGCGACCCAGATCGGCCTTGACACCGCACATTTCCAGCTTGCCGGGAACCCGCAGATTGTTCTCCAGGTACATGTTGCGCAGATACCAGGCGAGGAAAGGTCCGGGCAGGTTCGTCGCGTCGGAATTCCAGTACAGGAGATCGAATGCCGGCGGCTTCTGGCCCTTGAGGTAATTGCCCACCACGTATTGCCAGATCAGGTCGTTGGCGCGCAGCGCAGAAAACATCGTCGCCAGTTCGCTGCCGCGCAGCAGGCCACCCTTGCCGATGCCGGTTTCGCGCGCCTGCACGGCCTTCTCGTCGATGAAGTAGCCGATCTCGCCGGTGTCCGAGAAATCCAGCAAGGTGGTCAGCAGGGTCACCGACGCGACCGGATCATCGCCGCGAATGCGCGCCACGGAGAGTGCCGAACCGAGTATCGTGCCGCCGACGCAGAAGCCGAGGGCGTTGATCTGCTTGACCTTGCAGATCTCCTGCACCGTCTTGATCGCGAGCAGCACACCCTTCTCGATGTAGTCATCCCAGGTCAGATGCCCGAGATCGGCCTGCACGTTGCGCCAGGACACCAGGAATACCGTGTTGCCCTGCTCGACGGCATAGCGCACAAACGAGTTTTCCGGCTGCAGGTCGAGAATGTAGAACTTGTTGATGCACGGCGGCACCATCAGGAAAGGCCGTTCCGCCACGGTTTCGGTCAGCGGCGAATACTGGATGAGCTGCATCAGTTCGTTTTCGAAGACCACCGCCCCGGGCGTGATCGCCAGATTGCGACCGACCTCGAAAGCGCTGTCGTCGGTCATCGAAATGCGGCCCTTGTCCATATCGCCGAGCAGGTTCTTGATGCCCTGCTGGATGCTTTCGCCCTTGGTATCCAGCGCCGTCCTGACGAACTCGGGATTGGTGGCGAGGAAATTGGACGGCGCCATCGCATCGACGATCTGCCGCGTCAGAAAGCGCATGCGGTTCCTGGTCTGGCCGTCAGGCACCGGCGCCGCGTCGGCCATGCGCTTCATGTACTCGGAATTGATCAGATAAGACTGCCGCAGATACTCGTAGAGCGGGCTTTCGCCCCACGCCGGATGATCGAAGCGCCTGTCACCTGCGGCCGCACTGGCCACCTGCGGCGCCGGCTGGTCGGGGGCCTTGCCCAACATGCCTTGCCAAAGCTGGGCGTGCCGCCCCATCCATTCCTGCTGCAGGGCCTTGAGTTCCTCCGACTCCGCATTCCACGCCGCGGGATTTGTTGCGCCCGGCGTCGCGGCGAGCTTCTGCTGCTGCTCTGTCAGAAACTGGTTGAAGTTTTGAGCCATGGCGGTTCCGGTCTGGAACATGGCTTGCAGCAGGGCATTCTGATCGGGGGGGGAAGACATCCGGCACTCCTCAAGTCGGGCATTTATTTTGCACTGCACAATAAACGGTGTCAAGCAAGGCATCTGCTTTGTCCGTCCCAAAACCGGCGGGTGTATGCAATAACACGCAGGGCGGACCCGTATCAGTCAGCCCGGGGCAGCCGCCGCGACGAATCTTACCGGGCGGGTGGTCGATTTGTACTGTCCGCTGCAGCGCGACCGGCGCTGCCGTTGCCGGCAACAAGGCTAGTGCGCAGCGAAGAGGTCGACGATGCGGTCGGTGAGGACGATGGTGGCGATGCCGGCGGCGATGAGCAGTACCTGCTGAATGGTGGAGCGAAGTTCCGTACGCTTGTGCAGGCCCGGGATCAGATCGGCGACGGCGACGTAAATCATGCTCGCCGCCGCCAATGCCAGCAACACCGGCACCGCGCTTTGCACCCGGCCCAGCGCAGCATAGGCCAACAGGGCGCCGACCAGCGTCGCCAGGCTGGAAAGCAGGTTGAAGGCCAGCGCCCGCGTCTTGCTGTAGCCGGAATGCAGCAGGATGACGAAGTCGCCGACCTCCTGCGGGATCTCGTGCGCAATGATGGCCACTGCGGTGACAATGCCGAGGCGCACGTCTTCCATGAATGCGGCCGCAATCAGCACGCCATCGACGGTATTGTGGAAGGTGTCGCCGACCAGGATCATCATGCCGCTGCGGCCGTAATCGTGCTCGTTGTGCCGCCCGTGGTCATGCGCCAGCGGCTCGTGTCCCTCGCAGGACTCGATGTGGCAATGGCGCCACAGCACCAGTTTTTCCAGCACGAAGAAGGCCAGGATGCCGCCGAGCACCGTCGCCGTGGTGGTCGACGCATCGCCGCTGGCGGTGATGGCATGCGGCAGCACTTCCAGGAAGGAGGCCCCGAGCAATGCGCCGATGGCATAGCTGACGAGCAGGGACACCCCCCATTGCGCGCGCGCCCTCAAGGCAAATGCAGCGGCGGCGACCACGCTCAGCGCGCCGCCGACCAATGACATGACGATAATCCAGGAAAGAACGGACATGGGCGGCGGATTATAGGCGCTATTCCAGCCAGACCAGGCTGGCCATGCGCCCGGTGACACCGTCGCGGCGGTAGGAAAAGAATCTTTCCGCATCTCTCATGGTGCAGCAGTCGGCGCCGGCAATACGCCCGATGCCAATGGCATTAAGGCGCTGCCGCGCCAGGCCGTAGATGTCGCACAGCCACTTGCCCCCGGCGACGGCGGCAAACGCGCTCGCCGCCTGCTGATCGCGGGCGATGAAGGCATCACGCACCTCGCCGCCGACTTCGAAGGCCTGCGGCCCGATGGCGGGACCGAGCCAGGCCATCAGACGCGCTCCCGGCTCACCCATGGCAGCCACAGTGGCTTCGATCACGCCGGCCGCCAGACCACGCCAGCCGGCGTGCGCGATGCCGACGACAGTGGCGCGCTCGTCGCAGAACAACACCGGCAGGCAGTCGGCGACAAGCACGGCACAGACCACGCCGCGCTGTCGCGAAAAACTTGCATCGGCCTCGACCCCGGGCGCCGCCAGCGCGGCATCGACGCAGTGCGCACCATGCACCTGGGCCAGCCACAGCGGCTCTGCCGGCAGTTCGCGGCGCAACAGCGCCCGGTTGGCCGCCACCGCCGGGCGCTCGTCACCGACGTGCGCGCCCAGATTGAAACTTTGCCACGGCCCGTGGCTGACTCCACCGCAGCGCGTCGTCGCCAGCGCGCGCACCCCCGGCGGCGCCGGCCAGCCGGGAAGGATGTAGTCAGTCATGCCGCAGGTCTTCAAGCAGCTGCGCGAAATCTTCCGGCAACGGCGACTCCCAGGCCACCTCAACACCGCCAGCCGGATGCTGCAATGCCAGCCGCCAGGCATGCAGCGCCTGGCGCGGAAATGCATCCAGCCGGGCATCGCCGCTCCTGCTCCGGCCATACACCGCATCGCCCGCCAGCGGATGCTTGATCGACGTCAGATGCACGCGGATCTGATGTGTGCGCCCGGTTTCCAGGCGGCATTCGAGCAGCGTGGCTTTGGCGAAGCGCTCGAGCACCGCGTAATGCGTGCGCGCCTCCTTGCCGCCGGCCCGCACGATGGCCATTTTCGTGCGCTGCACGGCATGGCGCCCCAGCGGCGCATCGACGCTGCCATCGCGCTCGACCGTGCCCAGCACCAGCGCCAGGTAGTGTCGCTTCACCGAGCGTGCCTGCATCTGCCGCACCAGGTCGGTCTGCGCCGTCAGGGTCCGCGCCACCACCAGCAGTCCGCTGGTGTCCTTGTCCAGCCGATGCACTATGCCGGCACGGGGTATCGCGGCCAGTTCCGGCGCATGGTGCAACAGCGCGTTCATCAGCGTGCCCGAGGCGTTGCCGTTACCCGGATGCACCACCAGGCCGGCCGGCTTGTCGATCACGATCAGGCTCTCGTCCTCGAACACGACGTTGAGCGCGATGTCCTCCGCCGCGTCGGCGAGACCCGGCGTCGCTGGCGCGGCGGCAGCGGCGTCGAAAACGATGCGCTCGCCGCCATACACCTTGCGCTTGGGCTCGGCCGCGCTGCCGTCGAGCAGAATCAGTCCCTGCTTGAGCCAACCCTGAAGGCGGCTGCGCGAGTGCTCGGGAAACAGCTTCGCCAATGCGGCGTCGAGCCGCCATCCGGCGCACTCCCGGGGGATTTCCGCGCTCGGGGGCTGGCAGGGGCTTCGGCTATAATCGGCCGCATAGTCATGCGAGGTCTTCACCATGCGTAGTGTAGCGGCATTCCTCCGGGCGCTTGCCCCCATCGTGGTCATTGGCGCCAGTCTCGGTACCACCCTGCTGGGAGGCTGCGGCCTGCTGCCCGACGTGGTCGACGAAACCGCCGGCTGGACACCCAGCAAGCTCTACTCCGAAGCCAAGGAGGCCATGAGCGACGGCGCCTACGACAAGGCCATCAAGTTTTTCGAAAAGCTCGAGTCGCGCTTCCCCTACGGCCGCTATGCGCAGCAGGCGCAGCTTGAAGTTGCCTACGCCTACTTCCGCCAGGGGGAGGTGGCCTCCACCATTGCCGCCTGCGACCGCTTTGTGCGCCTGCATCCGAACCATCCCAACGTCGACTACGCCTACTACCTCAAGGGTCTCGCCAACTTCAACGAAGATCTCGGCCTGATGGGCTACGTCAGCCTGCAGGATCTCAGCGAGCGCGACCCCAAGGCGGCGCGCGACTCCTTCGATGCCTTCAAGGTGCTGGTCGCCAAGTACCCCGAAAGTCGCTATACGCCGGACGCCATGGCGCGCATGAAGTACCTGATCAATACACTGGCGTCCTATGAAGTGCATGTCGCGCGCTACTACATGAAGCGGGAAGCCTACATCGCCGCGCTCAATCGCGCGCAAACTGCGGTCAAGACCTACCCGGACGCTCCCGCCAACGAAGAGGCCCTGTTCATCATGGTCAAGGCCTATGATCTGCTCGGCATGAACAGCCTGCGCGACGACGCCGAGCGCGTGATGCGCAAGAACTTCCCCAAGAGCGAATACTACGAACGCGGCCTCAACCGCGACCTGCCGTGGTGGCGACTCTGGTAGTTCGCGTCCGGCTCAAGCCTTTGCCGTTTGTGACCCGACTTCAAATCTTGCACCACGGCGACACGGCGCAAATCAGAAGCTTGAACACCAGCCTTGATTTTCGCCGTGTCGCCGTGATCACCGTGGTAAATGCTCTTCCGGCGTGTCGAGCTTAGGAAAATTCCCCATGCCCGTCGACATCAATTCACCCCCACTTTGTCTCGGCATCGTCGGCACCGGTGCCATGGGTCGCGGCATTGCCCAGATCGCCGCACAGGCCGGCATCCGCGTGCTGATGTTCGACGCCTTGCACGGCGCCGCAAGCGGCGCACGCGAAACGGTCATCGGCACGCTGGCCAGGCTGGCGGAGAAAGGCAAGATCCCGGCGGAAGCTTTGGCCGCGGCGTCGGCCAGGCTGGAAGTCGTGCCCCGGCTCGAAGGGCTGGCTTCGGCGCAGGTCATCGTCGAGGCCATCGTCGAGAATCTGGATGTCAAGAAAGCCTTGTTCCAGCAGCTCGAGGACATCATCGGCGCCGATTGCATCCTCGCCACCAATACCTCGTCGCTGTCGGTAACCTCCATCGCCGCCGCCTGCAAGCGGCCGGAGCGCGTAGCTGGCCTGCACTTCTTCAACCCCGTGCCGCTGATGAAGATCGTCGAGGTGGTGGACGGCCTGCTCACCGCGCCCCGGGTCAGTGCCGCGCTGCTGGCGCTGGGGCAGCGCATGGGCCACACCGCGGTGCAGACCAGAGACACGCCGGGCTTCATCGTCAACCATGCCGGCCGCGGCTTCGTCACCGAAGCCCTGCGCATCCTCGGCGAAGGCATTGCCGATTTCCGCGAAGTCGACCGCATCATGCGCGAAGCCGCCGGCTTTCGCATGGGGCCGTTCGAACTGATGGATCTCACCGGGCTCGATGTTTCGCAACCGGTGATGGAATCCATCTACCACCAGTACTACGAAGAACCGCGCTACCGGCCCTCGGCCATCGCCGCCCAACGCCTCGCCGGCGGGGTACTCGGGCGCAAGACCGGGCGCGGCTTCTACAGCTATTCCGGTGGCGTACAGGAGCCGGCGGCGGTGGCCGCCGTGCCGGACGCCAGGGCCGCCAGCGTCTGGGTCAGCCAGACCCATCCGGAATGGGCCGACGTCCTGCGCGAGATCGCGGCTGCCGCCGGCATCGAGGTCGAGACCGACTACGCCCCCAGCAGCCAGGCCCTGTGCATCGTCACCCCGCTCGGAGCGGATGCCACCACCGCCTGCGTCACGCAAGGCCTCGACCCCGCACGCAGCGTCGCCATCGACTGCCTGTTGGGGCTCGGCAGCGGCGGCCCGGCGCGCCGCACCCTGATGACCACGCCGCTCACTTCCGCGGCGACGCGCGATGCGGCGCACGCCCTGTTTGCCGCCGACGGCAGCGCGGTCAGCGTGATCCGCGACAGCGCCGGCTTCGTCGCCCAGCGCATCCTCGCCTGTATCGTCAACATCGGCTGCGACATCGCCCAGCAGCGCATCGCCAGCCCGGCCGACATCGACCGCGCGGTAACGCTGGGTCTGGGCTACCCCAAAGGTCCGCTGGCTTTCGGCGACGCCCTGGGCGCCATGAACGTGCTGGCGATCCTCGAAGCCATGCAGAGCTTCTACGGCGACCCGCGCTACCGTCCCAGTCCGTGGCTGAAACGCCGCGCCCTGCTAGGCATCTCGCTCCTTACCGACGACACTTGAGCAAACCCGCCCCGCTCCGCCTGCGCCTTCTGCTCACTCAGGTCTTCTGCGCATAAAAGCGGATCGCATTGCGCCCCGCTTCCTTGGCCTGATACATTGCCGCGTCAGCCCACTTGAGGATTTCATCCTGGCTGGCTTCGTGATTCATGAACAAGGTCACGCCGATGCTCACCGTGCAATGATGTTCGACCGTTGCCTCGATGTTTCCATCACGCCTGATTTCCAGCAGATAGGGTTGCGAGAGGCGGAGGCGGATCTTTTCCGCGACCAGTTCGGCTTGCCCAGTCGATAGGGCTTTATCCGGGCTCAATTCACTCAGCATCACCACGAACTCGTCGCCGCCGAAGCGCGCCACGGTATCCATCTCGCGGATGCAGCTTTTCAGCCGATCCGCCGCTTCCACCAGCAGCAAGTCGCCAACCACATGGCCATGGGTGTCGTTCAGCGGCTTGAAGTTGTCAAGGTCAAGGAACATCAGTGCGCCGTAGCAAGCGCTGCGCTTGCTGGCAGCCATGGTCTGACTCAGGCGGTCGTTGAGCAGGCGACGGTTGGGCAGGCTGGTGAGCGCGTCGTAGAAGGCCAACTGCCGCACCTGCTCTTCCATCCGGTTGCGCTCGGTGATGTCGATGTAGATGGTGACGAAGCCGCCGCCGGGCAGGGGCATGCCGCGGATATCCAGCACCGTTCCGTTGGGACGGACGCGCTCGATGGTATGCGGCTTGAAGTTGCGCGCACGGTCGACGATGGCGGCTGTCTGCTGCTCCGGGTCGCCCGGGCCGTATTCGCCGCGGCCCACGTTGTAGCGGATGATGTCCTCGAAATTCAGGTCGGGCCGGGCAAACAGCGAATCGGGCAGTTCCATCAACTGCCTGAACTGCTTGTTGTGCGCGGCCAGGCGCAGGTCGGCGTCGAACAGGGAGATGGCCCCGGGGAAATTCTCGATGATTGCCGAGAGCACGTCGTTCTGCCGCACCAGCTTTTCCTCGATGCCCTTGCGCTGCGTGATGTCATGCCAGATGCAGTAGATGAGTTGCCTGTCCCCGACCACGATGATCGAGAGCGTCACCTCGGCGATGAAATTCGTGCCGTCGGCCTTGCAGTGAGTCCATTCAAACCGGTGCAGACCCCGCTCCCGGGCGATGGCCATCATTCTCTCCGCCTTGGCGTAGGAGTTCTCGCCGTCGGCTTGCACCGCCGGCGAAAGCCTTGATGGATGGACGTTCAGGAGTTCCGCTTGCCCTGAGTAGCCAAGCGCCCTGACGGCCGCTTCGTTGCATTTGACAAAGCGGTTGCCGTCGATGATCCACGCCGGATCAGGCGACGACTCGAACAGCTGCTTGAACCAGCTCTGATCGGTTTCAAAGGCGGAAAGTGGCATCGGCTATAGTCCTTTGGCGTCGGCCAATGATGCCATCATAGCCGGCCGGGCGCAATCTCCGCTGCAGGGTGGGAATACGTGGCGC
>Ga0007797_1000172_pt1:7500-18687 | contig 18687 bp, 21 predicted proteins | sample CryBogmetaGMA25M_FD_60364 | JGI IMG/M metagenome (GOLD analysis project Ga0007797, IMG submission 60364) | Freshwater microbial communities from Crystal Bog, Wisconsin, USA - MA2.5M | ecosystem: Environmental > Aquatic > Freshwater > Lake | place: Crystal Bog, Wisconsin, USA... | reverse complement strand
CTTGTAAGGCAGATGCTCTACCACTGAGCTAACATCCCTGGTCTAGTGATTACATTATTATTCTATTTGATAAAAATGTCAAACAAAAATAATTAATTGCTTTTGTTTGACATTTTTATTTAATTTAACCAAGACTTTTCCAGTCTACATCAACATTTTCAAGAATCAATGATGAGTTGTAAATCTGTAAAATAATGATTAAAAATAAAGCAAAAAAGAACATGAAAATTAACATAATAGGAGCAGTACCCCAACCAGGTGCTACTTTACCATATTCTGAGTTTAGCGGTTTTAGAATATCACCTAAACGTGTTCTAAGAGCCATAAAATTATTTATCTCTTTATAAAACGATTATTATTAATAACTCTAAATATTGTATATATAATTTATATTATATAAAGAGTTTTTTAAAAGAAATAATATGGAAACTGCAACAATTTTAAGTATTTTTATTTCAAGCCTACTTATAGGTATTACTGGATATTCCATATATACATCTTTTGGACCTACATCAAAAAATCTACGTGACCCTTTTGAAGAGCACGAAGATTAAAAAAGCAGAAACTGGTGATTAATAATAATCACCAGTTTCTGCTTTTTTAATTTATTTCTTAGCTATTCTTGGCGGGTCTCTAAAGAATATAGCAAAGAATATTACAACAAGAGTTCCTACTAGTAACGTAGCGTAAACTATGGCTTCCACAATTTTTTTCCTAATATACAAAATTGATAAAGAAAAATTAAACGATTCCTTGCTTTTTAGTAGTTTTATCACCTAATTTTTGGAATGCACCGAATTCTACTTGTTCAACAACTTCAGCACCGATACCCGCAAAAACGTCGCGGAATAGAGCACGTCCACCATGCCATAAATGACCAAAGAAGAAAATAAGAGCAAAGTTAGCATGACCAAAAGTATACCAACCACGAGTACTACTTCTAAACACACCATCAGACTCTAAAGTAGTTCTGTCAAACTCAAAAACTTCACCAAGTTGTGCTTTACGAGCATATTTTTTAACAGTCGGCGCATCTTTAAATACTTGACCATTTAATTTACCACCGTAAAAACTTACAGTAACTCCCACTTGTTCAATACTGTATTTAGATTCAGCTCTTCTAAAAGGAATGTCTGCTCTAACTACACCATCTTTATCAACAAGTATTACAGGGAAAGTTTCAAAGAATGCAGGCATTCTTCTAACCGTTAATTCACGACCAGTACTATCTTGGAATACTGCGTGACCAAGCCAAGCTTCAGCAATACCGTCACCTTTATTCATAGGACCTGCACGGAAAAGTCCACCTTTAGCTGGGTTATTTCCTATGTAATCATAGAATGCTAATTTATCAGGAATGCTTGACCAAGCTTGAGTAAGTGATTTACCTTCGCTTAACGAAGTTTCAACACGTCTTTCAATTTCTTGTTGGAAATATCCACTATCCCATTGGTAACGAGTAGGACCAAAAAGCTCAACAGGAGTTGTAGCACTACCATACCACATAGTACCTGCAGTAATAAAAGCAGCCCAGAAAACAGCTGAAATACTACTAGATAGAACTGTTTCAATATTACCCATACGTAAAGCACGGTATAATCTTTGCGAAGGACGAACTGTTAAGTGGAAAGTACCAGCAAGGAAACCAAACGTACCTGCAGCGATATGGTGAGAAGCTACACCACCTGGGTTGAAAGGGTTAAAACCTTCAGGACCCCAAGCAGGTGCAACTGGTTGCACTTTACCAGAAATACCAAAAGCATCAGACACCCAAATACCAGGACCAAAAAGTCCAGTACAGTGGAATGCACCAAAACCAAAACAAAGAGTACCAGCTAGGAATAAATGAATTCCAAAGATCTTTGGTAAATCTAAAGCAGGCTCACCTGTACGATCATCACGGAACAATTCTAAATCCCAATAAACCCAGTGCCATATAGCGGCTAAGAAGCAAAGACCTGAAAGGATAATGTGTGTTATAGCAACACCTTCAAAACTCCAAATACCTGGGTTTGAAACACTTTCACCAGTAATACTCCAACCAGACCAAGAATCAGTAACACCAATACGAGCCATAAAAGGCATAACAAACATACCCTGTCTCCACATAGGATTTAGAACAGGGTCTGATGGATCAAAAACTGCTAACTCATATAAAGCCATAGAACCTGCCCAACCAGAAACAAGTGCTGTATGCATTAAGTGAACCGAAAGAAGTCGACCCGGATCATTTAGAACAACGGTGTGTACTCGGAACCAAGGTAACGCCATAAAAATACTCCTAAAAATTAGTTTTTATTTTAGCTTTCTTACTTTGAATTACTGAATTTAACTATAAACTTTTAGCATATAGTAAAAAGGAATAGTTAAATAATATAGTAAATATTTGTATTTAATTATAATACACATTTGATCTTTTTCATAAATATATATACATAAATAAAAATTATAAAGATTAATTCATTTGTAAAAAACAGACAATAAATAAAAAGAAAAAATTTAGCATAAAAAAATTAAATGGTTTGTTTACCTAAGAAAAAATTTCTTAAGCAAACAAGCCATTTATAAATTATTAGTAACGTGAACCTTCGCCTTTAGCAACAGCTGAGTAAGACTCAATTGTGTAAGCAATACGACGTCCTTCAAGCTCTTGACGAACAAGTCTGAATCCTGGCTCGTTAGATGGACGGTTTACGATGAAAGAAAGAGATGATGATTCAACACCACGAGTGTTATCGAAAGCAGTAACTTTAACGTAGTAATTAGGCTTAGCTTTACGGCAAGCATTAATTTCGTAAACTGCAGCAGCTACATCTTTAACGTCGAAAAGTGGAAGACCCCACATATCCCAGTAAGCGTTACGTGGGTGCGGATCATCTGTGTATTCTACAGAGATAGCCCAGCCTCTACCGATAGCGTACTTAACTTGTTTTTGGATTTGAGCATCAGTTAAGTCAGGAAGAAATGAAAAAGCGCCTTGTGTTAGTCTCACTTTAAGTAATCCTATGTTAAAAATTGTTTATATTTAAACTTCCTTAAGTTTTGGCTCAAGGAAGAGAACATTAAAATGTTTTTGAATTATTTAATATTAGAAATATTAAACGTTAGCTGTTGCTGTTTCGATGAAGTCAGCAGTATCAGTAGAACTGTAGTTGAAAGTAATATCTTTCCAAAGATCTAGTGCAGCTTGTAGAGGACCACAAGTCTTAGCAGCATCTCTTAAGATTTGAGGACCTTCAGCTAGGTAATCACGGCCTTCGTTACGAGCTAGAACCATGCACTCTAGAGCAACACGGTTTGCTGTAGCACCAGCTTGGATACCATCTGGGTGACCAATTGTACCACCACCGAACTGAAGAACTACGTCATCACCTAGGTATTCGATAAGTTGGTGCATTTGACCACAGTGGATACCACCAGAAGCTACTGGCATACACTTACGTAGAGAAGCCCAATCTTGATCGAAGAATAGACCTTCTGCAAGACTGATTTCAGTTTTGTTTTCTAGTAGAGTGTTGTAGAAACCTTTAACCATTAAAGGATCCCCTTCAAGCTTACCTACTACAGTACCAGCGTGAATGTGGTCAACACCAGCCATACGCATCCACTTACAAATTACACGGAAGTTCATACCGTGGTTTTTTTGACGAGAGTAAGTAGAGTTACCAGCACGGTGAAGGTGAAGAATAGTATCGTTGTTACGAGCCCATATACCCATACTTTGAATAGCTGTGTATCCAATAACAAGGTCAATCATCACGATGATTGAACCAAGGTTCTTAGCATAATCAGCACGCTCGTACATGTTCTCCATAGTGTTTGCAGTAATGTTTAGGTAGTGACCTTTCACTTCACCAGAACCTGCAGCAGCACGGTTAACACCTTCCATAGAGAATGCAAAACGCTCTCTCCAACGCATAAATGGTTGTGAGTTAATGTTTTCGTCATCCTTAAGGAAGTCTAGACCACCTTTTAGACCTTCGTATACAACACGTCCGTAGTTTTTACCAGAAAGACCTAGTTTAGGCTTAACTGTAGCACCAAGTAGTGGACGACCGAATCTGTCCATACGCTCACGCTCTACAATTACACCAGTAGCTGGACCTTGGAAAGTTTTAAGGTAAGCGTAAGGAATACGCATATCTTCTAAACGAAGAGCCTTAACTGCTTTGAATCCGAAAACGTTACCGATGATTGAAGCTGTAAGGTTAGCAATTGAACCTTCTTCAAATAAGTCGATATCGTAAGCGATGTAAGAGAAGTAAGAATCAGAAGAGTTAGGTACTGGATCCACACGGAATGCTTTAGCACGGTAAAGGTCACAAGCAGTAAGAAGGTCAGTCCATACTACAGTCCAAGTAGCAGTAGAAGACTCACCAGCAACAGCTGCAGCACACTCAACAGGGTCAACACCTGGTTGAGGTGTTAGACGGAACATTGCTAGAACGTCAGTTTCCTTGATTGCGTAATCAGGATCCCAGTAACCCATTTTAGCGTAAGGAATTACACCAGATTCGTATCTTTCGTTTTTAATTCGCGTACGTGATTCAACGTTTTGAGACATAAAGTTGCCCTATATAACTTTAATATTTTTAAGTGAAGAATAAACTATATAGAGTGAAGAAGAAAAATTCTTACTTTATCAGTGGATCTTCATAATACACAATCACATTTTCAAATATAGTTTAGTATAAAAAAATACTATTTTTTTATATTAAATAAAAAGTAATAAGAATAATAATTATTTAACTAAAAATATCAAAATAAATAAAAAATTAGGTAGATATTCTACCTAATTTCGTAAATTGCCTAGAGCATTTATAGTCGCTCTGGCATTATTTAATAAGTTGCTTGAGCCCATCTGTTTAGATAGGATATTCTGAATACCTGCTAATTCTAAAACAGTACGTATAGAACCACCAGCTTTTACACCAGAACCTGCAATAGAAGGACTTATAAAAACACGAGCAGCACCAGCTCTACCATTAACAACATGAGGTATTGATAAATCTTTTGTTATAGGTATTAAAACTAAGTGACGTTTGGCATCAGCAACAGCTTTTTTAACTGCGTTAACTACATCAGTAGCTTTACCAACACCAACGCCAACTTGACCTTTTTCGTTGCCGACAACAATTAATGCTCGAAAACTCATTTTTTTACCACCTTTAACTACCTTGGTAACGCGGCTTACTTCAACAACTTTTTCTTGCCATTGTATATCTTTTTGATTTTGAACTGCATTTTTTCGAGCAAGCATAGGGAAATATGTTTAAAAAATAAAAATTGTAATTCTATATTACTTCTTACCACCTTTACCAACTTTTCTGCGAACAAACTCACCTCGATATCTAATACCTTTACCTTTGTAAGGTTCTGGTGGTCGAGTAGCACGAATCTTAGCGGCTAATTCACCAATTAAATCTTTTTGACTACCTTTTATATTAATGATAGTGTTTGTTTCTACAGAAAAAGTTATACCCTCTGGAGGTGTAAAAGTAATATTATGGCTAAAACCCATAAAAAGAATTAAATCTTTGCCATTCATTTGTGCTCTGTAACCTACACCTTGTATATCTAAAGTACGAGTAAAGCCTTGTGAAATACCTATTACAGAATTAGATATTAAACTTCTCGTTAATCCATAAAGACTTAAAGTGTCTTTTGTTACTTTATCTAACTCTAAATGTAAAAAACCTGAATCTATTGAAGGTTTTATATTGTTAGGTAAGTAAATATCGTGTTTAAGATTCGATTTACTTATAGAAAGGTTGCTTTCAGAAAATTCTACTTTAATATCTGCGGGTATCTTAATTGGTAATCTTCCAATACGAGACATATAATTAATCCTTTTACCAAATGTAACATAAAACTTCTCCGCCAATCTTCTCATTACGTGCTTGATGACTAGTCATTAAACCTTTAGAAGTAGAGAGAATTAAAGTTCTTGTATTTGATGTACTTACAGGTAATTCTGTATAAGATGTATAAGATCTAAGACCTGGACGACTTACACGTTGAATTGTTTCAATAATAGGGTCTTTTGTACGATTTCTTTTATATTTTAAAGAAATCAAAATATATTTTGATTTATCTGCAAGTTCAGCATGACGAAAACCAAGAATAAAACCTTCATCTAATAAAATTTTAGCTATAGCTTCAGTAATTTTTGTTGAACACACTTTAACAATCTGATGTTTAGCCTGACTAGCATTTCTAATTCTAGTAAGCATATCTGAAATAGTATCGTTTATCATTTTAATATCCTAAATTTTAAAATTTATTTTTTAAAAGGTAAACCTAAAGCTTTAAGGAGAGCAAAACCTTCCTCATCTGTTTTCGCAGTAGTAGAAATAGATATATTTAATCCACGAATTCTGTCGATTTTATCATACTCAATTTCAGGAAAAGCTATTTGTTCCACAAATCCAATATTGAAATTACCTCGACCATCAAAACCAGATTTATTAATACCTCTAAAATCTTTAATACGAGGAAAAGCTAAATGTATTAATTTATCTAAAAAAGAATACATTGCTGATTTACGTAATGTAACTTTTAAACCAATAGGGACACCTTCTCTAAGTTTAAATCCAGCAATAGCTTTTTTAGCTATTGTTACAACAGGGGCACGACCAATAATAGTTTTAAATTCATCAATGCTTATGTCTAAAGCTTTACTATTGTTAAGAGACTCACCAAGGCCACGACTAACAGTAATTTTTGTAATTTTGGGTACTTGATGAAAATTTTTGTAATTAAACTCTTTAGTCAAAATATCAAAAACCTCAGTTTTTGCAATTTCCGAGCAACTTTTCATGATTTTAAATTTTTTTTAAACAACCTCTGGGGCCAGAGAAATAATTTTTGCAAATCCTTTATCTCTTAATTCGCGAGCTATAGGTCCAAAAACCCTAGTACCGCGAGGATTATCATCTTTATTTATAATTACTGCAGCATTATCATCAAAACGGACAGAAATGCCATCATCACGTTGAATAACATTTCGAGTACGAACAACAACAGCTCTAACAACATCAGAACGTTTAACAGTCATATTAGGAGTAGCTGATTTAACTACACCAATAATAATGTCACCAGCTTTTGCAGTTTTTCTTGGAGAACCTAATATGCGAATACAAAGCATAGTTTTGGCTCCACTGTTATCTGCAACATTTAAATACGATTGTACTTGTACCATATAAATGCCCAATTAAACTAGGTTACTTTTAACAGAGTGAGAAATAAGAGATTTTAAAATCCATCTTTTATTTTTACTCATAGGTCGTGTTTCAATAATAATAACACGGTCACCTACTCGACAAATTGAATCAGGATCAGCAGCCATGTAATTTTTACTAACATTTATAACTTTACTATATTTAGTATGTGCTACTCTTCGTTGAACAGCAACTGTAATAGTTTTATCCTGTTTATTAGAAATAACTACACCAGCTCTTTCTTTTATAACCATAAAATATCCAAATAAAAATATAAATTATTTAATTTCGTTGGCACGAGCAACGAATCTTGTTTTTATAGGTAATTTATATGCAGCATTTCTTAAAGCAGCATGTGCTACAGCAGCTGTAACACCATTCATCTCAAACAATATTGCACCTGGTTGTATTACACAAACCCAATATTCTGGACTACCTTTACCAGAACCCATACGAGATTCAGCAGCACGTTCAGTTATAGGTTTATCCGGAAAAACACGAATCCATAATTTACCAGTTCTTTTAACGTATCTTGTAATGGTTCTTCTTGTAGCTTCTATCTGTCTTGACGTTAGCCAAACCGGTTCCAAAGCTTGAAGACCGTAATCTCCAAAATTTAAAGTATTACCTCGACAAGCAGTACCTTTCAAACGACCTCTATGTTGCTTACGATACTTTACTCTTTTAGGACTTAACATGTTTTTATAATTAAATATTTTTATATAAATTCAAATTTATTAATATACTAAAATATCACGACCAAAATTCTTAGTAGATATTAAGTCCTTAAAAACCCAAACTTTAACACCAAGAACACCATACATTGTGTGTGCTTCTACAGAAGCATAATCAATATCAGCACGTATTGTTTGTAGCGGTACACGACCTTCTCGAAGCCACTCAACACGAGCAATTTCAGCTCCATTAAGTCTACCACCTACTTGGATTTTAACTCCTTTAACTAAATCTAATGGGACCTTAGTCAAAGATTGTCTAACAGCTTTTCTAAAAGCAACCCTTTTACTAAGTTGTTGAGCTATAGCTTGAGCTATAAGTTGAGCATCAGCTTCAGGATTTTTCACTTCAACAACATTGACTCTAACAATTTTATCTTTTGATACAATTTGTTTAACAGAGCTTTTGATTTTAGCAAGAGAATCAGAGCCACGGCCAAACAATAAACCCGGTTTTGCTGTATGAAGAAAAATTTCCACTTGAACTGATGTTCTATGAATAACAATTTTCGATAAACCGCTATCTTTTAATTTAGCTTGAATTGATTGACGAATAATAAAATCTTCTTTTAAAGAAGAAACATAATCAAATTTGTTTGTGAACCAAGCGCTTTTATGTGATTGGCTAACGCCTAGTCTAAAACCGGCAGGATGTACTTTTTGACCCATTTAAGGTTTTCCTTAATTGATAGAAAAATAAAGGCTATTCCGCTAAGGAAAGTAATAAAGTAATATGACAAGTAGGTTTGTGGATTTGAAAGCCTCGACCTTGTGCACGAGGTCGAAAACGCTTCAATGATGGACCCTTATCAACAAAAGCTGATTTTAAAATAAGATCTTTTTTTGGCAGATTGTACTTGTTTTTAGCATTAGATGCTGCAGAGACTAAAATTTTGTTTATAGGGTCACAACTTTTATAAGGCATAAATGTTAAAATTTTACTAGCTTGAGCAAAACTTTTACCTCTTATTTGATTTAAAACCCTTTCTACTTTAGTAGGTGACATGCGAATAAACTTACCTTTTGCGGTAACTTCTTTTTTATTATCAAGTACTTGTTCAATTGAACTCATAAATATAGAAATTAATAATTAGTTAAAACTTATTTTTTTACCTTTTTATCTTTTTTATGAGACTTAAAAGTTCTTGTAGGAGAGAATTCGCCTAATTTATGACCAACCATTTGATCCGAAACATACACAGGTATATGTGAACGTCCATTATAAACAGCAATCGTATGACCGATCATAGAAGGCATAATGACTGATGAACGTGACCATGTTTTAACGATGTCTTTTTTACCGCCATCGTTTAAAGACTCAATTTTTTTCGATAGATGAGAGGCAACAAAAGGACCTTTTTTCGCGGAACGACTCATAAAATATTTGCGATTTTTATAATTTTTATAAAAATATTTCGAAAAACTTTTAAAGTTTAACGAGAACGGTGGCGTAATATATAATTTTCACTTTGTTTTTTATTGCGTCTAGTTTTAACACCTAGTGCAACTTTACCCCAAGGAGTTACCGGGCGAGCACGGCCTATTGGAGAACGACCTTCACCACCACCGTGTGGGTGATCGCAAGGATTCATAACGACACCCCTTACAGTAGGTCTTCGACCTAACCATCTCACACAACCAGCTTTACCAAAAACTCTTTGGTTAACCTCAACGTTACCTACTTGACCAATAGTAGCTAAACAATTTTCAGGTACTAAACGAACTTCTGTAGATGGTAATTTTAATGTAGCAAAACCACCTTCTTTTGCAATTACTTGAGCAGCAGCACCTGCAGAACGAGCAATTTTACCACCTTGATTAGGAACTAACTCAATATTATGAATAAAAGATCCTAAAGGAATTTTGCTTAAAGGTAAAGTATTACCTATTTCAATTGGAGCATCAGGCTTAGACCATAAAATAGCACCTTTTTGTAAATATCTTGGTGCAAGAATGTATTTTTTTTCGCCGCTAGTATAACTTAATAATGCTATATGAGCATTTCTATTAGGATCGTATTCAAGACCAGCTACACGTGCAGAAAGATCAGTATTTGATCTTTTAAAGTCAATAAATCTATATCGTTTTTTATGGCCGCCACCGATATGCCTTACCGTTATACGACCGTAATTATTACGACCTTTCGCAGACTTAATAGAGCCACTAGTTAAACTTCTTTGTGGTTTAACTTTATCTAAGCCATCAAAAGTAATAGTAGATTTATTTCTTGTGCCTGGGCTGCAGGGTTTTGATATTTTAATAACCATAAAATTTTTCTTTAGATAGGATATAGTAGAAAATCAAAAAATACTATTCTTCTGGAAAGAGTTGAATCTTTTGATTAGATTCAAGAGTAACAATAGCTTTTTTAAAACGAGACTCGTTACCAATAAATTTACCAATACGTCTTTGCTTAAAAGGCTGATTGATAGTATTTATTTTTTTTATTTTTACATTAAATAATTTTTCTATAGCAGCTTTTATTTCTGGTTTATTTGAGTTTTTTGTAACTAAAAAACTGTATTGATTATTATTGATAAGACTTACAGTCTTATCACTTAAAAGCGGTTTTTTTATTATTTCAGTATCGATTTGCATTTTGTTTTTATTTTGAGAAGGATCTTTTTTTTTGAAAAAGATAAGTTAAGCAATCTTTACTAAATTACCTCTCTTACCTGGCACAGAGCCTTTTACAATTAATAAATTATTATCTGTATCTATATCAACAATAATTAAGTTTTTTATTGTTACAGTTTTTCCACCTAAACGACCAGGCATTTTTTTACCAGGATAAACACGAGCAGGAGTAGCACTAGAACCAATAGATCCAGGAGCACGATGATTTTTAGAACCGTGAGCCATAGGACCACGACCGAAATTATGTCTCTTTATAGTACCAGCAAAACCTTTACCAATCGACTTAGAAGTTACTTGAACTATCTGACCAACTTGAAACTGATCAACAGTAACTAATTGACCAACTTTATATTGTTCAATAGATGAAACACGAAATTCTTTTAAATATTTCAAAGGAGATATTTGTAACTTCTCAAAATATTTCTTTTTTGAGTGACTTAAAGCTTTTTCTGGTATTTGTGTATAACCAATTTGTATAGCATTATAATCACTTAATAATTGTGTTACATAACATGGACCAGCAGTTAACACAGTAACTGGTACGCGTGACCCACTGGCATCAAAAATCTGGGTCATACCCACTTTACTACCTAGCA
>Ga0007797_1000172_pt1:0-2500 | contig 18687 bp, 21 predicted proteins | sample CryBogmetaGMA25M_FD_60364 | JGI IMG/M metagenome (GOLD analysis project Ga0007797, IMG submission 60364) | Freshwater microbial communities from Crystal Bog, Wisconsin, USA - MA2.5M | ecosystem: Environmental > Aquatic > Freshwater > Lake | place: Crystal Bog, Wisconsin, USA | collected... | reverse complement strand
TTATCCCCTCCTACTTGGGAAAAAGACAAATTCTTTGTATTGTTTTCAATTACAAGGCTATCACTTACTACGGCGCGCTATTCCAAGCGCTTCATCTAACAATGAAAGAATTTATTTAGTCTCTCCCGCAACCCTAAACAATAAGTTTAGTTTAGACTGTTCCCGTTTCGCTCGCCGCTACTGAGAGAATCGCTTTTGCTTTCTTTTCCTCTGGTTACTAAGATGTTTCAATTCACCAGGTTCGCTCTCTTTAATCTATATATTCGAAAAAAGAGTATAAGAGTTTCCTCATTCGGGAATCTCCGGATCGAAGCTTGTTTCCAGCTCCCCGAAGTGTTTCGTCGGTAACCACGCCCTTCATCGCTTCTGAATGTCTAGGTATCCACCCAAAGCTCTTATTAACTTGACTTAAAATTTTCTTTATTTTTTGGAGATAAGCGGATTCGAACCGCTGACATCTGCCGTGCAAAAGCAGCGCTCTACCAACTGAGCTATACCCCCGGTTGGGCTATTCAAGATTTGAACTTGAGACCTCGCCCTTATCAGGGGCGCGCTCTAACCAACTGAGCTAATAGCCCAACACAAGAATTTTTTGAATTCAGGAAATTTTTTCTCCTTAAAGGAGGTGATCCAGCCGCACGTTCCCGTACGGCTACCTTGTTACGACTTCACCCCAGTCATCAGCTCTACCTTAGGCGAACCCTTACAGGTAACGACTTCGGGCATAACCAACTTCCATGGTGTGACGGGCGGTGTGTACAAGGCCCGGGAACGAATTCACCGCCGTATGCTGACCGGCGATTACTAGCGATTCCAGCTTCATGCAGGCGAGTTTCAGCCTGCAATCCGAACTTGGGCTAAGTTTCAGAGATTTGCTAACTTTCGCAAGCTCGCTTCTCATTGTCTCAACCATTGTAACACGTGTGTAGCCCAGGATATAAGGGGCATGCTGACTTGACGTCATCCTCACCTTCCTCCCGCTTTTCACGGGCAGTCTCTTTATAGTCCCCCACTTAAGAATGGCAAATAAAGACAAGGGTTGCGCTCGTTGCGGGACTTAACCCAACATCTCACGACACGAGCTGACGACAGCCATGCACCACCTGTATCTAGGTTCCCGAGGGCACTTTCTCGATTAAAAGAAATTCCTAGTATGTCAAATCCTGGTAAGGTTCTTCGCGTTGCATCGAATTAAACCACATGCTCCACCGCTTGTGCGGGCCCCCGTCAATTCCTTTGAGTTTCACACTTGCGTGCGTACTTCCCAGGCGGGATACTTAACGCGTTAGCTACGACACCGCAGGTAAACCCGCGACATCTAGTATCCATCGTTTACGGCTAGGACTACCGGGGTATCTAATCCCGTTTGCTCCCCTAGCTTTCGTCTCTGAGTGTCAGTTTTGGCCCAGTAGGACGCCTTCGCTAATGGTGTTCTTCCTAATATCTACGCATTTCACCGCTACACTAGAAATTCCTCCTACCCCTACCATACTCAAGTTTGCCAGTTTCTGCCGCACCCCTGAAGTTGAGCTTCAGTTTTTAACAACAGACTTAACAAACCACCTACAGACGCTTTACGCCCAGTGATTCCGGATAACGCTCGCATCTCCCGTATTACCGCGGCTGCTGGCACGGAATTAGCCGATGCTTATTCCCCAAGTACCGTCAGAACTTCTTCCTTGGGAAAAGAGGTTTACGACCCACGAGCCTTCATCCCTCACGCGGTATTGCTCCGTCAGGCTTACGCCCATTGCGGAAAATTCCCCACTGCTGCCTCCCGGAGGAGTCTGGGCCGTATCTCAGTCCCAGTGTGGCTGTTCGTCCTCTCAGACCAGCTACTGATAGTGGCCTTGGTGAGCCATTACCTCACCAACTAGCTAATCAGCCGCGAGCTCATCTCCAGGCGAATTATTAAATCCATTTCACCTTACGGCATATGGGGTTTTTTATGCCCCTCCTAGAGGTAGATTCTCACGTGTTACTCACCCGTTCGCTACTCAAATCTGTAAAGATTTGCGTTCAACTTGCATGTGTTAGGCATACCGCCAGCGTTCATCCTGAGCCAGGATCAAACTCTTAAATTTATATTCTATTTTTAATTTGTTTTTCCTGTCCTCTTTAAAGATTTCATCGTTTATTTGAATCAACCTTTGTATATTTAGTAGAATACAATAGAAAAAATAAAAAGTCAAATTTTTATTTTTTACATTAAAAATGTTGGCTGGTTGGATATAGAAATAAATATATTGTATACATATAATTCGAGCATTTTTGTAAGGGTTGAGAAGATCGTACTTTAAAAAAAAAATGGTAATAATATGGTAAATATATAAACTAAAAAAAATATTGTTTTTTATTTAGTTTAAAAAATACTTGACAAAAGTTTCAAAACTTGCTAAAATTAACATTGTGTGTGTCTAATTAAAGTATATAAAGTATATAAAGTATATAAAGTATATAAAGTATATAAAGTATATAAAGTATATAAAGTATATAAAGT
>Ga0007797_1000168_pt1 | contig 18778 bp, 17 predicted proteins | sample CryBogmetaGMA25M_FD_60364 | JGI IMG/M metagenome (GOLD analysis project Ga0007797, IMG submission 60364) | Freshwater microbial communities from Crystal Bog, Wisconsin, USA - MA2.5M | ecosystem: Environmental > Aquatic > Freshwater > Lake | place: Crystal Bog, Wisconsin, USA | collected 2009-07-06 | reverse complement strand
GGCAGAAGCGCTCGCCGCCAGGCTGGGTGTCAAGGTCGATCTTTCCGCCGTGGCCGACACAGGGCCGCAACTGGCCCTGGTCGCAGAAGAAATCTGCATCGGCTGCTGCCGCTGCCTCAAGGCCTGCCCGACCGACGCCATCGTCGGCGCCGCCAAACAGATCCACAACGTGATCCGCGAAGCCTGCACCGGATGCGCCGCCTGCATCGACCGCTGCCCCACCGAAGCCATGTCGCTGGTGCCGGTTCCCGTCAGCCTGCAGCACTGGATTTGGCCCAAGCCCGTATTGGCGGCCGCCTAGGAAGACACCATGGGAATCTTCGACCACATCTTCAAGCAGCCGCGCTGGGGCGTACACCCGGAAGACCACAAGCGCCCGGCCGCCGATGTGTCCTTGCGAACGTTGCCGCCGCCCGCCCGCCTCTACATGCCGCTGCACCAGCATGTCGGCGGTGCGGCACGGCCGATCGTGCTCGTCGGACAGAAGGTGCTCAAGGGACAGTTGCTGGCGGAGGCCCAGGGCAACATTTCGGCACCCATCCATGCGCCGGTGTCAGGCACCGTGACTGCCATCGGCGAGGTCACCGCGCCCCACCCTTCCGGACTCGGCTTTGCCGCCATCACCCTCGATTCCGATTTCGCAGGGCGATGGATAGAGACCGCGCGAGTGGACGATCCCTTCGCCCTGGACCCCGCGGAAATCGTCCGGCTGACCGCGGCGGCCGGCGTCGTCGGCCTCGGCGGTGCCACCTTCCCGGCGGCGGTCAAGTTCGTGCTGGGCAAGCGCCTTGCGGTGAAGAGCCTGATCGTCAATGGCGGTGAGTGCGAACCCTATCTGTCGTCCGATGACCGCATCATGCGCGACTGCGCCGACCAGGTGGTCGACGGCGCCCGCATCGTCATGCATGCGATCGGTGCCATCGAGGCGCTGGTCGGCATCGAGGACAACAAGCCGGAGGCCATCGCGGCAATGAGAATTGCCGCGGCCCCCTTTCCCGAAGTGAAGATCCGGCCGGTGCCGGCGCGCTACCCGATGGGCTCGGACAAGCAGCTGATCCAGACCCTGACCGGCAAGGAAGTGCCGGCCGACGCCCGCGCCGCCGAAGTCGGCGTGCTGGTGCACAACGTCTCCACCTGCGCCGCCGTACACAAGGCGGTGCGCCTCGGCCAGCCGCTGGTGGAGCGCATCGTCACCATCAACGGCGGCGCGGTGGCCAACCCCGGCAACATCTTCGCCCCGCTCGGTACCCTGGTCGAAGAACTGCTGGCCTTCTGCGGCCTTAGGGACACGCCATCGCGCCTGATCCTCGGCGGCCCGATGATGGGCACGCCGCTGCTCCACGGCAGGATCCCGCTGGTCAAGGGTGCCTCCGGCATCCTCGCCTTCGACGCCCGCGAAGCCATCGTTCCCGAAGCCGGCCCCTGCATCCGCTGCGGCGGTTGCACCCGGGCCTGTCCCATGGGCCTGCTGCCGCTCGAAATGGCGACCCGCATCCGTGCCGGCGATCTCGATGGCGCCGTTGGCTTCCACCTGACCGACTGCATCGCCTGCGGCTGCTGCGCCTACGTCTGTCCCTCGCACATTCCGCTGGTCCAGTATTTCAGCCACGCCAAGGGCGAACTGTCGGCCCGCGAGCGGGCCAGGTTGCGCACCGACGCCGCCAAGCGCCTGGCCGAAGCCCGGATCGTCCGCCTCGAGCGCGAGGCGAAGGAAAAGGCTGCCATTGCTGCCCGTCGCAAGGCGGAGCGGAAGGCCGCCAAGGCGGCGGCAGCAGCCGCAACAGCCGCCCAGCCCGAGGGAGAAACGGCATGAACCACAGCTTGGATACACCCGTTGCCGCACCCCACACGACCACGGCGAACAGCGCCGGTCGGGTCATGGCAAGCGTCATGGCGGCGCTGGCGCCGGCCACCCTGTTCGGCTTCTGGCTCTATGGCTGGCCGGCCGTCTATCTTTGGCTCATCACCGTCGGCTTCGCCATGCTCGGCGAAGCCTTCTGCCTGCGCCTGATGGGCCGCCAGGCAGCGCCGGTCCTGTTCGACGGCTCGGCGGTGCTGACTGGCTGGCTGCTGGCCGTCTCCCTGCCGCCCTGGGCACCGTGGTGGATCGGTGCCTTCGGCGGCCTCTTCGCCACGGTGCTGGGCAAGCAGGTATTCGGTGGCCTCGGCCAGAACCTGTTCAACCCGGCGATGGTGGCACGGGTCGCGCTGCTGATTTCCTTTCCGCTGCAGATGACCGCCTGGGTAGCACCGCTGCCGCTGTTCAGCGCCGGTGCACCGGGAATCATCGACGGCCTGCGCATCACGCTGAAGGGGGTGCCGGCGGGATTCGATGGCTTCGCCAGCGCTTCGCTGCTCGGCTTTGCCAAGACGGAACTGTCGCGCGGGCTGGACCTACTGCAATCCCTGCTGCATGCCCCGGCCCAGGCCTGGTATGGCAGCCGCGCCGGCAGCCTGGGCGAAACCGCGGCCTGGCTGATCGCCGGCGGCGGCGTGGCGATGATGTTCCTGCGCGTCATCACCTGGCATATCCCGTTCGCCATGCTGGCCGGCATTGCCGTCCCAGCCGCCATCCTCCACGCCGTGGATCCGGCCCGCTACCTGGATGCCGGCACCCAACTGCTGTCCGGCGGAGCCATGCTGGGTGCATTCTTCATCGCCACCGACTACGTCACCTCGCCCAACACGCCAAGGGGACAACTGATCTTCGGTGCCGGTTGCGGCCTGCTGACCTGGGTCATCCGCACCTGGGCCGGCTACCCGGAAGGCGTGGCCTTTGCCGTGTTGCTGATGAACTCGCTGACGCCAATCATCGACAGCTACGTCAAGCCGCGCATCTACGGCCGCGACCGCAAGGGTGCGGCCCTGGAACCGGTGAAGTAGCGATGTCCGCCGCCATTGCCAGGAGAAGATGAATGCAGATCGGCGTTGCCTATTCCGAGACCACCAACCAGATCTGGCTGACCACGGAGGTGCCCGACGACAGCACCGTCGAGGCCGCCATCGAAAGATCCGGCATCCTGAAGATGTTCCCCACCATCGACCTGGCGACCCAGAAGGTCGGTGTCTTCGGCCGCCTGGTCAATCTCGACGACACGCTGAGGCCCGGCGACCGGGTGGAGATCTATCGCGCCATCACCTGCGACCCACAGACCGTGCCGCGCCGGGACGGAGTCGGCAGCGACGACGAAGACGAGTGAAGGCCTCGGCTGGCGGCGGCCTGACTCGGGTCGATCGGCCCGCCTCGGTGGGAGAGTTGTTGCGTCCTGCCTTCAGGCGACCGCGGCAAGCGCCTGGCGACGCAAGGCATTGATCCAGGACTTCTGGCAGATGCTGCGCCGCTGTTGTTCCAGGTGCTCGCGTATCTTCATGCGGGCCTCATCGAAAGGCAGTTCACGTTCGGGATTGATCGTTTTGCAACGGATCAGGTGGTAACCGAGTTCGGATTCAACAACGTCCGAAAGGGCGGATTCTTCCAGCGCAAAGGCAGCTGCTTCGAGTTCCGGGTAGAGCTGGCCGCGCGGCACGGCGCCGAGCAGGCCGCCGCTCATCGCCGTGGGGCACTCGGAATGCTTCAGCGCCTGTTCGGCGAAACGCTCGGGGCTGTTCATCAGGCGGGAACGGATGGCGTCGATCTTGGCGCGGGCGGCCTGGCGCTCGCTGCCGGCGAGTTGCTCGTTGATGGTGACGAGGATGTGGCGCAGCACACGGGTTTCGACGCGACGAAAGCGGTTCCTGTGCATGAACCAGAAGATCTCGACCTCGGTGTCGGTGACCGCCGCCGCACGCGCCACCACCTTTTCCAGCACCGCCTCCACCACCATGTCGCGCTCGACAGCCTGTCGCAGTGACAGGGCGTCGAGACCGATACGGTCGAGGTCGGCGTGATAGTCCTCGTCGCCGTCATAGCGGCTGCGAATTTCATTCAGGCTGGCCACGATCGAGGTTTCCGGCAACATCACGTTGCCCGCCTCGGGAGCGGTCAGGATCAGGGTCTCGATCTCGCGCTGCCTTGCCGCCACGGCTGTTACGCGTCGCAACTCGTCGGCGGCCAGGCTTTCGAGCGGCTTGCTGAACAGCTTCGCCGCGAGTTTGAGCGTCAGATAGACGTCGCCCGGCTCATTCATCGGCGCATTTCCACTCGCTCAATGCAGTCTCCGGCACCTGCAGCGGATTGCCCGGCAGGCAGTCAAAATGCGTGTGATAGAGGACGCCGGTGGCCACCGAACGGTCGACATTGAGTATTTCGCCGGAACTGCCGGCCGGCACCCGCACCTCGCCGCGAATCGCCAGGGCCCGAGCGGCGCGAACCTTCTGCCGCACCTCGAAGCGGCTTTCGACCCAGGGCTCGTCGATGTCGATCAGTTCTTCTTCGCGGCAGCCGACCACGCGCTCCTCGTCGAGGAAGTGCACCGAGTAGATGATCTGGTCCTGCAGGAAGGTGCCGACATCGCGGACATGCCCGATACGGCCGCGCCGCACCAGCAGGTCGCCTGTCTCGGCGCCCGGGAACGTTCCGTCATTGCGGACATTTCGCGTTACGCGCACGGCGTCGCCTTCTTCCCAGCGCGGCAGCATGATCTCAGCCAGTCAGCGACGAAAGAGGGACGAAGGACGAGCCTTCGGCCTTGCGGAATACGGCGAAGACCTTTTCCTGCTGCGCGCTGGAACCGACGAAATCCTCATAGGCGCGCAGCAGCCACGCGCGGTAAGCCGCGTACTCCGGCGGTTTGCCTGCTTCCTGCTTGGCCAGATAGTCGTGGTAGCGCTGCAGGATATGCAAACGGTTGACCTGGACTATCCGGACATCGAAGGGGATGCTGAAGTAGTCCAGAAACTCCTCGGCGCTGGCGAGTTCGGCCAGGCCATCGGCAAAGCTGTCTGTGTCGCTCTTCATGATGGACTCCTATCGATGTTGGCATCCGCGGCGGATCTTGCGAAATTCACGAGCCTGCTCTGTGCATGGCCAGCAGATCGGCGTCCGTAGGCGCATGCTTGGCCGTCGCCACAAACACCCGCACCCGGCGCAACAATTCGCGGGCGGCGGTCTCCGACACGGGGTGACCCAGTTCAACCATCACTCGCTGCACGGCCCGCGTCCCCGAATGCTTGCCAAGCACAACGCGGTGACAGCGCCCCACCAGGCCCGGATCGAAACCCTCGTAGTTGGCCGGATCCTTCATCAGGCCATCGACGTGTATGCCGGCCTCGTGGGTGAAGGCGCCCTCGCCAACGATGCTCTTCTGCCATGGAAGCGGACGTCCCGAGGCGAGAGCGACGCGCCGTGAAATCTCCGGAAAGCCTTTCAGCTCGATCCCCGTACCGATGCCGTGACAAACATGAAGCCCAAGAACGACTTCCTCCAGCGGCGCGTTGCCGGATCGTTCGCCGAGCCCGTTTACGGTGGTATTCAGATGCGTAGCGCCAGCCTTCGCAGCAGCCAGAGTATTGGCGGTCGCCATGCCTAGGTCGTCGTGTGCATGCATCTCGATTTCGAGGTCGCAAATCGAACGCACCGCGGCAATCCGTTCATAGGTCGTAAATGGATCGAGCACACCGAGTGTATCGGCGAAACGGATGCGCCGCGCCCCGGCCGCCTGAGCCGCTTCGGCAATCGAAGCAAGCAGATCCGGTGCGCCGCGCGATGCGTCTTCCGCACCGACACCGACCTCGAAACCCAGGCCACGAGCATATCGCACATGCTCACCAATCGCGGCCAACAGCCAAGCCCTGTCCCTATGCAACTTGGAACGCAGATGCTGGTCCGAGGCCGGAACCGAAATGTCGATCAGATGCGCACCGAGGTCCGCCGCCAGAGCAATGTCGTCGCGGTTCATCCGGCTCCAGACCATCAGGCGCGCCTTCAAACCCAGCGACGCCACGCCACGTATCCCGTCGCGTTCTGCTTCACCCATAGCCGGGATGCCGATCTCCAGTTCCGGTACGCCTAACGCATCGAGGCCGCGCGCGATGTCCAGCTTTTCATCAAGACTGAACGCCACCCCCGCGGACTGCTCGCCGTCGCGCAGGGTGGTATCGTTAATGACGATGTGGGTTAGGTGCTTGTCGGTCATGGTGGTCATGCCATGACTAGCAAATCTGATGCCGACTATTACATCAAGGCAAATCAGTTAGTTACAAAAATGCATGTGTGGCATTGTCGAGTTTGCGACGTAACTGAAACCGTACCCGATCATTTTGAAAAATCGGTGGCGCATTGCCTAGACAGAAGAATAAATGGTTGCCTCCTCCGTTTGGTTGGGCCCACACTAAATTTTGGCGGCGTGTTGAGGCTCCCTCTAGCTCTACGACCGTTCTACGATGGAAAGCAGTCTGCTCACATGCAAATGGCAACTGACCGCAGAGGGCACGGAGCAGTCTGCCGCTGCTTCCACCCGTGACTTGCTCGGCGTCTTGCCAGCGCCGACTCTTGCAGCAAAACGGGAGCCGCGGCTCCCTTTTTTTTAGGCCGACGCCTTGTTGGCGCGCTTGCGTTCGATTTCCGTGAGGAAGCGCTTGCGCAGACGGATCGACTTGGGCGTGATTTCCACCAGTTCGTCGTCGGCGATGAATTCGACGGCGGATTCGAGCGTCATCAGTATCGGCGGCACCAGGCGCACGGCTTCGTCGGTGCCCGAGGAGCGCACGTTGGTGAGCTGCTTGCCCTTGATCGGGTTCACCACCAGGTCGTTGTCGCGGCTGTGAATGCCGATGATGATGCCTTCATAGAGCGGGTCGCCGTGGCTGACGAACATGCGACCGCGATCCTGCAGCTTCCATAGCGCATAGGCGACGGCGGCGCCGTTGTCCTGCGAAATCAGCACACCGTTGCGGCGCTCCGCCATGATGCCGGCCATGGGGCCGTAGTCATCAAAAATATGGCTGGCCATGCCGGTACCGCGTGTCGAGGTCAGGAATTCGCCTTGAAAGCCGATCAGGCCGCGGGCCGGGATGCGGTACTCAAGCCGGACCCGTCCTTTGCTGTCCGACTCCATGTTCAGCAGTTCGCCGCGCCGGCGGCCGAGTTCTTCCATGACGCCGCCCTGGTGCTCGTTTTCGATGTCGACCGTGAGCAGTTCGTAGGGCTCGCACTTTTCGCCGTTGATTTCCTTGAACAGCACCCGCGGGCGGGATACCGCCAGTTCGTAACCTTCGCGGCGCATGGTTTCGAGCAGGATGGTGAGGTGCAGTTCGCCGCGGCCGGAGACCAGGAATACGTCGGCATCCTCGGTCTCTTCGACGCGCAAGGCCACATTGGCCAGAAGTTCCTTCTGCAGGCGTTCGCGGATCTGCCGGCTGGTGACGTATTTCCCTTCCTTGCCGGCCAGCGGCGAGGTATTGACCTGGAAGTTCATGGTCAGGGTCGGTTCGTCCACCACCAGCGGCGGCATGCCGGCAGGAGCTGCCGGGTCGCAGATGGTGACGCCGATGCCGACCTGTTCAATGCCGGTGACGAGCACGATGTCGCCGGCTTCGGCCTCGGTCGCCTGTTCGCGCTCGAGACCGGTGAACATCATGATCTGGGCGATTTTCGACTTGCCCTTGGCCTCGTCGCCATACATCACGGCGACTTCCTGACCGGCCTTCATGCGTCCCTGCTTGATGCGGCCGATGCCGATGCGGCCGACATAGCTGTTGTAGTCGATGGAACAGATCTGCAGTTGCAGTGGCAGATCGACGTTCACATCGGGCTGTGGCGTGTGTTTGATGATGGCCTCGTAGAGCGGGCGCATGTCGGTACCGGGCTTGGTTGCGTCGAGCATGGCGAAGCCGTTCAGCGCCGAGGCGAATACCACCGGGAAATCGAGTTGCTCTTCGGTCGCCCCGAGTTTGTCGAAGAGATCGAAGGTATGGCTGATCACCCAGTCGGGCCGGGCGCCTGGGCGGTCGATCTTGTTGACCACAACGATCGGCTTGAGGCCCAAGGCGAGGGCCTTGCGCGTGACAAAGCGGGTTTGCGGCATGGGGCCTTCGACCGCGTCTACCAGCAGCAGCACGCCATCCACCATGGACAGTACGCGTTCCACCTCACCGCCGAAGTCGGCGTGGCCCGGGGTGTCTACAATGTTGATGTGTGTGCCTTCGTAGTCGATGGCGCAGTTCTTCGAAAGAATGGTAATCCCGCGCTCTTTTTCGAGATCGTTGGAGTCCATCACCCGCTCGGTAACAGCCTGATGGGCGGCGAAGGTGCCGGACTGGCGGAGCAACTGGTCGACGAGGGTGGTCTTGCCGTGGTCAACGTGGGCGATAATGGCGATGTTTCTGAGGGCGCGGGACATAGGGGCGGTTGGCGTTGTTGCAGTGCAGGGGAACCCGAAATTATATCACGCCTCGCTTGCGGTTCCGATTGAATTGTCAGGGGATTTTCATGCTCGGTATCATAGGCGGCAGCGGCTTGACGCAGTTGGCAAACCTGGATGTAGCGCACCGTGAAGTGGTGCGTACGCCTTATGGCGAGCCTTCGGGTCCGCTAAGCTTCGGCCGCATAGGCGCTCAGGATGTGGTTTTCGTCGCGCGCCACGGCTACGGACATACCATTCCGCCGCATCTGGTCAATTACCGCGCCAACATTCACGCACTGGAATCCTCAGGCGTGACGCGGATCATTTCGGTGGCCTCGGTGGGCGGCATTCGCAGCGATCTCGGTCCCGGGGTACTGGTGGTTCCGCATCAGATCATCGACTACACCTGGGGGCGCGAGATGACATTCCAGTCGGGCGGCGACGGCCCCGTGGTCCATGTGGATTTCACGGAACCCTATGATGCGGCGGTGCGCACGCTGCTGCTCGATGCTTGCCGCCGCATCGGCGAAGACGTCACAGACGGCGCGGTGTATGCCGCCACGCAGGGGCCGCGACTTGAGACTGCCGCCGAAATCGACCGCTTGCAGCGCGACGGCGCCGACCTGGTGGGCATGACCGGCATGCCGGAGGCCGCGCTGGCGCGCGAACTGGGGCTGCCTTATGCCGCGCTTTGCCTGGTTGCCAACTGGGCCGCCGGGCGCGCCGACTCCGCCCACGGCATCAGCTTCGACGACCTGGAAGCGGTGCTGCATCCGGCCATGGCCCGCGTCCGCCGCATCATCGAGGGTGTATGCGGCGAGTGATACGGGCATGATCCGGGAAGTGCTGCGCATGGGTGATCCGCGTCTGCTGCGCGTGGCGCAGCCGGTGACGGCGTTCGCCACGCCGCAACTGTCGGCCCTGCTGCAGGACATGCGCGACACCATGGCGCAATTCGACGGCGTCGGCCTTGCCGCGCCGCAGATCGGTGTCGATCTGCGCGTGGTGATTTTCGGCGGCATGTCGAATCCGCGCTACCCGGATGCGCCGCCGCTAGCCGATACGGTGCTGATCAATCCCGAACTCGAGCCGCTTTCCGCTGAGGAAGAAGATGGTTGGGAAGGTTGCCTCTCGGTACCCGGCTTGCGCGGCTGGGTGCCGCGCTGGACACGCCTGCGCTACGCCGGCTTCGATGAGTCCGGTCAGCGTTTCGAGCGCAGCGTGGATGGCTTCCACGCGCGGGTGGTGCAGCACGAGTGCGACCATCTGGACGGGCTTCTGTACCCGATGCGGGTGCGCGACTTCAGGCGTTTCGGCTTCATCGACGAGTTATTCGGCGCTCAAGCCGCGGCCGAGTAAGCGCTTTCAACGGGTGGCTGCGTAGCGGCTTACGTGGCCTTGGCGAGTTTGGCCTTGAGTCTTTGCGCCGTCTTCTCGATGCCGACAATGAAGCGGTTGTGCTTGCCCCGCGCAATTTCTTCAACCGCATCGCGTGCCGTGAAGTCAAAGACGACGGCGCCGCCATTGACCGCGGTCAGCGTGACGGTGATCTCGACCCACATGCCCATCAGGGTGGCGCCGACGTGGTCAAGCTCGACGCGGGTGCCGACCGAGTCCTTTCCCGCTTCGATGTGTTCCAGCAGCAGATCGCGGCATGCCATTTCGATATCGTAGAGCAGCTTCGGGGTTGCATAAACCCGGCAGTCGTCGCCCATGAAGCTGATGGTGCGGTCGCGATCGATGTCAATGCGGCGCGTGGCCGAGAGGCCGGTTTTCAGTGTTTCGCTCATTGTCTGTCCTCGGTGGGTGTGGTGTTGCAAGACGCTTTCAAACGAATCCGCTGCTGTTCCATTCAGTGGCGGCCTCTGATGCAGTCGGCATAGAGGCGCGCTTCGACGTAGCGCACCAGCGCCCGCGTGCCGCGGGCACAGTTGCGGAAGATGCAGACGCCCTGGTCCATCAGTCCGGCCGCCATGGCGTCGTAGAGTTGCCCGCCGTCGACAATGCCGATGACCGGCTTCCGGTTGCGATCGACCAGCGGCGGCATGAGATGGACCGTGCTCTTCGGGTCGGAAATATCGAAGCCGGGCCGCAACTTGCTCTCCTGCAGAGCCCGCACCGCGGGGGCGGTCGGATCGAGACCGACGACCACGGCGTCGATGTCCGGGTCCCGCAGAAAAGCCTCGACGATCTGCAGGTGGGCCTCATCATCGGCTCCGGGGTTGATGTCCAGCGGATTGCGGACTTCGACGAGGGCATTGAGCTTCTTGGCGAGCAGAATCTCCTCCAGATGCTTTACCGTGTCCGGCGCGAGGCTGCCCATTTCCATGTTGAAGGTGTCCGACTCGATGAAATCCGCCATGCCCACCGCCTCGAAACCGGCACCGCTGATGGCGCCCAGGCGTGCGCCGGTTATTGTCTTCTTGTGCAGGGCGCCGGCGATGTAGAACAGGTCGTCGAAACTGTTGAAGTCTTCGGCGACGATGGCGCCGGCCTGACGCACCACCGAGTCGAACAGCACCGGGCCGCCGGCAATCGATGCAGTGTGTCCCATCACGCCGCCCATGCCGGAAGCCGTCTTGCCCGACTTGTAAACAACCACCTGCTTGCCGTTGGTCACGGCCTTGCGCACGGCCTTGGCAAAACTGAGTCCATCAAGGTCCTTGAAGCCCTCGATGTAGATGCCGATGGTTTCGATATCCGTTCGCTCAGCAAAGTAGTTGAGCATGTCGCCGTGCGTCAGATCAGTCTGGTTGCCCAGCGCCAGCATGTAGCGCGGATCCAGCCATGGGTTCTGGCTGATGCGGGTGATCATGAAGGCGCCGCTCTGGCTCAGCATGACGGAGTTTCTCTCCGGTTTCTTCTGCGGTTTCGGCAGGCGCTCGAGCGGGATGAACCAGGAGTCGTAGGAGCCGGGATGGGAAACCACGCCAAGGCAGTTTGCGCCAAGAAAAATCGGACCACCGCCGGGTTTGGCGTGGGCGGCGTTGATGCGGCTTTCCAGCGCGGCGGCCGGCTCCCGGCTGGCTTTGGTTTCGCCGAGGCTGCCGGGAATCAGCATCACCGATTCGACGGCGTCGGTCTCGATGATTTCATCGACCAGATCGTAGACGGCGCTGGCGGCCACGGCGACAATCAGCAGATCCAGTTTGCGCCCCAGCATCTTCAGGCTTTCGACGCACTTGACGCCGTCTATCTCCGTTTCGCCGGGGCGGATGATGGTCAGTCGTTCCTTGCTGTAGCCGCTGCCCATCAGGTTGCGCAGAATGATCCGGCCGAAATTCATGTTGCTGGAGGAGACGCCGATAATGCCGATCGAGGCTGGATGGATAAGCTTGTCAATCTTGTGAATCGGACGGGGCAGGCGCTGCGCGGGCGCTGCTCCGAATTCACATTGGGCGGCCTGGACGCTTAGCCGTTCGCCCAAGGAGGCAGGATTCAGTTCCAGGCTGCGCAGCGCGAATTGCGCCTGCGTGTCGCCATGCGACTGGCAGTTGGCCAGCGCCAGCAGTCGTTCGAAACATGTTCTGAGTTGTTTGTCTGCCAGGAGCACACCGTCGCGTCCGGCGATGGCGGCCAACTTCTGATAGGACAGCGTGCGCTTGAACAGGCCGAGGAAATCGTCGGCATCAGTCAGTCCGGTCGCCGCATAGACTGAGGCGCGGTCCTTTCGGAAATTGCTTTCGGCGAGACCGGCATCCAGCCCGCCAAGTCCGGCGCTGATGACCATGCCGAATTCGCGGGTTCTGTTGAGACTGATGCGCAACTCTACTGCGGGTGGCATCCTTTGCGGCGAAGCTGCCGGCCGCAATTCCACGCCGAGGCCGCCCAGCAGCGTGCCCAGTTCCGTCTGGTTCAGCGTGTCGCGCCCGGCGGCGGCGGCCTGCATGAACAAGGCCGTCGCTGCTGCGTCAGGCGCAGTGTCATGGGTCATGGGTTGTGACGGATTCTGCATGGTATCGACTCCCCCGGTGCCGTGCGATCAAGGCAATGCTCTTTTGAGTGCGACTATAACAGATACAAAATAGTTGAGCATTTTCGTCTGCAATGTATCGCTTGGATCCCTTCAATTCCGCATTGCTCAGACCCCGGCTGGCGTCGCCGGCAGTTCCAGGCCGCCGAAGCGTTCGTAGAAATAGCTGGCCGCGGGGGGCAGCGGGCCGCTTGCGGTCTCGCACACCGAGAGCAGATGTTGCTGCGCCAGCGGGTAGGTCAGGCAGTACAGGTCGCGGCACAGCTGGCGCGCAACGCCGCCGCTCCAGTTGGCGGGAAGAAGCTGGGATGGCAGTTGCGGGTCGTGCAGCAGTGCCCGGCGGAAGTCGTGCATGAGCAGGGTCTGCACCAGAAAACATTGCTCCGGATCGAGGCTGCCGGCGGCACGCATGGAACGCAGCAGCGGACGGAAGAGTTCGATGAAGGCCTCATACTTGGCCGACAGGGCCTCGAGATTCCAGCATTCATGCACCAGTTCCTGCAACGGTTTGCTGGTCAGGGCGCTGATATTGACGGCCTTCATGGCCACTACCTTGTCATGTGCCCCTGTTTCCTGGAGGATGTCGAGCAGCCCGTCGCTGTCGCCGGAGGGGTGGGCAAGTATGCCCGATGCCAGCGCTCCGTATCCCGCCCAGGCCAGTTCCTTGCGCAGGGCGTCGCGTTGCGTGCCGGCCAGCGAGGCGGGGATCATGACCAGTTGCCACTCGCCGGTCCAGCTGCCTTGCGACTCGAAATAGATCCGCCGGTAGGCATGTTCAAAGCGGCGCCGGCCGGAGGTGGTCAGGCTGTAATAGCTCTTGCGCCCCAGTTGTTCGGATACCAGCCACTTTTCCTGGGACAGGCGATAGACGCTGGTGCGCACCATGCGTTCGTTGAGGCCGAGCGGCTGCACCAGGCGGATGAAACTGCCGAGCCATACCGTGCCGCCGTGGGGGGCGATGAAGTCGCCGTAGACGGTGATGATCAGCGAGTTGGCACGGGTCGGATGCTGATCCAGAAAGTCCTTGATCCACTGGCTGATGTATCGGCTCTTCACATGTTTCCCATTATTGAGATCGGTGCCACCCGGTTGATTGCCTTGCAGCCCGGTGCGGAACAATTGCGATGCCGGTCATTGTATTGGATGGCGCCGTATTCGGCGTGCAACATAAGGTAACTCTAATGCGATACAAGAGTGTTGCTTTCGCGTTAGTCAAAGTGTATCGTATTGCAAGTAGGGGCAAGTCTAACTCCTTCACCTTCAGGCGAGGCGGCAATGCAATACGGGGCGGATGTGGGCATCGAGGCACATAAGAGCTACGACGCGCGGCGTTGGGTGGGCGGTGTCATGACTTGCGCTGAAGAGACGCTGGCCGAGGAAGTGCCCGTGGCACTGGTCTATAACGGCATCTCTTATGCCGTAATGCTGGCAACGCCCCACGATCTGGAAGACTTCGCCCTCGGTTTCAGCCTGAGCGAGTGCATTGTCGGTCGTGCCGGGGAAATCCACGATCTGGAGATCATCGAGCGCGGCAACGGCATCGAAGTGCACATGCAAACCTCGGCGGAACGGGCGCATGCGCTCAAGCAGCACCGGCGGACGCTCGCCGGACGCACCGGTTGCGGTCTTTGCGGCACGGAAAGTCTCGATCAACTGGCGAGGCGGGCGGCCAGCGTAGAGTCTTCCGCCGTGCTCAACCAGGGCGCGCTACCGCACGCCCTGGCCGCGTTGCAGGACATGCAGCACCTGTTCCATCTCACCGGCGCGGTGCATGCGGCGGCCTGGTGCGACTTCGATGGCGGAATCGATCTGCTGCGGGAGGATGTCGGGCGTCATAACGCGCTCGACAAGTTGATCGGTTCTCTGGCGGCGCAGCGCCGGGCCTTCAACAGCGGTTTTGTGCTGATGACCAGTCGCGCCAGTTATGAAATCGTGCAAAAGGCGGCGGCGGTGGGCATTGCCGTCGTGGCGGCGGTTTCTGCACCCACCGGCATGGCGGTCAGAGTGGCGATCGACTCGGGTGTCACGCTGATCGGTTTTGTCCGGGGCGAGCGGCACTGCGTCTATTCGCATCCTGAGCGCGTTCATTAGTCGCGGGAACATCAGAGGAATATGAGTATGAAGACCGTCAAGCATGTTCCGACCTACTGCTACAACTGCGTGGCCGGTCCTGATTTCATGACCGTCAAGGTGGTGGATGGCGTCGCGACCGAGGTCGAGCCGAATTTCGCGGCGGCCGAAGTGCATCCGGCGCACGGCAAACCCTGCGTCAAGGCGTACGGCCTGATACAGAAGACCTACAACCCGCACCGCATCCTGTCGCCGATGAAGCGGACCAATCCGAAGAAGGGCCGCGATGAGGATCCGGGCTTCGTCGCCATCTCCTGGGACGAGGCGCTGGATACCCTGGCGGCGAAACTCAAAACGACCCGCGCCAAGGGCGTCATCGACGAGAGCGGGGTGCCGCGCCTCGCTGCGTCCTTCGGCCATGGCGGCACGCCCGCCATGTACATGGGTACTTTCCCGGCCTTTCTCTCGGCCTGGGGGCCGATCGACTACAGTTTCGGCTCGGGGCAGGGCGTCAAATGCGTGCATTCCGAGCACCTGTATGGCGAGTTCTGGCACCGCGCGTTTACCGTTGCCGCGGATACGCCGTCGGCGCGCTATGTGATTTCGCTGGGAGCGAATGTCGAGTCATCAGGCGGACCCTGCGCGGTGACGCGGCATGCCGACGCACGCGTACGAGGCTACAAGCGGGTCCAGGTCGAACCGCACCTGTCGGTCACGGGAGCCTGTTCGGCAGAGTGGGTGCCGATCCGGCCGAAGACCGATCCGGCCTTCATGTTCGCCTTGATGCATGTGCTTCTCATCGAGCACCAGCTGGATGAACTGGACGTGCCCTTCCTGCGTGACAGGACTTCTTCGCCTTACCTGGTCGGACCCGACGGCTTGTATCTGCGTGATGCAGCGGCGAGGAAGCCGCTGGTTTGGGACACGGCACAGGGCAAGGCCGTGCCGTTCGACAGTGTCGGCGTGGTTCCGGCGCTTGTCGGCAAGTTCCCGGTCAGCGGTGCCATCAGCGTCGACGCCGATGACGTGGTGCAGGAGATGGGCAGCGTCGAGGGCGTGACGGCTTTTACCAGGCTTGTCGAGCACATCGGCAAGTATTCGCCGGAGTGGGCGGCGGGAATCTGCGATGTTCCTGCGGCAACCATCCGCCGCATTGCCAATGAGTACCTGGCCAGCGCCTGCATTGGCGAAACCACCGTGATCGACGGTGTGACCTTGCCCTTCCGGCCGGTTGCGGTGAGCCTCGGCAAGTCGGTGAACAATGGCTGGGGCGCCTACGAATGCTGTTGGGCGCGCACCATGCTGGCGGTGCTGGTCGGCGCGCTGGAGAATCCCGGGGGTACCTTGGGCACGACGGTGCGCCTGAATCGTCCGCATGACAACCGGCACAAGAGCATCATGCCCGGTGAAGACGGTTTCATGGCGCAGAAGTTCAACGCCACCGACAAGGCGCACTGGGCCGTCAAGCCGACCGGTCGCAACATGCACAAGACCCTGGTGCCCATCGTCGGCAATACCGCCTGGAGCCAGGCCCTCGGCCCGACCCAACTGGCCTGGATGTTTCAGCGCGAGCAGCCCGCCGGTTCGGACATGCCGCAACCGACATTGCCGGACGTCTGGATCATCTATCGCACCAATCCGGCGATTTCCTTCTGGGAAACGCAGACCCTGGTCAAGACCATCGCCACCTTCCCGTTCACGGTCGCCTTCGCCTACACCATAGACGAGACCAATTACATGGCCGACATGCTGTTGCCGGAAGCCACGGATCTCGAGTCGGTGCAGATGATTCGTGTCGGCGGCACCAAGTACATGGAACAGTTCTGGGACTGCAAGGGGGTCGCGCTGCGTCAGCCGGCAGTGGCGGCGCAGGGCGATACGCGCGACTTCACCTGGATTACCACCGAACTGGCCAAGCGCACGGGACTGCTGGCGGAGTACAACGATGCCATCAATCGCGGTGCTGCCGGCGTTTCACCCTTGAAGGGTGCGAACTATGACTTCTCACTGGATCCGAAGGTGGAACATGAGCCGGAAGAGATCTGGGATGCGGTATGCCGCGCGGCAACGACGTCCTTGTCCGAGGGCAAGGAAACGCACGATCTGGAGTGGTTCAAGGAACATGGCTTTTATACCGTGCCGATGTCGCGGCTCGAGTGGTATCTGACGCCGACCATGGAAAAGTTGGGGCTGCGTTACGAACTGCCCTACCAGGAGCGCCTGCTGCGCGTCGGGCGGGAACTCGGCAATCGTCTGCACGAGAACAAGATGGCCTGGTGGGACCAGCAACTGTCGGAATATTCCGCACTACCCGAATGGCACGATGTGCCGGGACGCTGGGATGCGGCGCTGGTCAATGCCGGGGCCCGGGTCGAAGACTTCCCGCTGTGGCTGCTGGCGAGCAAGAGCATGCAGTATCACGCCGGCGGCAACGTCGGCATCGAACTGATGCGCGAGATTTCGTTGAACGTCCGCGGTCATGGCGGTGTCATCATCAACGCGAAGACGGCTGCGCGCTACGGCATCGCCGACGGTGACCGCATTGAAGTGCGCTCCCATATCGGTGCAACCTACGGCGCGGCGGTGCTGGCGCAGGGCATACGCCCCGACACGCTGGTCATCCTCGGGCAATTCGATCATTGGGCCCAGCCCTTTGCCAAGGATCTCGACCTGCCGAGCCTGAACACGATTGCGCCGATGTCGCTGGAACTGACCGACGCCACCGGTTCCGGGGCGGATATCGTCAAGGTTCAGGTGCGCAAGATCGCGCCGACCAGGATCGAGGGGGTGCCGGCATGACCCGCTATGTGATGAGCATCGATTTGCGCCGCTGCGTCGGCTGCCAGACCTGTACCGCGGCGTGCAAGGGAGCCAATGCAACTCCGCCCGGGGTGCAATGGCGGCGTGTGCTTGACATCGAAACCGGCGAGTTTCCCGACGTGCGCCGCACCTTCCTGCCCGGCGCCTGCATGCATTGCGGCAATCCCCCCTGTGAAGAAGTGTGTCCGACCGGGGCCACCACCCAACGTGCGGACGGCCTGGTGAACATCAATTACCATCTTTGCATCGGTTGCGCCAACTGTGTCATGGCCTGTCCTTACGATGCCCGCACGATTGTGCATAAGTCGCATTTTTCCTATGGCAACCAGCCGCTGCCGTCCGAAGCCATGGGCTTCGATCCGGAGCGCGTCGCGGTGTCGATGAAATGTACTTTCTGCAAGGATCGCATCGACGAAGCAAGAATCACCGGGCGGACGCCGGGCATACATCCGGAGGTGACGCCTGCCTGCGTCAATTCATGCATATCGGGCGCCATGGAGTTCGGTGACATCGACGATCCCGGCAGCAACGTCAGCCGGCTGCTTGGCGAAACGCAGCATTACCGCATGCACGAAGAACTCGGCACCGAGCCGGGCGTGTACTACATTTGGGACAAGTCATGAAGAATCGCGCCAAGAGAATATCCGACCTTGCGTTACCGCGACAGCAGCGCAACTGGGACGGGCGGGCGGCGGCGAATTTCATTGCCGGCGGCGCCGGCGGAGCATTGCTGCTGATGGCGGCTGTTGCCGGACTTGGCACGGAAGCCACGCGAACAGCGATTCTGTTGGGGCTGGTGTTGATCGGCTGCGGACTGACCTGCGTCTGGTTCGAGATCGGCCGGCCGTGGCGCGCCTTGAATGTCTATCGGCATTTCGCGACGTCATGGATGACCCGCGAGGCGGTTGTAGCCGTGGCGGTATTTGCCGCAGGAGGCCTGGCCTTCCTCACCGTCTGGCCGCCGCTGGTCTTTCTGACGGGCCTTGCGGGTCTGGCATTCCTCTACAGCCAGGCGCGAATACTGGCGGCCAACAAGGGCATTCCGGCATGGCGCCATCCCCGCAGTGTGCCGCTGATGGTGGCGACGGGTCTTGCCGAGGGAGCCGGCTTTCTGGCGTGCGTGGCCTCGCTGTCGTCGCCGCTTGCCGGCGTCTGGGTCCTGGCCGGTTTGATAGCGCTGATTGCCGGCCGGGCATTCTTCTGGAAGTCGTATCTTGCCGGGCTGACTGCCGACGGCGCACCCATTGCAGTTCTGAAGGTGCTGAGCGGGATGGATTCAAAACTTATGTTGTTTGGTCATGTTCTGCCGGCACTGGCCGTCATGGCAGCGCTGGCGGAAATGCCGGGACGGAACGGGTGGGTGTTGTCGGCCGGATTCATGGTGGTTGCCAGCGGCTGGTTCCTCAAGCACGCCCTGGTGTTGCGCGCCGGATTTACCCAGGGACTCGCACTGTTGCACGTGCCGGTGCGAGGCGGCGGAACCGCCGGTCCTGCGGCCAAGCCCGGCTGGAAGATCATGCCGGATGCCAAGGCAGAATACTAAGTTTCAGGGAAGCAAATAAGATGTGGGGCCAAAGAGCCCCATCGAACCAGAGGAGACAGGATGTACGAAGTGCGCTTTCATGGCCGCGGC
>Ga0007797_1000156_pt1 | contig 19292 bp, 17 predicted proteins | sample CryBogmetaGMA25M_FD_60364 | JGI IMG/M metagenome (GOLD analysis project Ga0007797, IMG submission 60364) | Freshwater microbial communities from Crystal Bog, Wisconsin, USA - MA2.5M | ecosystem: Environmental > Aquatic > Freshwater > Lake | place: Crystal Bog, Wisconsin, USA | collected 2009-07-06 | reverse complement strand
CTTACCTCTCTTGCGAGAGGCGGTAATTTTCTGTGGCACTGTCCTGCGGATTGCTCCGAGTGGCTGTTAGCCACCACTTTGCTCTGCGGAGTCCGGACTTTCCTCGGTATTTTCATAACGCGGTGATCCGGGCGACTCTTCAGTGAGGTAATCGTACTTGAGTTTGGCTCATTCAGGAATTGGCGATTTTTACGACTGCAGACAAAGCATCGTTTAACTCCGCGCTACTAGCCAAAACGATTTCAAAGTCTGTGGATTCATTCAGCCAGCCCTCCGACCAATGCTGAAAGGCTCTGGCTGGAATTTCAACTTCCAATTTTCTTGATTTGCCAGGTTCGAGAGTTTCCTTCGTAAAACCAGCAAGCCAGAGAGCAGGTCGCTTAACCGACGAATGAAGGGCTCGTATGTAAATTTGAGGTACATGTGAACCACGCCGTTCACCAGTGTTCATAAGCTCAAATTCAATCCACAGATCCTCGCCCGGGTGCAAAGCTGGCTTGATACTCAGGTTATTAAACTTCCACGTCGTATAACCAAATCCACTGCCAAACCAATATGCGGGTTTTCTACCCTCGGCAATCCACTGACGATATCCGATGTTTAACCCCTCGGAGTAGTAAATTTTCCCTTTAATCGGATTAGCGTTTTGGATAGGTACCTCAGATAACGAACTCCCCCATGTTGTTGGAAGTCGGCCGCCTGGCTCCTTGGCACCATAAATAATATCCCCCAATGCATTACCAAACTCTTCTCCTGGGAACCAAGTAAGAATTAGTCCGCGCACTTCTTTCGCCCAAGGCATTTCAACGGGTCCACCTGCGTTAACAACTACAACAACATTTTTATTTACCTCGAGCACCGCTTTGATTAATTCGTCTTGACGCCCTGGCAGTTTGAGAGAGGTGCGGTCATAACCTTCACTTTCATACTTCTCAGTTGTACCAACAACGAGAATTGCAACATCCGACTTTGCAGCCAACTCAATGGCATTGTTCCATTCAATCTCAGGGTTAATCCTTGGTGGTCTATATCCCCAAAGGGCAGCCACCGCTTCATAGGAAGTCGTAGGTACGTGTTCAAATGTCATCGAGATTGTTTGCCCTTGTGCCAAATTTATTTCAAAATACTTTTGGGGTTGGGCGAATAAGACCTCGGCTACATCTTTTGTAATAGGTTCTATAACCTCGTTAAATTTCTCGACTCCATCTACGGAAATTTTTGATTTACCGATTCCACCAAAACCAAATCTATGTACACCATCTTCAGTAGCAGTGAAATTCGTATGTGCTACCCACCGCTTGGTAATGAGAGTGATTGGTTCGCCAAAGGATAAAAAGAAGGTGGCTCGGCGTACTTCTTCTAATATCACTTCATTTTTCTCGTTAAACCATGTGAGAGAAATCCCTCGTTCTCCAGATTTAGTTTGACACTGATCAATAGGCATACTTTCAAGTTCATCGATTACCTGATAACCCGCGGCGTAATCTACGGTAACCTCTGCTGGCGCAAGGCTCGTCAAACCTTTCAGCGGAGAAATCTCTGCGAATGGAATTACTGTTGCGCTTCCGCCACCGATGTGGCGACCTTTTTGTGCATGCGATCCAATTACTGCAATATGAGATGGGGAAACGATAGGCAAAATGCCATCATTTTCGAGCAGGACCATACCTTCTGCGGCCATATTCCGAATTTCTTCGCGCGCGTCATACGGGAGCTCAATGGTGGATTTCGATGGAGTTGCTGGGAGCGCCCCCACTCGACTTGCTAGGAGAAGTATTCGCGAAACTTTCTCATCAATCGCACCTATAGATACAAGTCCATTTTCGACGGCTTCTAGCAAACCTTGGGACCAAGGAGTTGTAGGGCCTGGCATGGCAAGGTCTAAACCAGCATTGCCAGCTTCGACAACTGACCGAAGCGCGGTCCAGTCACTCATGATGACTCCGTCGAAGCCCCATTGTGTTGATAACGGGTCTCGAAGTAGTGGATTCTCCGTCATAGTGTGACTATTTACAGAGTTGTAGGCCGCCATAATTGTCCAGGGCGCGCTCTTCTTCACGGCTTTCTCGAAAGGTGCTAAATAAAGCTCGTTCAGAGTTTGTTCCTCAATTTGGCTATCGTAAGTAAATCTTTCTTTTTCCGAATCGTTACCGACATAATGTTTTGGTGTAGTACCCACTCCTAGATTTTGAGTGCCTTCGATGTAGGCACTTGCCAGCTCGCCAGTTAGAAATGGATCTTCGCTATAACATTCAAAATGTCTTCCACCTACGGGTGTACGGTGCAGGTTAATCGTGGGGCCAAGCACGACGTCGACACCTTTGCGGCGCGCCTCTTTTGCTGAAATTTCACCAACTCGAACTAAAGTTTCACGATTCCAAGTCGAGGCAATGCAGGTCGCGGATGGAAGAGCTAAAGAGGGATCTCGCTCGTCCCAATGTGGTCCACGCACTCCAGTAGGACCATCGGAGACCGTCATTTTGCGGAGTCCGATTCGTTCTACAGCATATGTAGTCCACGCATCTTCACCAGAGAGAAGCTGAACCTTCTCCTCCAAAGTGAGGAGGTTGAGGGCGGATACTATTTCGTTGGGAAACTCCATGGACTATCTAATCACACGCGCGCTGCCGCCTCCCGCGAGCTTCTTTACTTCTGCGAGTGTTGCCATCGTGGTATCGCCAGGTGTTGTCATAGCAAGCGCGCCATGTGCGGCTCCATAATCAACTGCGCTTTGTAAGTCGCCAATCTCCATAAGCCCATAAATTAAGCCAGAGGCAAATGAATCTCCGCCGCCAACTCGGTCGAAAATTTCGAGATCTTTTCGCTGAATCGACTCGGCAAAACCGGATTCACGAGACCAGGCAATTGCTGCCCAATCGTTGCGACTCGCTGATGAGACTCCTCGCAATGTTGTGGCAATAGCCTGAAAATTTGGAAATTCAGAGCTTGCGCGTTCGATCATCTTTTTGAAACCGCTCGTATCCAAATCTGTGAGATTTTCATTTACACCTTCGACTTCTAAACCAAGTGAAGCGGTGAAATCTTCCTCGTTTCCAATCATCACGTCGACATATTTAGCCAACTCTCGGTTAACTTCTCGCGCTTTCTTTTCTCCGCCGATTCCTTCCCACAGCGATGGTCGGAAGTTAAGGTCATAGGAAACGATGGTGCCGTGCTTGTGGGCCGCCTTCATCGCGGCTTCAGCTACTGAAGCTGTTGACTCTGAAAGCGCAGCAAAAATTCCGCCGGTATGCAGCCATCGAACTCCTTGCGCAAAGAGTGAGTCCCAATCAACATCCTCGGGCTTCATCTGCGAGACCGCCGTATTTCCACGGTCACTTACGCCAACTGCTCCGCGAACTCCATAACCTCGTTCAGTGAAGTTCAAGCCATTGCGTACAGTCCGGCCGATGCCATCATAATTTTTCCATTGAACATATTGAAGATCGAGTCCGCCAGTTAGCATGAAATCTTCGATCAAGCGACCAATCTCATTGTCGGCAAGCGCTGTCACGATCGCACCACGCAATCCGAAACAACGACGCAACCCGCGCGCAACGTTGTATTCGCCTCCCCCTTCGAAGGCGTCGAATTGACGTGCTGTGCGAACGCGACGATCTGCTGGATCTAAGCGCAACATCACCTCACCGAGTGAGACGATGTCGTACCTACATTCTTTAGCGCTCTTAATCTTCATAATTATTCCTTTAAATTATTTAACCGTTAATGAATTTAGATAACTTTGCCAGCCAAAATTATTGCGGCTCCCTTTTCGCCAATCATGATTGAAGGCGCTTGGGTATTGCCACTAATTAGCGTTGGCATGATTGATGCGTCAACTACGCGCAGTCCTTTAATTCCGTGAACGCGAAGTTGGGTGTCGACAACTGCCATGTCGTCGCTACCCATTTTGCATGAACCAACTGGGTGGTAATCGGTCTTGGACCATTCTTTGATGTACTTACGAACTTGATTCTCATCTTGAATGTCTACTCCCGGCATATATTCACTCTTGATAAATGGCTTGAAGGATTCCGCTGCCAGAATCTTGCGACCCCACTTGAAACCCTCCATTGAAACCTTCCAGTCATAACCTTTCTCATCACCGCAGAAATTTGGATCGATTAGTGGATGAGCAGTTGGGTCAGTACTGCGAAGTTTTACGCTTCCAATACTGCGTGGACGAAGGTTGCATGTGTTGATTGTGATTCCGTGACCCTTAACTCGCTTGCGTCCATGGTCAATTACATATGCTGGTAGACAGTGAATCTGAATGTCTGGAGATTCAACTTCGTCGCTACTGCGAATAAATGCGCCCGCTTCTGCGACACAAGCTGTTACGGGACCAGTCTTATAAAGCAGATACTGGATTGCATGTCGAACGGCACGATCTGGGCGATCCTCCATGTTGTAGCTCACTGGAGCCGTTTCGGCGGTGATATATACATCCATATGGTCTTGGAAATTCTTACCGACACCAGGAAGGTCATGAACTACTTCCACACCAGCTGCGCGAAGTTCATCAGCGGGCCCGATTCCTGAGAGCATCAAGAGTTTAGGAGAGTTAACCGCGCCGCTGGAGAGAATGACTTCTTTTTCTACATAAGCGACACATTTCTTTTTACCTTGAATAAATTCAAGTCCTACTGCACGACCATTTTCAATAAGGATGCGTGAACCTTGTGAGCGAGTAAGTACTGTTAGGTTCTTACGCGATTTTGCTGGATTTAAGAAAGCTGTCGCAGAGGACTCGCGACGGACATTTCGCTGTGTAACATCGTAGAAAGTTACGCCATCTTGTTCCGCGCCATTAACATCGGCATTAAATGGAATTCCGACTTCTTGGGCAGAGCGAACAAATGCTCGTGTAAGCGGATTAGATTGAGTCTGCTGCGTAACATTCATATCACCACCGATTCCGTGATATTTATTGTGCAACCGCTCATTGTTTTCCGACTTGCGGAAGTAGGTGAGAACGTCTTCATATCCCCAGCCTTCGTTGCCAAGTCGCTTCCAAGTTTCATAATCTTCACGGTGACCGCGAATATAAATCATGGCATTGATGGAAGTGGAGCCGCCGAGGGTGCGACCCTGTGGGTACCACATCTCGCGGTTATTCATTTCAGGTTGAGGTACTGTGCTGAAACCCCAGTTCACATCTGGAGTAGTAAGTTTAGTAAATCCAATTGGAACGTGAATGAGAGGATTCCAATCTTTACCGCCCGCTTCAAGAAGTAGGACTGTGTTGTTCGGATCTTCACTGAGGCGATTAGCCAACACGCAGCCTGCTGCGCCAGCTCCAACTACAATGTATGAGTATTTGCCTTTGTTCTCCATGATATTTCCTCTCTCGGTTTCTTAAACTCTAGATATCTCGGGCCAATTGTGAAATAACATCCCAGTTACCAGCTTCAATATCGGCACTGGGGGCCACCCATGAACCACCGATACAGACAACGTTAGGGAGCTCGAGGTAGCTCTGATAATTTGCTTTGCTGATGCCGCCGGTAGGGCAGAACTTAATTGCTTGCAAAACCGTCGATACCCCTTTCAAAAACTTTGCTCCTCCGGAATCCTCGGCCGGGAAAAATTTCGCTACTGGTATTCCCCATTCAATGAGTTGCATAGCCTCAGATACTGTGGCGCAACCCGGAAGAAATGGAGTTCCAGTTCCAATTAAATGTTTGATTAGTTTTTCGGTCGAGCCTGGTGAAACTAGATACTTAGCACCGGCAGCTATTGCTCGATCCGCGGATTGCGCATCGAGAACCGTGCCGGCTCCTACTATCGCTCCGGGCACCTCTGCTGCAATAGCTTTAATTGCACCTAGCGCGCCCGCCGTCCGTAAAGTTATTTCAATCTTAGGAAGTCCAGCCTCCACTAACGTCTTGGCCAATCCGACAGCTTTTTCGGGATTCTTAATAACAACAACCGGAATAACCTTTTGTGTACTCCAGTATTCGGCGCCTACCATGATTTTCCTTTTCTAAACTCGATCAAACTATCAACTATAAGAGAGTGATCAACTTCGTGAGGGAGTCCAGAAACTATCGCGATTCCAAGAAGTTGACCTTTATTTTTAAGTGGGTATCCCCCACCACAAACGGCAAGGTGACCCGCGTGAAAGCCGAGGGCATCTTCTTGAATACCGAGCTCTTCCACTTTTTTGCGAAGAGCGAGGGAGCTATGTTGAGTAAGTTGAACGGTATTAACTTTTCTCATGATCCACTCGTCATTGGTGGCACTAGTCCCGTTGAGGCCTACTTGGAAAATTCTTTGGTTATTGAAAAAAATCGCAACCGCGACCACCAAATTCTCCTTTTGCGCCTTATCCACAATCTGCTGGCCAAAAGAAAGAGCAAGATCATGCGTCCAAGGAGCCTCTGAGAGCACCTCTTCATCCTTGAGAAATTGGTCCAAAGTACTCATCGTAAAATATCTCCTTCTGATGCTACGCGATATGCCTGGGCGGCGATAGTAAGAGCCGGGTTTGCTGCGCCCGATGACGGGAAGAATGATGAATCGACGGCAAATAAATTTTCGATTTCGTGACTTCTTCCAAAAGAATCTAAGACTGAAGTTTTTGGGTCAGCCCCAGCCACCAAGGTTCCACATTGATGTGAATTTGTCTCAATTCCCATCGTCTCTTTAAAGACAAACGGAAATCCTGCCTTACGCAGAGCTGCAGCGGAGCGTTTGATGAGCTCTCTGTGCGCCTTCATATTGTTCTCTTTCCAAAAGATGGAAATCTCTCCGTTTGCATCCACCGTTACTCTATTCTCAAATTTTGGCAGGTCTTCAGATTCGAGATAAACATCTATGGTCCGAGCGGCGAAAGCCGAAAGGATTAAGTCTGGTATCCAGGGTTTCATCCCCTTGAACATCTCTCCTTGAAGTTTTCCGAGCATTTGGAGGTTACCTAGCGGATATCCAGCTGAACTGCTCTCATACCAATCATTAAAAGTGAGCGTTTTTTGAAATACTGATGTGTTTTTCTTGAAAGGATTGACCGCCACCATAAATGTAGCGTTGTGAACCATCCAATTTCGTCCCACCAAATCATTCGAATTTGATAATCCATTTGGATGTTTATCAGATTTTGAATTGAGAAATAGGGCTGCGGAATTTGCCGCACCGGCTGAAGAGACAAAGCTCTTTGCAATAATTTCGTATTGCTCGCTATCCTTGTAGCCGATGGCCTTGATTATCTTCTTGCCCGACGAATCATGAATTAAGCGTTCAATTTTGATGCCTTCAATAAGTTTCGCTTTTCCCGTCGCGAGTGCCGGATCTATGCCGCGCGTCTCGGCATCGTTCTTCGCGCCAATCTTGCAGGGGAAGCCGTCGCAGGTTGCACAACGAATGCACTTTCCACTCTCACCATATGCCACACCCATTGACATGCGATAGGGGTGGAGGCCCTGTTTAGTAAGTGAATCGGCAAAACCTTGCACAAAATTTTCATGGTCAAGGGCTGGATACTGGTATGGGGTTGAGCGCCAAGACTCTGTAGGGTCGCCGCCGGCAGTACCGCGAACTTCTAACGCGCGCTCGGCCGCAGCATAGTACGGTTCGAGATCAGCGTAAGAAAAAGGCCATGCTGGAGAGGTTCCTTCAGCCGTCTCATACTCTTGAAAATCGAATTCTCGGAATCGAATTAAACTCGCTCCATATACTTTCGTGTTTCCACCAACATAATAGTGAACTCCTGGTTTAAACGCCTTCTTATTAAGTGCATCGTTCCAGGTTCCTGCATTCTTATATTTATTCTCCAGGAATACCGCTCTTGCATCCCAATTTGAATCCTCGCGAGGAAGGCGATAGCCACGCTCGAGGACACAAACTTCAACACCTTTCTCAGCTAGTGCCCTAGCGAGCATGCCACCACCCATGCCGGAACCTATGATGGCAACTTGAGTTTCAATAGTAATTGACATATTTATCCTATCGTTCGCTAGCAATCCAAGCTCCGCCAAGAATTTTGTCGAGAGCTTCGGCAAAGAAGTATTCTCCCCACATTACGCTCTCATCAACACCTAGCTTCTTCATTTCATGATAACTGCCATGTTTGAGGACGCCTTCCCAAGCCTCCTCCTTTGTGGCTAGAAATTCGGATGAGCAGAGTTTTTCGATCATCTTAAAAGCGTAATCTGCATATCGTTTGGCATCACTTGGGTCGCTAACGAGCTGGCTAAGTTGAAGTAATCCACTTGCAGTAATCGATCCGGCAGAGGATTCATAAGGGACTGATGGGTTTGGTTCTTCCCAGTCATTAGGTGGAATAAATGCCCCACCGGTTCGCTCGATAAAGAAGTCGGCAGTCGCCTGGGCAACCTCGAGCAATCGCTCATCGCGCGTGAATGCATAACAAGTACCAAAACCGTACAAGGCCCATGCTTGGCCTCGCGCCCATGATGAATCGTCGCGCCAACCCTGTTGGGTAGTTTGGCGTAAGAAAACTCCCGTGTTGAGATCGAAGATGCCTTCGTGCGTGGTGCTTCCATCGCCACGTACCATGTAACGTCGAGTTTGAAGTACGTGGGTATTTACCTTACGGAGCACTTCGGCATCACCGGATTGTTGGGCTGCGTAGTAAATAATTCCGACATTCATCATGATGTCGATAAAGGTGCTGTCTTCGGCCAGGAATGAACGGAGAAATCCTGACTTTTCGTTGAAGCGAAGAGACATGGTCTTTCCAGCCTGAACGACTACATCATTGAGGGAGGAGTCGCCAGTTTCTTTGTACCACTTCTTCCACGTTGGCCAGAAGGTGAAACCAAGGTCATGAACGTCGCGATCAAATTCTCGACCCTTAAGTAACTGCGAATAGTGTTCTGCCTTTGGGCGCCAATAGCTCGCGTCAAAGTGATCAGCCAAAATCCACATCTGTCCGCCAAGGAAGCCTTCACACCAATTGGTCCAGGACTCTTTCCCATGCTTCCACTTGCCGCCCTCGGAGTACAACGGAAAATAGTCAGGATGGTTAGTTATCAGGTTACGAACTTTTACATCAAAGACTTCCAATGCCTTTTTAGCTTGACCAGCAAGTTCGGCCGGCACAGCGATGTCATTTTTGAGTGTCATTAGTTGAGCCAACTACCCTTCTTGCCGGTGTAAATTGCGATTGTCTTTAGCTCGGTAAATTCATCAATTGCGTGGCGACCGAGTTCGCGACCAAGACCGCTCTCGCCATATCCGCCAAAGCTCATCTCCGGGAAACCATCCATCCAGCAATTTACCCAGACAGTTCCAGCGCGAACGCCCTTAGAGAACTTGATGGCATCATTGATGTTCTCGGTCCAAATTCCAGAGGAGAGGCCGTAGAGCGTGGAGTTTGCCAGATCAATTGCCTCTTCCACATCGTCAAATTCGATGACGGAAAGAACCGGTCCGAAAATTTCCTCTTTCGCAATCGACATCTCTGGTTTTACCCCAGTAAATATTGTTGGTTCAAAGTAGCGGCCAGCCGGTGTCTCCATCTTGGCTCCGCCCATCACAAGGGTCGCGCCATCATTCTTGCCCTCGGCGATATATCGTTCGATGGTTGCGAGCTGTTCATCACTTGCGATTGCACCAACGAGCACATTTGAATCTAGTGGATCACCCACGCTGACTCTCTTCGCCTTTTCAGTAACAATTTCCATGAACTTCTTGGCTATGGAGCGCTGAACGAGGATTCGACTTCCCGAATTGCAGCATTCACCCATATTGAAATAGACGCCAAAGACCACTGCATCAGCCGCCGCCTCTAGATCTGCATCGGCCATAATAATTTGTGGGTTCTTTCCGCCAAGTTCGAGTTCAACTTTCTTCACGGTTGCAGATGCGGCAGCCATAACTTTCTTACCAACCTCGGTTGAACCAGTAAAGGTGATCATGTCGATATCCCGATGCTCCGCAAGGCGTGCACCGACGACACCATCACCAGTGACAATATTTACGACGCCGTCTGGAATACCTGCATCCTTTATATATTGACCCAGCATGAGAGTTGTGCCTGGTGTTAGTTCACTTGGTTTCACTACAGCAGTACATCCAACTGCCAAGGCGAAAGGTAGTTTCTGACTCACGATGAGAAGTGGGAAGTTCCAGGGTGTAATAATCCCAACTACGCCGATGGGCTCTTTGACGATGATGCCGAGGTAGTCCTTGCCTAATGCATTATGTGAATCTCCATAAGAATGTTGGGCAAGCGTTGCGGCGTAGTACCAAATTTCAGCAGTAGCGGTCATCTCACCACGTGCTTGGGCAATTGGTTTACCGCTCTCTAAAGCTTCAATGCGAGCTAGCTTTTCGACATCGCGCTCGATAAATTCAGCGACTTTGCGAAGTGCCTTTGCGCGAACTGCACCACTCAGACGTGGCCACTCCCCTTTATCAAACTCCTTGCGGGCAACAGCAATCGCAGCATCCGTGTCTTTTACATCCGCTTGTGGATATGTACCCACGATCTCACCGTGACCTGGGCTTTGGCGGTCGAAACGCTTTCCGGAGAGTGCCTCTATGTGTTGGCCGTTAACCAACATTTTGTAATCAATCTTCTCTATTGCTGTAGACATTATCTCCCCTTGAATTTGGCTGGACGTTTTTCCTTGAAGGCTGCGACGCCTTCAGCGAAATCTTCAGTTAAAGCGCTAAGTGAACCAGCAAAGGCTTCGAGCACTTCGGCGTTATTTGTATTTTCAAAGGTAGACATAAGTTGCTTTGCAATCTGCTGAGCTGCCTTACTTCCTTGTGAAAAATCTGTGATGAAATTAGCGAGTGCGCTATCCAATGAATCAGTTGGCGCCATAACATTCACTAAACCCCACGAATGCGCCTGAGATGCGGATATTGCCACGCCACTGAGAATCATGTACTTCGCACGGTTCAAACCAATTAGATCCACCGCTCGCGTCGTACCCGCCCAACCCGGAATGGTTCCTACCTTACCTTCTGGGAATCCAAGTGAAATTGAATCCTTGGCAATTCGAAAATCACAAGCAAGCGCAAGTTCTAATCCGCCACCAAATGTATCTCCGTTGAGTAGGGCTATGGAGATTTGTGGAAGCTTGGATAAGCGCTTAAAAATGCGATGGCCTTCTGGTACCCATGTTCGACGAACTTGATGGAAGTCGAGTGAGGAGAAGGCGCCAAGGTCAGCACCAGTACAGAATGCTTTATCTCCAGCTCCCGTAACAACTACAAAACGGAGTTCGGGTTTGGCTTCAATCGCGACAATTGCATCTTCCAGTGCTGCCAGCATCTCAGGAGTTAGGCTGTTGCGCTTTTCCGCTCGATTAACAGTAATCGTGGCTGTTGAATCATGAATTGCTAGTTGAATAAGTTCGCTCATTAGGCCACCGGCTCCCTGTACATGTCTAGCGATGTTGTAGAGAGTGAATCGGAGACAAGTAGCGGGAAGGCCGCATGGGCGAGAACGTCCTTCGCCAAATCCACTCCCGGCGCAATTTCAATCACCATCAAACCCTTTTCGGTAAGTTGAAGCACACATCGCTCGGTTACATAAAATACTTTCTGACCATTTTTTAAGCCTCGTTGACCGCTAAACGTTATTTGGGAGACGTTCTCTACAAACTTCGCAATATTCCCATCTGAATTAATTGCGATGCCGGAAGGGTTCACTTGAATATCCTTCTTACCAGCGGTGAAATAACCACTAAATACAATAATTGGCGCGCTTGAGGTTATGTCCGCAAAACCTCCGACGCCAGCTGTGACATGAGAGCGGCCCGGCAAATCCGAGACATTCACATTTCCAAACTGATCCACTTCGAGGAATGAGAGCATTGCGGCTTGGAATCCGCCACCTTGAAGCAAGGTAAATTGATCGATGCTCTGCATAATTGCATCGGGATTCATCGCACAGCCAAAGGCAAATCCAGTGAGAGGAATTCCACCGACTGGACCTTGCTCAATAACCCACGAGACTGAATCTTCCCCAGAAGTTTCTGAAAGAGCGCGAGGAACGGCTGCTGAAATACCAAAGCCAAGATTAACTATCCAGCCAGATTCCAAGAACTTTGCTGCTCGACGGGCAATGACCGTCTCGAGTGAATAATCCATTGCTTTCTTCTCAGGTGGATTTTCGACCTTTTCCCCTGATAACGCAGGATCATATTGAGTCATAGTCGTCTGCATTTGATCTGGATCCAGGACGATGGCATCGACCAAAATTCCGGGTACGCGAACTACTTTCGGATCTAGCTCGCCAGCTTTAACAATCCTTTTAACTTGCGCGATAACTTTGCCGCCACGATTATGTGCCGCATAAGCCTGATCTAGCGCACCGAGCGGCGAACCTTCGTGCTCATAGGTTAAATTTCCGTGTTCATCCGCAGTTGTTGCGCGGATGATTGCCACATCCGGCTTTATCGCTGGATAGAAAATCCACTCCTCGTCACGAAAGTTTTCCACGCTGAGCAAATCTTTTGGGGTTCGCTTATTAAGCGCTCCGCCAGAGATGCGAGGATCGATAAAAGTATCCATGCCGACTTTGGAGAAAATTCCTGGTTGGCGGGCTGCTCCAGCACGATGCATCTGAAATATCGCACCGCTTGGAAGGTTCCATGCATCAATCTCTTCACTTGCGATAAGTTGGCGAATCATTGGCGGCTCAAAGGATGATGGTCCACTTGGATATGACCCAGCGATGATTTGCTTGATTAGACCTTTTTTTGCAACCCAATCAATACCTTTTACCCCATACATGTCTCCAGCAGCGATTGGGCTGACAAAGCTCACATTCCTTGGTTCGGACGTTGCATCAAATCGTTCACCAATTCCCTTAAGGACTAAATCGGGGCATCCCAATGCCGATGAGGATGAGATGGTCACTACAGAGTCATTCCCAATGAACTTGGCAGCCTCCTCACGGGAAATTACTGGAACTTTTTTTGCAGACATTAAAACGTCACCTTCTCAACAGAGATTGTGCGCTTGGTTTTAGCCGATTCTAAAACTGCTAAACCTGCCTGCATCGAGGCAAAACCATCTTCGCCAGTCGATAACGGCTCGCCCTTGCCAGCAACGGCTGCATCAAATTGGCGAATAGTTTTCACGTAGAGATTTTCACGATCAGATACTTCAATTTCTTTAACACCTGAAGCATCGCGCAAAACTAAAGTGCCTATTGGATCTTGAGTCATTACACCAGTAGCTACTAAAGAGCCTTTGGAGCCATGAATTTCAAATGAAGTTTCGCTATATGGGACCAGGAAACACTCGATTGTATTAGCAATCACACCATTTGCGAATCGGAATACACAGTTCGAAGTATCTTCAATGCCGTTCTTGGTAAGTCCATTACTCGTAGTTAGGGCAGTGACTTCGACTACGTCGCTACCAAGTGCGGCGCGAAGTGTGTCGACATTATGTACGGTGATATCAAGAACTACACCGGCACCTTTTTCAGCTGAATCAATTCTCCAGCCTTTAAGGCGGTCCGGAAGCGAAACGGCATGGTTGATACGCGCAAGATAGACTTCACCAATAGCACCAGTTGCAATTAACTCACGGATCTTTTGATGCACTCCAGAGGTGCGAATATGGTGATTTGTCGCAAAGATAACCTTGCTTGCTCTTGCCTGTGAGATCATTGCCTTTGCATCTTCGACATTTACTGAAATTGGCTTCTCGCAAAGAATATGTTTTCCGGCCTTGGCTGCTGCAATCGCCTGTAGTGCGTGCATCTCGTTAGTCGTACTTATATATACGGCATCGATATCGAGGGCTAAGAAATCTGCGAGTGAGTCAGTTCCCACATTGAGAGCATTTGTAGCTGCATATTCAATCGCGCGCTCTTTGTTTGAACTAATAACAGCAACAACTTCGTGGCCCGCCTCTCGCATGGCTGGGATAACTCGCGTAGATGCAATATCACTTGCTCCGATAATTCCCCATTTCATATGAAGCGTCCTTTCGTTAATGAGCAGCCGCAACTTTCACGGACTACTAAGTAGTTTGGGAGATAAGTTTTTCCTTGAGATTGCATCTTGCCAGCAACAATTTCGAGAACTTGATTTGCGGCAGTTTCGCCTACTCGTTGTGGATCGGCATGAACTGTAGTTAATGAAGGATCCTCATAAGCTGATGCATCAATATCATCAATCCCAATGATTGAGATATCTTTTCCAACCTTAAGGTGAGCATCCTTTATTGCCGCCATTGCCCCGAATGCAACAAGGTCGTTGTAGGCAAGAACTCCGAGATTTTTATATCCTTTTTGTATGAGCTCCTGCATCGCAAGATAGCCGGATTGACGGTCGGCACCTTCGCCAACTTTGAGAACTTGGTCACCTTTAAAACCATGTGCCTCCATAGACTTTTCCACTCCAGCAAGGCGATCTTTATGAGCATAGGTGCCAATACGGCCACCGATAAAGGCAATTGCTGTTCGATCATGAGCAAAGAGGTGATCAGCAGCTGAGGTGGTGCCGGCTAGGTTATCGGTTCCTACGTAAGGCAAGTTGCTTTCTGGAAATTGTCGATTAAAGAGAACAGTTGGAATGTTCCATTTTTTCAGTAAATCAAAGGTTGCGGCAGGGGTGTCATAAGCCGCCATAATTAGTAGACCATCAACGCGAACTTCCATCATGCTTTTAATCAATCGATCTTGAGCATGCACGTCGTCGAGATGCTGACCAAGCATTACGGTGCGCTCTCCTTGGTTAAACATTCGCTCTACACCTACGGCAATCTCACCGAAGAATGGGTTGCTAACGTTGTTTACCAAGAGACCAAAAATTCCAGAGTGTTTGCTTCGTAAGCTTGCCGCAGCTCGGTTGTATACATATCCCAATTCACTTGCTGCGAGTTGCACTGCCTCTCGCGTTTTTTCAGCGACAACCGGGCTATTTTGCAGTACAAGCGAGACAGTTGAACGAGAAAATCCTGACTTAGTGGCGACGTCATCAAGGGTTGTTCGATCTGACATCTCCACTCCTCTCTCGCAAATATTCTCGGAAGGTAAATTACTTAACTGAGCCTGCGGTTAAACCTTGGATGTAATAACGACCTAAGAATAAGTAAATCAGCGCTGTCGGAAGGGCGGCAATAAGAGAACCCGCCATCAGAACATTCCAGTCCACGGTCTGGGTGCCCGATAGGTTATTGAGCGCCGCTGTCACAGGTTGATTTGCTGGATTTGGAATTGTGACGATGCCAAATAAGAAGTCATTCCAAATATTAGTAAATTGGAAAATTCCAGCTACAACGAATCCAGGAATTGATAACGGAATGATAATTCTAAAGAAAGTCTTCATTAAACCGGCACCATCAATTGAAGCTGCTTCTACCAAAGCCTTAGGGATGGATACGTAAAAATTCCGGAACATGAGGCTAGTGATGGGAATTCCATAAACGACGTGAACCAAAATTAAGCCAGGGATTGTTCCGTAAAGGTGAATATATTGCAGGAATTTCACCATTGGAATCAAAATAGTTTGATAGGGAATAAACATACCCACAAGCATTAAGGTAAATAGCGTATTACTAAAGCGGAACTTGTACTTCGATAGAATAAATCCGTTGAGCGACCCAATTAGTGAAGATATAACTACCGCCGGCACAACCATTAAAACTGAATTCGTAAAGTTGCTATGCAGAGCTTGCCAGGCCTTTGTAATACCTTCGGTAGACCACTGACTTGGCAATCGCCACATAGTCGATACATCAGCACCCGCGCTGGTTTTAAATGAAGCGCTTAATACGATGTAGAAAGGAATGATGAAAACTGGGATAAATAGGCAGAGCAAGACAAACTGAACTCTTTTAGAACGCTTGCTCGAGCCGACAACAGAACCGATTTGGCTGCTCATTCTTCACTCCCCTTGTTGAATCGCAACAAATACGGCAAGACGACGATACAGACAGCTATCAACATAAAGATTGAAGCCGCAGCTCCAAGAGGGTAGTTAAGAGCCTTGTACATAGATTCATAAACAAAGATGCCTGGCATATCTGTAGAAAATGCGATGCCGCTTCCAGACATGGCATAAATCAAGTCAAAGATTTTCAATGATACTGATGTCAAAATTACCAATGTTGTGACTCCCATAGGAATGAGAGAGGGAAGCGCGATGGATCGGTAATAGCGAAAACCGCTTGCGCGATCGATTGCGGCCGCTTCGCGAAGTTCATGCGGGATTGAGGAGAGTCCGGCTAGGAACATTGCCATGGCAAAGCCGCAAAGCTGCCACGACGCTGCAAATATGACTGGAAGAATTGCTACGGGGATTCCCATTTGTGCCTGAAGAAATGTTCCGCCAGGAATGATGTGCTCGAGCAGGCTATTTACATTTCCAACCGTTGAAGCCGAAGTCATCCATTGGGGGGAAAGTGGTGAACCAAAAACATGCTGATATATAGAACTAATGCCGGAGTATTTGAAGAGCAGATTTACTCCAGAAATCGGATTAAAGATCCAGCGCCAGACTACGCCTGTCACGATAAATGAGACTGCATACGGCATGATGAAAAGATTGCGGAAAAAGACTTTACTTCGATTCATATTGCTCACTGCAATCGCGAGCAGAAGTCCGGCTATAACCGAGATTAGTAAGAAGAAAACGGTAAATATAAAGGTGTTTCGCACATCTGACTGAAAACGTCCCGAATTAATCAACGTTTTATAGGTGTTGTACCAGGGATGTGGCATCGTAAAATCTTGCTTTGCTGGTTTCCAATTCGCGGAGAGAGTCACTCGAATTGTGTAAGCAATAAAAACGTAGACGAATATAAATACCAAGATAAAACTTGGCATCAGCGCAACAGCTGCGGGCGAGAATTTAAACTTTCTTCTCGACTTCGTTATAGACATCAAATCTCCAATATGTATGTGTTAAGGCGCTTAATTATTGAATTGTGGGCCCCTCTTACAAAGGGCCCACAATCACTATTTACTGATTACTTACGTGGTGCTGCGTCCATTGACTTACCAAATGCAGCTGCATCGCTATTACCTTCGAAGAAGGTTGTTGCATCTGCAAATGCCTGGCCAACGGCTGCGGCTACAAGTTGCTGTCCGTGAACAAGTGAAGCAACCTTTGTTCCGGTAGCAAGTGTCTTAGCTGCACCTTGTTGGTACTTGCCAAGAGTTGCGGTTGAGACATCGCTGCGAACTGGTGATGAACCCTTTGCCTTGCTAAATGCAAGCTGTACTGCTGGATCCATAACTGTCTTAGCGAATGCTTCAGCTGCTGCTGGGTTCTTTGACTTTGCACCGATAACGAATGAATCGCCAACGGTGATGAATGTGCGAGCAGCGCCAGGAATTGCGTAACCGAAGTCAACGCCATCTACCTTCTTCTGCTTGACGATTAGCTCGCCGTATGCCCAGTCACCCATGAAGTTAATTGCACATGAACCGTTTGCAAGTGCAGCTACTGCGCCTGTCCAGTCAAGTGCTTTGTGATCTGTGTTTGTCCATGAAAGAACTGTCTTGAACTCTCCAAGGACCTTAGCAACTGATGGATCGCTCCACTTTGCTGTTCCAGCTGCGAGAGCGTTGTACTTTGCAGCACCAAGCTCGCCAACTAGGAGATCTTCAAGGATCATTTGTGCGGTCCAGATATCCTTATCGCCGAGGCAAACAGGAGTAATTCCCGCAGCCTTCAACTTTGTAGCAGCTGCTGAAAGTTTAGCGAAGGTGAATGAATCTGAAAGTGTTGCGCCAGCCTTCTTGAAGTCAGCCTTGTTTGTCCAAGCAACGTTTGCACGGTGTACACCAGTAAGCACTGAGTAGATCTTGCCGTTGTAGGTCATGCTGTCTGTTAGGGCCTTAGGAACAACCTTGTACCAGCCTTGTGATGTGTAAAGAGCGTTCATATCCGTAAGGACGCCTTGAGTTACATAATCCTTAAGTGCTCCACCTGGGTGTGTTTGCCATGTCTCAGGTGTATCTCCACCAGCTAGACGTGTAGCAAGAACTTGCTGAGCGTTTGTTCCAGCGCCACCAGCAACTGCTGCGTTAACAATCTTTAGTGAAGGGTTTGACTTTTGCAATGAATCAAGAATTGCTTGAAGCGCTGCATTTTCAGATCCTGAAGTCCACCATGAGAAGACTTCAATTGAACCTGTCACGCCAGCTGCATTTGCTACCTGTGACTGCGATAGGCCAAGGCCTAGAGCAGATGCGATAGCAACAGCTGCGATGAGCTTTTTCTTACCGAGCATCTAGATCTCCTTTATAAGGGTTAGCGGTTTGTGTTGCTTTACTTCACCGATTTTGTACCGCTCCAACCAGTGACCAAGGCCACCCTCCCAATTGTTGGGAGCCTAGGGCATCTTTTGGAACGTTCCAAATTTCCAGTGGATGGAGTTAAACACACCTTTTCCAGGATAAACATCGTTTTATAGGAACTTAATCAAATCGTTATAACTCCGGGTTTAGCGGAATTTCCAGCACTTTTAGGGCTAGCCTGCCCATTGATGCTCATCCTCCTGCCACCCAGTGAAGGCAAATTTGCCCCTAGCGCCGGCTCAAAGCTACGGCTGGCGGCTCTAAGTTTTGCCCAGGAACTTAAACCCGCTCGTAGTAGGGCTCAAGATTCCGCTGAGCTCATAGGCCGATATTGCCGGCCGGCATTTGAGATCTATACCGGAGTTCTCTATCAAGCGCTTGACTTAACTACTCTCAACTCCAGAGCCTTCAAGCGCGCCGAGCGAGAAAGTCCAATTTCTTGCATTGCATCATGAACATTTTGTGGAATGGAATCACTTGGAGCAGAGCCTGCTGATCGAACTTCAACACGCCCAGATGAGAGCTCTGTTGCAAGTGCTGCAGCCATCTGAGAACGGCCAGCGTTATGGACGCAGACGAAGAGAATTGAGGGCTTATCTTTTTCAATCTTGGTTTCGTATTGCGCCAGTGCTCTCAAGCGATCCTTGGCAAATCGTTCGGTGAGTGAAGGAAGGTGAACAGTCACCGTTGCATTCACGGCTAACAAGTCATAACTTTCTTTGACATAACGCTCAATAGTTTCCTTTGAGAAGATGCCTGTAAAGCTGTCATCAAGGCGATCTGCTACTCGGCTCAGAACGCCTTGTAGATCATCAAACTCGAACATTCCCTTATCTGTCATTTCATATTCCATACCTCCATCTGTGCGAATTGCAGGACGTTGAAACACTAGGCTAGTAACTTGCATTTTGCAAGTGATGGTGTATCTTTAAAACCTGAGCATCACTTACCCACAGGTCGAAGGAGTTATCTCATGGCAAAAAGAGTTTTGGTTACTGGAATCACCGGATATATCGGACAGCATGTCGCAGCTGAACTTCTTCGCCAG
>Ga0007797_1000154_pt1 | contig 19413 bp, 12 predicted proteins | sample CryBogmetaGMA25M_FD_60364 | JGI IMG/M metagenome (GOLD analysis project Ga0007797, IMG submission 60364) | Freshwater microbial communities from Crystal Bog, Wisconsin, USA - MA2.5M | ecosystem: Environmental > Aquatic > Freshwater > Lake | place: Crystal Bog, Wisconsin, USA | collected 2009-07-06 | reverse complement strand
GCCAGAACATAATCAGCCCCGCAATTAGGTCGGGGTAGATCTGGCCGCTGGCGGTGACGAAGGGCTGACCAAGCCCGATCAGCAGTGCGATGGTGATGGACCACCCGGTATCTGGCAGGAAAACCTGTGCGACGCGATAGACGGCCAGCGGAGTCAGACCAACCAGCAACGCCAGCCACAGCTTGGCCCCCAGCACACCGCCCAGAGCGTAGGCAGGCAGCAACAACAGGGGCAAGCCAACACCGTGGATGCTATGATCGCCCTGCGAATGTGTGTCGGTAGGAGCCACATTTCCCGGTAACTCCCGCGCCACGGGCGTGTTGGGATGGTAATTGTTCAGCACAGCCAGATCGCCGTCGTGCAGCAGAGATTCGGCAATCAGCAGGTAGTGTGGCTCATCGCCGGTGATCGGATTGATGCCCTGGGAGTGCCAGATCATAACCACGGCCAGGTAGACGAGCATCGGTAACAACAGGAGTAGGGATAGAGGTTTCATTACGCTAAAGACCACAACAGCTATCGGCTATCGGCTATTTTCACCTCAGACAACCATACGGCTCCGCCGCACAACACCCGATGAAAATGGGGCCGTAGGGGCGCGTCGCGACGCGCCCCTACCCGACACCCGGCCTATTTTTACATCAACTCCCGCCACTCAGCCGTCTCCGGTGTCCATATCTCCAGTCCCGGCATGCGGCGAAACCATGCGCCCTGGCGACGGATGAAGCTGTGGGTGTCGAACTTCAGCCGCTCGACGCACGCCTCTAGGCTGGCCTTGCCCTCCAGGTAGGGCCGCATCTGGGTGTAGCCCAGGCTTGACATGGCCGGTAGCTCCCAGCCGTAGCCACGCGCCCGCAGGCTCGCCACCTCATCGGCCAGCCCCGCACCTACCATATCCTCCACGCGCTGATCTGCGCGCCGGTAGATCTCCTCGCGCTCGCAGTTTAGCCAGATTGTGCGGATGTGATAGGGCGGCGGTACCCGCGTCTGCTGCGCCGAGATCGGTTTGCCGCTCACGATATGAACCTCCAGGGCGCGGATTACTCGCCGCAGGTTGTTTGGTGCGATCTGAGCCGCCGCCGCCGGATCTACCTCGACCAGACGGGCGTGCAGCGCCCCGATACCGCGCTCGGCAGACTCGCGCTCCAGCTCGGCGCGCAGTTCCGGTTGCGGCGGCACCCGAGGGATATGCCAGCCCTCCAGTACCGCCGCGAGGTACTGGCCGGTGCCGCCTACCAGCAGCGGCACCTGTCTCCTCGTCACAATGTCCGCAATCGCCGCCATGGCCAGATCCTGATAGCCCGCCAGCGAGAAATCCTCGTCCGGGTCGCGGATATCAATCAGGTGATGTACCGCCGCCGCCCGCTCGTCCGGGGTCGGTTTGGCCGTGCCAATATCCATGTGCCGGTAGATCTGTCGCGAGTCGGCTGAGACAATCTCACCACCAACGCGGCTGGCCATCGCAATGGCCAGCCGCGTTTTGCCCACGGCAGTCGGACCAATAATCGCTGTCAGAGTCGCCTGCTGCATCAATGCCTTCTCTCACCAAAGGTCATTCGTCACAGATAAGGCCGTCGCTGAGGTACACCTCAGCGACGGCCTTATCTGCAATCCACAATCTGCAATCTGCAATCCACAATCTGCCTATGCCGGCGAGATCTCGATCCAGTCGCGCTCGCCACCGCTGAGAGTTATGAAGAAATCGAAGACCGCCTTGATCAGTCCGTATTTCCGATCAAGTAGGTCTTTCGCCAGCGTCTCCTCACCGGGGCCAAGCACACGGGCCACGCCGTCAATCGTCTCGCCACGGGGGGTTCCCCTCATGTCGGACGGACCGATTAACACGCACCCGTTGTTGCGGATGCGCTTCACCTTCCCCGAGTTTTTAGAGGTCATCACATAGACTTTACCGCCACTCAGGGCAAACCAGATCGGGGTTGGTACTGCCTCACCACTCTTGCGGTAGGTGATCAAGTTAGCATACTGATGCGTACTCAGTGCGGAAAACTTCGACTGATCAATCTGTGCCATGGTATCGTCGCTCCGTGCTACATCAAAATCTAGGGACAGCATTTCATTGTACCATGGGTCACAGATTATGTCAGGGCACGATAAATTGCAGCCCACTCGGCAAGCGTCACGGTCTCTGCGCGGCGTATAGGGTTCACATCGGCGGCAGCCAGCGCGGCCAGGGCCACCTCGCGAGAGAGGACGGTTCCCAGGGCAGCTAGGCCGCCAGGGAGGGCGTTGCCAAGTTGCTTGCGTGGCTGGAGAAACCCGGCCTTGATAATGCGGAAGAGACCGGCCACACTCTCCACATCCACCGCCAGTGCGGGGCGTCGGCGCATACGCAGCACCGCCGAGTCAACCGCTGGGACGGGATGAAAGCTGCTGGCAGGTACGCGGGCCACAATCTCTGGCACGACATAGAGCTGCACAGAATGTGCCAGAACGCTCAGATCGCCCTGCGTAGCGCAGATACGCTCGGCCACTTCCCATTGCACTAGGACCACGCTCAGTTCCGGTGGCGGGACGCCCTCAAGGAAATGCCGCAGTACCGGCGCAGTGATGGCGTAAGGCAGGTTGGCCACCAGTTTGTAGGGCTGAGGGCTGAGGGCTGAGGGCTGAAAGCCAGCTTCGGTGAGGATCTCGGCGGGAGAGATGCGCAGTACATCAGACTGGATGATCTTCAGCGAGGAATCGGCGAACTCTTCAGAGAGACGGGCGACCAGCCGCTTATCAAGTTCAACCGACACCACCTGCCCGGCATGTTGCAGCAACTCCCACGTGAGGACGCCGAGGCCAGGGCCAACCTCAACCGCGAGGTCGGCGGCGCTCAACTCCGCAGCACGGACAATCGCATCCAGGGCCAGCGGGTCAATCAGGAAGTTCTGTCCCATGCCACGGGTGGGCCGCAATTCGAGGGATCGCAGGGCGGCGCGGACACGTTGGGTCGAGAGGTAGGGGTTATCCATTGAATCCTTGTAGGGGCGTTTCGCGAAACGCCCCTACTCAAGCGGCACCACAATCGTCACCTTCGTACCTTCACCAATAGCTGACTCCATATCGGCCTGGCCACCGACGAGGCGGGCGCGCTCATCAATATTCAGCAGGCCAAAAGAGCCACGCTTTTCGTAGGTGCGTAGGACGGCGGCCTTATCGAAACCGGCACCGTCGTCTTGCACGACCGTGTGCAACAACTTCGTCTCACTACGCATTCGCACCCAGATGTGCTTGGCCTTAGCGTGCTTGAGGGCGTTGTTCACCGCCTCTTGAATGATATTGAAGAGCGTACCCTCAGTCTTCGTATCCAAATGAATATCGCCGAGCTGATCAGTCTCAAGTACAATCTCCGTCCCGGCGCTGTTGTTCTTGAATCGCTCAAGGTACTGTTCCAGCGTCACCTTAAGACCCTGGGTTTCCAGCACCAGCGGGCGCAGCTCAAACAGCATCGTGCGGATCTCGTAGGTGGTGCGCTTAGCCATGGCACTAAGCTTATCCAGCTCATCAATCACCCGCTTCGGATCGCGTTCGAGCAGCTTCTTAATAAACTCGGCATTCATCACAATCGCTGCAACCGACTGAGCCGGGCCGTCGTGGAGGTCGCGGGCCAACTGGTGCCGCACTTCCTCTTCCTTCGAGAGCAGCTTAGTGCGCTCCTCTTTGAGGTCGAAGATCAGCTGGGCGTTATGCAGCGCGATAATCGCGTAGCTCGCCAGTGCCGTGAGCATATCAATCTGCTCGCCGGTGAACGAGACCGCCCGATCCGTAGCCACCACCATCAGCCCGTAGGTGCGCAGGGCCGCCCGCAGCGGAATGATGCAGGCACTACGACAGGCACGCAGCGTATCAAATACCTGTAGGTCGCGCTGCTGGTTAATATCAACCGTGCGCGCCTCGGTGGCCCGCAGCACATCGGCCAGACCGTCCTTGGTCAGCGTGAGTTTACGGGCCTGGTCGGAGATATTAAGTGACTGATGCGCCGCCACATAGAGTTCATCTTCTTCACCCGAGGAGAGCAGCACAAAACCGCAGGTGTAGGGCACCAGTCGGCGGCTCTCGCGCAGAGCGGCCTCAAGCACATGGCGGTAGTCCATCGTCGTCGAGAGCGAGTAGGCTACCTCATAGAGCGAGCGCATCTGGTCGCGGTAGGCCCGTGCCTCAATCAGCGCCTGATCCGATTGTCGCTCGGCCACCGCCACACTCTGCCGGTTGCTCTCGCTCCAGCGTTCGGCCAGAGCGTTTGTCATCCAGGGGATCAGGCTGAGAATCAAGCTGCGCAGACCGAGACCCACATACTCTAGCATTGCGATGGGGCGCAGATCGATGTAATAGCGTGAGCCGAGAAATGCCGCCATGTAGAAGATCGCCGCCATGATCCCCGAGAGCAACCCGACTGATGAGTGCTGACGGATGGCGGCGTTGATCAGTGGCAGCATGTAGAGGGGAAAAAAGATGGCGTACTGATCACCGCCGAAGAAGGCCATCAGTGAGATAAAGCCAATATCAATCAGGTAGGCCAGACTGATCATATGCCCCACGCCGGGCAGGAACACCGCAAGACTCGCCAGCAGGCTGAAGGCTGTGTAGGCCATCAGCATCACCACCAGCGGGTTGCTATCAATCCGAATCGGCCAGATCGGCGTTGTGGTAATAAATCGCGTGATCGCAAATAGCAACAGAATCATCACCCAGCGAGCGAGGGTATAAAACCGTTCGCTGCGAAGCAATTTCCAGCGATCAGATTCTGTAACGGGCGAGTTTGGGGGTGGAATCGTCGTTGTGCTTACCTTCACAGGTACCTCGTGTGGAGCTTTGAGAGTTAAAAATTGAGAATGAATACCCAGAGCGCACTATCAGCAGCAACGAGAGAGTCTCCCCTGCCACCATTGTAAATAGCGCGCACTACGTCTTCAATTCTCAATTTTTAACTCCAACGGTGCATCCCTCAGAGGGTCTTCAAGATATCCAGCGTTGCGCGTACCGCGTCGGCTGACTTCGTTACCAGAGCCTTCTCCGCGTCGTTGAGCGGCAACTCGATGATCTTCTCAACACCACCGGCCCCCAGCACCACCGGCACGCCGAAGTACATGTCGCTCAGGCCGTACTCGCCGTTCAGGTAGGCCGCCACCGGAAGCACGCGCTTCTTGTCCTTGATGACTGCCTCGACCATCTGGGCCGTGGCTGCCGCCGGGGCGTAGTAGGCACTGCCGGTCTTCAGCAGGTTCACAATCTCGCCACCGCCCTTGCGGGCCCGGTCCACGATGGCCTCAAGCCGGTCGGCGGGAATGAACTCGCTCACCGGGATGCCGGAAATTGTTGAGAAACGTGGTAGCGGCACCATCTCGTCGCCGTGGCCGCCCATCAGCATGGCCTGAATATCCTCGACCGAGACACCGGTCTCCAGGGCGATGAAGGCGCGGTAGCGGGCACTGTCCAGCACGCCAGCCTGTCCGATCACCCGCTCCTTGGGGAACCCGGCTGTCTCGGCGGCCACATAGGTCATCGCGTCCAGCGGGTTGTTCACCATGATGATCACGGCATTGGGCGAAAGCGGGGCCGCCTTCGAGATACAGTCGCGGGTGATGGTGGCGTTGACCTTGATCAGATCCTCGCGGCTCATCCCCGGCTTGCGCGGCGCACCCGAGGTTACGACGATCACATCCGAGTCGGCGGTATCGGCGTAGTTGTTCGTACCCGTCACCCGCACATCAAAACCCTCGATTGGTGCGGCCTCAAGGAGATCCAGCCCCTTGCCCTGGGGAATTCCGTCTACGACATCCAGCAGCACAATGTCGCCCAGTTCCTTGGCTGCCAGCCAATGAGCAGTGGTTGACCCGACAAACCCAGCGCCGATAATGCTGATCTTCTTCCGCATAGCGATCTCTTGCTTTCTTTCGGTTAGGGGGGACGTCTCGCCGCAACGTGATCCGATATAACGCCTCCGGCGACGTACCCAACAGTACGGGGCATTGTATCACAGGGGGAGGACATGCATCAGACGTAGCTCGCCCAGGGACTCGGGGGCCAGCCCCCGGAACCCGGCCCCTCGGAACCCGGCCCCCCGACACGGATTCAGTTGCCCGCCGAGGGTGCTTAGGGACTTTGCACCAGTCCCTAACCTCACAAGCCTGTTATGCACACGGATAGTGTGGCATGCTATAGTATAGAATCTGGGTAGGCCCGAATTATGAGCGGGTACTTCGGAGACTCCTATGGCTACAAGCGACCACCTGCATTTTATGCCCCTTGACCTCGACACCTTCGTGGGCAGCGAACGGTTTATGGCCGGCACGCGCCTGGGGGCGGCGTTTAGTCAGGGGATGCGATCATACCTACGAGCCGCTTACGCCGAGGCGATTGAGCATTTTAAGGCCGCTCTGATCGCCGCCTATGTGGACGGTGAGGAGCAGGCGCAGATCTTCGAGCGCGAGCGTGCGATCATCTACCTCTACATTGGCAACGCCCTGGCCTTCCAGGATGACTGGGAGAGTTCCCTGCGTGAGTATTTGGAAGCGGTGCAGACCGATCACCAGTTGGCTGAGGCCCACTATAACCTGGGCGTCGCCTTTGCCGCTCGCGGCCAGCTTGATCGGGCGATTGCCGCTTTCCGCGAGACTCTGGAACACAACCCGAATCTCTACGAGGCTCACTTCGCCTTGGGTCGCTGCTACCAGAAGATTGATGACGCTGGACGGGCCTATATCCACTACAATAGCGCGTGCAACGCCCGCCCCCAGGCCGCAGAGCCACGCTACTACATGGGACTGATGCATCAGAGCCACGGTGCCCACGAACTGGCGCAGAAGTGCTTCGCCGAGGCGCTGCGCGTCGAGCCGACCTTTATCTCGCCCGACACCGGAGCCTATGAAAATACACTGGTCAGCCGATCTGAAGAAGAGGTCGCCCAGTGGTACTATCGGCTGAGTCAGGCTCTCAAGTCGCAGAGCTACGAGGATGAGGCTGAGCGGATCTACCGCGCCCTGCTCCAGTGGCGACCCCAGGAGTACCACGCCCGCTACCTGCTGGGCAATCTGCTGGCCCGCCAGCGTCGCTGGGACGAGTCGCTGGACGAGTACAGCCAGGTGCCGCCGCAGGACAAGCACTATGTTAATGTACGCCTGCGTATGAGCGCGGTGCTGCGCCTGCTCAAGCGGCCTAAAAACGCCTACGATATGCTCTTCGAGTGCGCCCGACTGAACCCCGGCAATGGGGGGCTCTTCCTCAACATGGGCAAACTGCTCTACGACATGGGCCTCAACCCAGCGGCGGCCCGCGCCTTCGAGCGGGCTGTGCAGCTCCTGCCAAACGACCCCCAGGCCAACTACCTGCTCGGATTTATCTACAACGTCCTCGGTCGTGAAAGCTGGGCCTTGGCCGCATGGCGTAAGGCGGTGGAGTTAGCCCCCAACGCCCACTCTCTGCGCTACGACCTGGGTTATATGTATGTGCGGCGCAGCCGCTTCGACCTAGCGGCCACCGAATTTGCCCACGTCCTTGATCACTGGCCCGAGGATGTAGAGACGAACTTTATGCTCGGCCTGTGCTACAAAGAGCTGAGTGAGCCGGGGCGCTCGATCCCGCTTTTCGAGAAGGTACTGCGGCGCAACCCGCGCCACGCCCAGGCGCTCTACTACCTGGGGGCGTGCTACCTTCAGATCGGCAATACCTCGCTCGGCAAGGCGTACCTGCGACGCTACGATCATCTCGCCCGCCAGAGTGAAACGCTCGCGAGCCTTTCTGGCTCGCGGCGGCGCAATCTACCCACGGCGGCCACAACGCGGTGAGGCGGGGGCAGGGGCACGTACACCATCGCGATGAAAATGGCCGCTGGTGTCCGGCTATCGGCTATTACTACAGTTGTAACTATCTTCGCAGAAAGGCTCTCGCCGATCACCCCCTCTAACCCCCCCGCTTGCGGGGGGGAACCAATGCATTATTCCCCCCCGCAAGCGGGGGGGCTAGGGGGGGTGATCTACACTACAACTGTAGTACTATCGGCTATCGGCTATCGGCTATTTTCACGAGTGAGTATTAGGTGGCCATATGCAGCGCATAGAGCTAAACATCCCCTCGAACCCGATCTTCGAGCGCGTGGTACGGGCGAGCGCCGCCGAGCTTGGCGCTGCCTTCGGATTCTCCGATGAGCGGGTCGAAGATCTAAAGCTGGCGATCAGCGAGGCGGTGAATAATGCCATTGACCACGGCAATCATGGCGAGGTGAATAAGCTAGTCGCTGTGGTTTTTGAGATAGATGGCGAGAAGCTAGAGATCCGAATCAGCGACCAGGGAACCGGTATGGAAGGACACGATGTTTCGCGCCACGTCATTGATGAGCAGAGCCTGGAAGCGGGCTACCTACGCGGGTTCGGCATGTACTTGATCAGTGAGCTTGTTGATGATTATGAGGTAAACTCCTCACAGAAGGGTACCGTGCTGACCCTACGACTCTACCGGAGAAGTGAGTAGCCATGAGCGATATTATTCGGCGCGAAGAGTTCGGCGATGTTGCCGTCCTGCATATTACCAGCACCAGCGTTGATGCAATATCGGCAGCGGCGATTGCGGCTGAGTATGAACAGATGCGTCCGATCACTGTTCTTGATTTCAGCGAGGTCTCGTTTATCAACTCGGCGGGAATCTCGGCCCTGCTGAAGTTTGTCGTCTCGGCGCGAAAGTCAGGCTATAAACTCTTCGCGATGCACGTTAGCCCACACCACCAGAAAATCTTCAAGATGGTCGAGATGTCGCGCTTTATGCCACCAATTGATGATCGCGATCTCGCCGAGTTCCGCTGAGGTTCTGAAAAACGATATGGTATCATAGGGGCGTGCTTCTACCCAAAAGACATGCGCGATATTGCGGGTGCTCTTCGTTCGTGTAGGTGAAGCGCGCCACATCATTGATTGAGTAGCGAAGCGAGGCACATGTGTCATCCACGGTGATGATCGTTGAAGATGATCCAGCAACCCGTCGCCTGTATCGCTTTTTGCTGACAAACAGCGGCTATACAGTGGTTGAGGCTGAAGACGGAGTGGCTGCCCTTGAACGCTATGCGACGCAGCCAAGTGATGTGATCATCACAGATATGAATATGCCACGCATGGGAGGAATTGATCTCGTGCGAGCGCTCCGCCAGAAGAATGCGGGTGTGTATGTGATCATGGTGACGGCGTTCGGTACGCCCGATACCGAGAAGTATGCCTACCGCGTGGGAGTGAATGAGTACCTCACCAAGCCCTTTGACTTTGAGGAGCTTGAGCGCCGCGTCCAGACCTTTTTCGCCCGCCAACCGAGAGACTGAATGACGGTATGGATACGGCTGCTACCTCGGTTATTACCACCCCAGAACTCGGATCGATCTATATCAATGCGCGACCCTGGGCGCTCACGATATCGGATAATCTGCGTGCTACCTTCACCTTCGACCGCGAGGGTCGTCCCCTGAGTTGTTTCCTCAATGGTGGGAACTATCGCTTCGGCATCTCGGGCGACATTCTGCTCAAGATGGTTGCGGCACCACCTGCGCCAAAACTCCGGCGGCTTCTGTCAGAGGACGAGTGCGTCCGTCTGCACACGACGGTTCACGCCCATGTGGTGCGGATAGTGGCGGGGGTGACTCACGCGCTATCCGACGATCTGCGCTGCTGGCTCGCACAGATCTTGGCCTGGGACGAGGATCGTGCCCTGGTCAACCGGCGCATGTTCCAGTCAACCTATCTGCCGATCAGCATTGTGCCGCCGGATCAGTATCGCGCCCTGGTGCTCCAGATGACGGAGGGCTGTAGCTGGAATCGCTGCACCTTCTGTAGCTTCTACCGCGACCGGCGCTTCCGGGTCAAGTCGCCAATGGCGCTGCGCCAGCACATTCAGCAGGTGAAGGCGCTCCTCGGGCGTGGGCTGGGGATGCGGCGATCAATCTTCCTGGGCGACGCTAATGCACTGATTGTCTCGCAGCAACGCTTGCGGGAGCTACTTCAGGTGATCCACGACGAGCTGCCTGACCAAGATCTCTATGCCTTTCTGGACATTTTTGGGGCCGAGCAGAAGACGACGGATGAGTACACCGAGCTACGCGCTGCTGGGATGCGGCGGGTCTATATTGGGCTAGAGAGCGGTGACGAAGCGGTGTTCAACCTGCTCAACAAGCCCGGCTCGCCGCAGCAGTGCATCGCAACCGTTGAGCGAATTAAAATGGCGGGCATCCATGTCGGGATCATTCTGCTGGCCGGGGTAGGCGGCGAGTCCCTAGCTCCACAGCACGTCGCGCAGTCCTTGGCGGTGCTGGCAGCGATGGGACTCGATGCGGGCGACCTGGTGTACATTTCGCCGCTGATAGTGTCGGACGATAGCGACTACGCGAGCCGGGCGCGTGATCTCGGTATCGTGCCCCTCTCCCCATCCGCCCTCGATGCCCAGATGGACGAACTGAAGGCCGGGGCGCGTCTGGCGACGCAGGGACATCCGCGTGTAGCCCTGTACCACATTGAGGAGTGGCTTTACTAGCAGCCTGTCGGAGAGAGTGGGGTTTAGGGCGTCACAGAGCCATATTCCAAAAAAGCCGATTTGGCTTTGTGATGCGCTATTCACGGTTCTCTCCGACAAACTGCTAGTATTGCGTCTGAGCTTCGATGCCGAGTTGGGAGTTTTTGCGGAGAGGGCTTGTCCCTCTCCGCAAAAACTCCCTTTGGCTCTTTAAAGAAGTTCGGATGGAGTACTAGATACGCTGAATGAGCGGAAGCATGACTTGGAATTGCCCAACGGTAGGGGCGGAGGGTGCCACGCCCTGCTTGTTGATCGCCCCAGATGGAAGGATCAGCACCGGCGTATTGCTCCACTGATGGATATTGTTCAGGGTGCCCTTCACCGTGAAGACCACCAATCCTCCTACCGGGAGGTGGCCTAACTGCTGTTTGATGTTGCCCGTCCCGGTGATGATCTGGGTTGAGGTTTCCCCCTCACTGACATTATTCGCGGTTCTCGCCAGGGAGATACCACAGTCTGCGCCGCCGGTTGCGGTGCAGGTCCATGCCCACGTGGTGCCCGGCGCGGGATCAGGCAGAGGATCATCCACAATGGCTCCTATGAGGTCGTCGGGGCCGTTGTTGCTCACCGTGATTGTCAAGGTCAGGTCCTTGCCCTTCAACTGGTATTCCTGACCGATATGTGCATCAACGTGCGCCGGTGTATTCGTTGGCGTAATGGTGGGTATTATAGATGTGCCAGTCGGCAGGACGGTGCTGATTGGCGACACCGTGCTAGTTGGCACGGACACAACAGACGTGCTTGTTGGTGTGGCCGTGGCCGAGGGCGCGGGGATGGATGTGGCCGAGGGCGCGGGGATGGATGTGGCTGAGGGCGTGGGGACGGATGTGGCTGAGGGCGTGGGGATGGATGTGGCCGTCGCCGTCGCCGTCGCCGTCGCCGTCGCCGTCGCCGGAGCAACACTCAGGTTGTTGATCTGAGGGCCGTTCCCGCTCAGAACCGCGTCAGGCATTAACAGAAATGTGCCGCTGCGGAATGTCACGATCTGCCCAGGGCTGCCGGTGATGTCAAGGGTGTAGAGTCCACCCTGCCCATTCTGGCTGAATACACGGGTCGTGCCAACCGTCATACCGCCGATGGCGGCATCTATCTGCGTGCCATCCGGGGCGGGCTGCCCGCTGATCGTCAGCGTCCCGTAGAAGGAGACGGGTGGCCCTGCCGGTGGTGTGGCTCCTGCCGACAAGAGCGACGGGCTTGTCCCCATACTCGGCAGGGCGGATAGGGCGAGGAGCATCACCAGGCCCAGGAGGGCTAGGGTTAGGGGTGACTTCATGGCTTCTCCTAAATAGCGTGATTCCGGGTGTGGTTTGGTTCGGCGAAACCGAACCACACCCGTGCAGAAACCCGCTCCTGAGGCTCTAGCGATAGACAAGCGGGAGGAGTACCCGAGTGGCTTCGCCCCCGGCATCCAGGGGCTGTGGTCCGCTCGCCCACGGCACCTGCCCCACACGCTGCCCGTTCAGAGTGACATCCACCTGTGTGCCCGGCGTTCCACACCCCTTCTGCTCACTGGTTGTCGGCACGTCGAGGGCGTACACCACCTGTCCACCGAAGGCCCGCGTTGTCGTCTCCGCACAGCGAACCCCACCGATGGTCGCCGTCACCACTTGCCCCGGCACGGGTGATTGGCCACCGACAACTGCGTAGATTGTCATGGGCGGCGCGGGCATGAGTTGCGCCAAAGTGGACGAACTCTGCGCCATCAGTGCGCCGTGTAGGGGCAGGGTGATTACTGAAGTTGATTGGATCCAATAGCCATGCCCATACTCCAACATAGTCAGATCATTCCACGCCAACGTCGTCGGTGAATAGAGCTTCCAGTGATCGGCCGTATCCGCCAGATCGTAGCCATAGATCGCCGTATACTGCCCTGCGATGCCCACCAGGGCATTCGCCACTGGCCGTTGTCCCGCCACCGGATAGGCAAAGATGCTCCAGCCCGGCCCGGCGATGGGCACATCAACGCTGCTCATCAATGCGTACAGCCCCGGTCCCTGCATTGGGACGGAGGCTAGATTGATGTAGATGTCTAGTGTTGTCGTGATCGGCGTCCACGTGGTGGCGGTTGGGCTGCGATAGTAGACCTGGATGCCGCTCTCTTCCCCGGCTGGCACTTCCGCATCTAGGTAGCTGAAACTCAGGGAGTTGCCGGTCAGGGTGGGAGCGTTCGGCGAGGTGGTGAAGCGGTAGCCCTGCCCAATGAGCGTCGCCCACGGCGGCAGTGTCGGCAGGCTGCTGGTTGTCTGGAGCAACAAGAACTGCCCCGAGGTGAAGGTGAGATTGGCACCTACCAACTGTACGTCGCCTTCGGCTGAGGAGATGGGCGCACCGCCGACTCGCATAAAGGAACTTCCCGCACCAACGCGGCTGTTCGAACTTCCCGCACCGACACGGCTATTTGAACTTCCCGCACCGACACGGCTATTTGAACTTCCCGCACCGACGCGGCTATTTGAACTTCCCGCACCGACGCGGCTGTTTGAACTCCCCGCACCGACACGGCTATACGACCCCGCGTTCCCATCCAGCGCATAGCTCGTCACCGTCTCCCAGATCGGTTTCCCGTTGATCGTATCCGTGGTTGCCAGATGGACATAGGCTCCTGGCAGTGGGTATTTCAGGGTGAAGGTGCCGCGATAGGTGCCACTCCCATCATTTGCGATGGTGATTGGCGTCGTGAGCGGATCGTCGTCGAGCGGGTAGAGGTTCCCGATCAGGTTGTTTGTGCCGGGCGGCACCCCCGTAACCCGCACCTCCAGCGTGCGCGAGGTCACCGGTGTGATCTGGATGTCGGGCTGCCAGGTGGGTCGCTGGTACAGGGTCAGGTATTCCCGTCCTGCCGTAATGGTCTCGCAGCCGAAGCGTGCTGTAGCCGGCTCGAAGAGGCAGAGTCGGTCGCCAATGCGGGCACCTCGCGCCTGCACCTGGTCATTGTTTGCCCGGCCCAGCGGGACGAGTTGGGTATAGGTGGTGTCCGGCGTATGATGGCTATGCTGGAAGAGGTAGGCCCGAGCGGTGAGAGCGGGCAACGTGCGTTCGCCGGTGACATTCACCGTGTAGAAGATTGGCACGGTGAGGCGTTCGGTTGCCGTGAGCGGAACAACTGAGGTAATCTCGGTGGTCGCCAGCGGCAAGTGGATCGGCCCGGACGGGAGCGTATTCAGCGGCTGGGTTGGTGGCACCAAGGCGGGGTAGAAGGTGTGGATGGTCTCCCAATCGGCCCGTCCGGTGGTCTGGTTAGAGAAGGTCGGTTCACAGGCTATCGGGGTATTATTCGGATTGATCCAACTCGCACGGGTCTGGAACTGCCAGAGAGCGGCGTATGAGTCGGCCATCAGGCCGGGGCAACTGGTCACCGGGACAACCTGACCATTGGCAAGGCCGACATAGTTATCTTCGAGGAAGAAGAGGTAGTGGCCAAGCTCGTGGGCGAGGGTACGGGGCCAATCCTCGCTGAGGTTGCCGGTGGCACTGCCAAAACGGTTCCAGACGGCTCCCATATGCACCTGGCCGGGGCCGTAGATGACCGTACTCAGGGTGGTCGGGTCGGTAATGACATGGGTAGCGACGCCGCCGATCAGGGCTGAGGGGCGCACCCGGTTAGAGGCGTAGATGCGGATGTCGGCGGTATCCCAGTTCTCTTTATCGTGAAAGATGGCGACGTTGCCGAGGGCGGCCTGACCGTGACTGGCCTGGAAGAGGAGTTCCGAGGCGCGGGCGAGGTCAGTCTGGAGCTGGAGCATAAAACGGGCATCGTAGCGGGCATCCCACTCCAGCGACAGGTTCAGATCGAAGAGAGCCAGGGGATGTGCGGACGAGACGGTCACGGTCTGGACACCCGACGGGGTGACGGGCGTGCCTCTGATGCCGTTGGGTGTGGTGATAATGTTGGTGGCGTAGAGGCGGACGGTTGGCGAGTACGCATCGGTGTAGGAACCCGTGAGGGACATGGGGGCGAGGGCGATGAGTTGGTCAGAGGGCGAGAGTTCGCCGCGCCCGCCGAGATAGCCAAGCGCGTTGGTGGTGTAGGCTTGGGCGGTGGTTGAGGCCGCGAAGAGTTGCTGGTCACGCGACAGAGTATCGTTGAGGCGGTAGACGACGGCACCAGACTGCGGCACGTTTTGGGGATTCACAACGCGCACCTGGGTGCCGCGCACGCGGAAGGGAAGAGTGGTGCTGCTGGCAAAGGGATGTTGGAATACGGGCACCCCATGTGGCCCAGTGGTGCCCAACGGGATGGCTGTAAGCCGCACCACCACGTTGTCGGACTGGCCGAAGAAGTTACTCTTAGCGGTATCCCAGGCAAAGATATGGGGCAGCGCCGTCGGCGCGCCGTTCGTCCAGGTTGGGCGCTGGGCAGCGACCCCGGCACCCAGATTGCCCGCGCTTCCGCCAGACACGCTGTTGGCAGCGGCGATGCCGCTGCGGTCATCGAAACGCCAGTAGCCAACCAGACCCGGCTCGCTCCCGCTCAACGTCTGGTGCATCGTGGTCTGGATCTGCGCCTGGGTACGGGCGGTGTTCCAGATCCGCACGTCATCCATCGCACCGGCAAACGCGCTGTCAAGCCCGGCCCATCCCAGGGTGAGGGGCAGCCCTTGCAGGTTGAAGCTGGCCGCCACGCTCCCCACCAGATTCCCGTTCTGATAGACCCGCAGGGTCGTGCCGTCAAACGCCGCCGCCAGATGTGTCCACACGCCGACGGGCAGAGTCGGATTGACCTGCTGTGGAGTCGCGCCGTAGACGCCGATCTGGGTGACGCCGTTACTGCCGATCAGCCAGTGGTGAGAACCATTGGCGACGTTGCCGAGTACTAAGGGCCAGGAGCGGTAGACGGGCAACGCCGAAACCCGCACCCACGCCTCAATCGTGTGCGGCGTATTGCCGGGTGCCAGTCCGGCCACATTGGGCACTACCACCGAATCGTTTAGCCCATCAAAGCGCAGCGCGGTTCCAGAGGTGGTGGTGAGTGGAACAGAGGCGGCTACGGCGGGCAGCCACTTCCCACCGCCATCGAGCGAATACTCGGCGCGCACCTCGCGCACCGGATCGCCCTCAACGTCGGTGAGGGCGTAGGGGATGGTGATCGGGGAACTGCTCAGAATCTCCGGCGTAGAGTAGAAGCCGGCAGCGGATGTGCGAACCGGGCGAGCAACGATCAGGGCGGGCGGGTTGTTCGGCAGTTGTGCGCTGGTATCAACGTGGTTCAGGTAGACCCGGCTCGGCCCATTATTGCCGAGCAGAATATCAACGGTGCCATCGCTATTGATGTCGCCCAGAGCCACACTCTGGGTGGCGCTGCCGATAGGGTTGAGTGAGGCAGCCGTCGGCGTGACATTCCCTTTCCCGTCGTTTAGGTAGACCCGGCTCGGCTGCCCATTACTGCCAAGGACGATGTCGAGGGCACCATCGTCGTTGACATCGCCTAGCGCCACGCCATAGGCGTAGTTGCCAGCCGGGTTGACCGGGGCGGTCATGGGCGTGAAGCGTCCCTGCCCGTCGTTCAAGTTCAGGTAGATCTGGCTCGGTTCGCCATAGTTGCCGAGGATGATATCAAGCGCACCATCGCCGTTGAGATCACCCAGAGCCACGCTCTGGGTGGCGTTGCTGCTAGGGTTAAGCGAGGTGGCCGTTGCCGTGAAGTTCCCATGCCCGTCGTTCAGATAAACTCGGCTCGGCCCATTGTTGCCGAGCAGAATGTCGAGGGTGCCATCACCATTGATGTCACCCAGCGCCACGCTTGTGGTGGTGCTGCCGCCAGGGTTGAGCGGACTGGCCGCTGGCGTGAAGTTCCCCAGCCCGTCGTTCAGGTAGACCCGGCTCGGCTGCCCCGAGTTGCCGAGCAGAATATCGAGACTGCCGTTATTGTCGAGGTCGCCTAGCGCCACGCTCGTGGTGGCGTTGCCACCAGGGTTGAGCGAGCTGGCCGTTGGTGTGAAGTTCCCTAGCCCGTTGTTCAGGTAGACCTGACTCGGCTCACCATAATTGCCAAGGATGATGTCGAGAGATCCGTCGCCGTTGAGGTCGCCTAAGGCCACACTGTAGGTGGCGTTGCCGACGAGGGAGTTGAGCGGGGCGGCAGTTGCGGTGAATCCGCCCTGCCCATTGTTCAGGTAAACCTGGCTCGGCTGCCCGAAATTGCCGAGCAAGACATCGAGATTGCCATCACCATTGAGGTCTCCCAGCGCTACGCTCCGGGTGCGGCTGGTTGCGGCGGGGTTGATCGGGGCAGCAGACGGGGTAAAGTTCCTCTGCCCATCATTCAGGTAGATCAGGTTGCCGAGCAGGATGTCGAGGGCACCATCACCGTTGAGGTCGCCTAGTGCTACGCTCTGGGTGTGGTTGCCGTCGGGGTTAAGCGCGGTAGACGTAGCCGTAAAGCTTGCCTTGCCATCGTTGAGATAGACCTGGCTCGGCCCGTCATTGCCAAGGAAAATATCGAGGGTGCCATCGCCATTGATGTCGCCTAGCGACACGCTGGTAGTGAAGTTCCCGGCAGGGTTGAGTGTGATCGGGGCGGTTGCGCTGAATCCGCCATGCCCATCGTTCAGGTAGACCTGGCTTGGCTGCCTATAGTTACCAAGCAGAATGTCGAGCGTACCGTCGCCGTTGAGGTCGCCTAGCGCCACGCTCCGGGTGGGGTTGGCGGCATTGAGCGGAATGGCTGTTGGTGTGAAATTCCCTAGCCCGTCGTTGAGGTAGACCTGGCTCGGCTCGCCATCGTTGCCAAGGACGAGGTCGAGGCTCCCGTCGCCGTTGAGGTCGCCTAGCACTACGCTTTGGGTGAGGTTGATGACGGGGTTGACCAAGCTGGCTGTTGGCTTAAAGTTCCCCCGCCCGTCGTTCAGGTAGACCTGGCTCGAACCGCTATATTCGCTGAGAAGGATGTCGAGAGTGCCATTGCCGTCGAGGTCGCCCACCGCCACACTATGGGTGTCTCCGCCGCCGCCAGGGTTGAGCGGGCTGGCCGTTGGCGTAAAATTCCCCCGCCCGTCGTTCAGGTAGACCTGGCTATCCTCCCAGTCGTTGCCAAGGACGAGATCGAGGCTCCCGTCGCCGTTGAAGTCGCCCAGGGCTACGCTCAGGGTGCGGTTGCCGCCAGGGTTGATCGGGGTGGCCGTAGCGGTGTATCCCCCATGTCCGTCGTTCAGGTAGACCTGGCTCGGCAGCCCGCCCGAACTCCCCAAGATAAGGTCGAGGCTCCCGTCACCATTGAGGTCGCCCAGCGCCACGCTCGCGGTCGTGAGCGTCTTCGTCTGATTCAAATAGAGCGGTAGCTTGAATGTGACCGGCGGCAAGCTCGAGGCGACAGCGCTACCCTTGCTGTCGTTGAGGTAGACCTGGCTCGGTTCAAGACTATTGCCGAGGAGAATATCAACGGTGCCATCAGCGTTGAGGTCGCCCAGCGCCACGCACTTGGTGGTGATTCCGCCAGGGTTGAGCGGGGAAGCTGCTGCGGTAAAACTCCCCTTGCCATTGTTCAGGTAGATCTGGCTTGGCTCGTAATTGTTACCGAGGAGAATGTCGAGGGTACCGTCGCCGTTGAGGTCGCCCAGTGCCACGCCCCGGGTGTTGTTGCCAGCAGGGTTGAGTGTGAGGGGAGGGATGGCGAATCCGCCCGTCCCGTTGTTCAGGTAGACTTGGCTCGATTCATATGTGCAGTTTGGAGTGCAGTTGTTGGTTGCACCATTGTTGCCGAGAAGGATGTCGAACTTGCCATCGCCGTTGAGGTCACCCATCGCCACGCTCGTGGTGGCGTTGCCGGTGGGGTTGATCGTGAGGGGGGGGGCGGTGAATCCGCCCGTCCCGTTATTCACATAGACTTGGCTCGATTCATAGATGCAGCTTGGAGTGCAATTGTTGATTATGCCATTATTGCCAAGAACGATGTCGATTTTGCCGTCGCCGTTGATGTCGCCTATCGCCACGCTCGTGGTGGTGTTGCCGGCGGGGTTGAGTGTGGATGAGGGTAATGTGGGGAAGCCGCCCAGTCCGTTGTTCAGGTAGACCTGGCTCGGCTGCCCATTGTTGCCGAGGAGAATGTCAAGCTTGCCATCGCCGTTGAGGTCACCCAGCACTACGCTCGTATTGGCATTGCCGGTAGGGTTGAGCGTGGATGAGGGCAATGTGGGAAATCCGCCTGTCCCGTTGTTCAGGTAGACCTCGCTCTGCCCCGATAAACCCGAACTGCCGAGGACGAGGTCGAGTTTGCCGTCACCGTTGATATCGCCCAGCACCATGCTCGTCGCCATGGGAAGTGCAGCACCCATGGCGGTGAAGCTCCCCGTCCCGTTGTTCAGGAAGACCTGGCTCGTTTGCGCGTAGTCGAGGACGACGTCGAGGCTCCCGTCACCGTTGAGATCGCCCATCGCCATGCTATAGGTGCCTCCCGGGGCATTCGTCACATCCAGCGGAGGACGAAATGGCACGCTCGCGGCGGCAGCGCGAACTGTAGGCGCAGGAGGTACACTGGGCAGCAGCGAAACCACGAGCAGCACCACGAGCAGCGATAGGGCACGATGGGTTAAGCGATGGGACATGAGCAAGCCTCCGTTGTTCGATCCGTGGGCGGGGTGCTTACCCCATTGGATAATGTAGGTTCAGACGAGTACAGGGCTCCGACAATTCGCAATGGGTGTGGGTAGGCAACTCTTCTCCGGTGATTCGGGTTCCGGGTTCCGGGTTCCGGCCGCCGGTGGCCGACTCCTGGAACTCGAATCACCGTAATACGGACGAGTACACACCTACGACATGGTTTCAGAGGGGCCGATTTTACTTTACACTCTTAGCATACTTTCCCCCCCTAGCCCCCCCGCAAGCGGGGGGGGACAATGCATTGGTTCCCCCCCGCTTGCGGGGGGGCTAGGG